>Ga0265293_10001919_pt1 | contig 43734 bp, 36 predicted proteins | sample Munlanlewell138R_FD_192505 | JGI IMG/M metagenome (GOLD analysis project Ga0265293, IMG submission 192505) | Leachate microbial communities from a municipal landfill in Southern Ontario, Canada - Leachate well 138R | ecosystem: Engineered > Solid waste > Landfill > Unclassified | place: Canada...
CGTCCGACGTCCGACGTCCGACCTGCTAGTTATACACATGCAAAGCCTCATTCAACGCAATCGCCGAGCGGTTGGTCAGGCATTCCACTGCACCCGTGGTGGAGTTGCGACGAAACAGCAGGTCGTCCTTGCCGGCCAGGTCGCGCGCCTTGGCTGCGCCGACGGGCTTGCGTTCGTCGTCGAGCAGCACGACACGGGTGCCCGCGGTGATATAGAGACCCGCCTCCACGGTGCAGCGATCGCCGAGAGGGATGCCGATGCCGGCGTTGGCGCCGATCAGACATTCCTTGCCCACGGAAATGATGATGTTGCCGCCGCCGGACAGGGTGCCCATGGTGGAGCAGCCGCCGCCCAGGTCGGAGCCGGCGCCCACGAAAACGCCGGCGGAAATGCGGCCCTCGACCATGCTCGGGCCTTCGGTGCCGGCGTTAAAGTTGACGAACCCCTCGTGCATGATGGTGGTGCCTTCACCCAGGTAGGCGCCGAGGCGCACCCGCGCGCTGTCGGCGATACGCACGCCGCCGGGCACCACGTAGTCGGTCATTTTCGGGAACTTGTCGACACAGTCCACACTGAGGGTCTTGCCCTTGAGGCGCGCTTCGAACTGGCGTTGCGGCAATTCTTCCAGATCGATGGCGCCCTTGCTGGTCCAGGCCACGTTGGGCAGAACGCCGAACAGGCCGTCCAGATCCAGGCTGTGAGGCTTTGCCAGACGGTGGGAAATCAGATGCAGCTTGAGATAGGCCTCGGGCACCGACAGGGGCCTGGCGTCCTGTTCGATCAGCACCAGCACCAGCGGTTTCTCGCCATTGCTCATGGCCCCCGCGATGGCCGCTTGATCCTTCTCGTCGGCATCGCGCAGCGATTCGCACAGGGCCTTGGCCTGCTTGTGGGTGAGCGGGATGGTTGCATTGCCCGACCCGTAATCCAGTACATCGCGGATGGCATTCACCAGATTCTCGCTGGGATCGAGCACCGGGGAGGGAAAGTAGACTTCGAGCCATTTTCCCTTGCTGTTCTGGGTGCCCACACCAAGACCGAGGCTGTGAAATGCAATCATACGCTCTCCTGAAAAACGGGCCTGAACGAAACAGGCGGGATGTTGAATTAGATATTGAAAAAAGTGCTGTATACCTTGTCGCTGAAACCGACCACCACCTCGCTGCCGCGTTCGAGAACCGGGCGCTTGACCAGGGTGGGATGAGCGGCAAGCAGGGCCGGGATTTCCGCCTCGACGAGGTTTTCGCGGATGTCGCTGTCGAGGTTTCTCCAGGTGGTGCCGCGGCGGTTGAGCAGGGTATCGAGAGCTACCGAGGTCTGCCAGCGATGAATCATGGTTTCATCGAGGCCATCCTGGCGAAAGTCGTGAAAGTCATAGGTAAGGCCGTGCTGGTCGAGCCACGCGCGGGCCTTCTTCACTGTGTCGCAATTTTTGATGCCGTACAATTTCATGGCGGTGCCGTTTGCTGATCCCCGTCATGTTGCTGCAATCTGGGGGTGTTTTATTGGCGCGATAGAATAACAAAATCACCCCACCAATTGACAGACCAAATACGGGAGACCCCCTTGAAGCAGCTCATACTGGTGCGCCACGCCAAATCCTCCTGGAAGGACCCCGCCCTCACCGATCTGATGAGGCCCCTCAAGAAGCGCGGTGAGCGCGACGCGCGGGAAATGGCACAGCGCCTTGCGGCCCTGCGGCTGGGCGTCGAGAAAGTGTTGTTGAGCCCGGCAAGGCGGGTGGTGCAGACCGCCGACATCCTCACCGAGGAAGGCGCCTTCGCCGAGGGAATCAGCGAGATCGTCCCCGATCTCTACACCTTCAGCTACGAGGATCTGGCGTTGTTCCTCAAGCAGCTCGACGACGCCATCACAAGCGTCGCCCTGGTCGGCCACAATCCCGCCATCACCGACCTGCTCAACTTCCTGGCGCTGGAGGAGATCACCAACGTGCCCACCTGCGGCATCGCGGTGCTGGACGTGGACACTGAGAAATGGAGCAAGCTGCGTGCCGGCGGCGCGGAACTCAGGCATTACGACTATCCGAAGAATGAACCTGACATGGATATCTGAGACGTAGGTTGGGCTGAGGAACGAAGCCCAACACAGTGAAACGCCCGTATCTGATGTTGGGCTTCCTTCGTCAGCCCAACCTACACACTGCTCAAAACCATTGCCGCCAGCCGCATTCCCGCTGATAATCCGCGCCGTTTCCGGTAATGGCGGGTAGCCTGATGTCGAGTGCGGAAGAGAACAAGTTCATTGTCGGTAATCAGGAGTGGTGCAGACCGCCGACATCCTCAATCCCGCCATCACCGATCTGCTCAACTTCCTGGCGCTGGAGGAGATCACCAACGTGCCCACCTGCGGCATCGTGCCGGCGGCGCGGAACTCAGGCATTACGACTATCCGAAGAATGAACCTGACATGGATATCTGAGACGTAGGTTGGGCTGAGGAACGAAGCCCAACACAGTGAAACGCCCGTATCTGATGTTGGGCTTCCTTCGTCAGCCCAACCTACACACTGCTCAAAACCATTGCCGCCAGCCGCATTCCCGCTGATAATCCGCGCCGTTTCCGGTAACGGCGGGTAGCCCGATGTCGAGCGTAGAAGAAAGCAAGTTCATTGTCGGCAATCAGGAGTGGTGCAAGCTTGCGGATCTCGGGGTCCCGGCCATCAAGGTGCGGGTCGATTCGGGCGCCAAGACGTCGTCCATGCACGCTTTCAATATCCGTCCCTTCACCCGCGATGGCGCCGTGTGGGTCGCCTTCGACGTTCACCCGTTGCAGAAGAACCGCAAGGTGGTGGTGTCCTGTGAAGCGCAGGTGATCGATCGCCGCACGGTGCGCAGCTCCACTGGCGAGGCGGAGAAGCGTTACGTCATCCGCACGCCGTTGACCATCGGTGGCCGCACCTGGGAAATCGAGGTGACGCTCACCAATCGCGATTCGATGGGCTACCGCATGTTGCTCGGTCGCGAGGCCATGAGTGGCCGCATGCTGGTGGACCCCGATTCCAGCTTCCTGCTCGGCGAGGTCGGCCACGACAGCCTGCGCCAGCACTACGACCGCGCGGAACTGAAGAAGGGCGGGCTGCGCATTGCGGTACTGGCCAGCAATCCCGAGCTGTACAGCAACGAGCGCCTCTTGGAGGCGGGCCGCGAGCAGGGCCACGAGATGTTGTTCCTCAACCTGCGCCACTGTTATATGCGCCTCGACGCCAACACGCCCGAAGTGCATTACCGCGGCGGCGCGGTGATTCGCGATCTGGATGCGGTGATTCCGCGCATTCGCCCCAGCATGACGCGCTATGGCTGCGCCCTGTTGCGCCAGTTCGACACCATGGGCGTCTATTGCCAGAACGACGGTGGCGCCATCGCCAAATCCCGCGACAAACTCTTTTCCCTGCAGGCCCTGCTCGATGCGGGTCTCAACATTCCCGTGACCGGCTTTGCCAACTCGCCCCTCGACACCCAGGATCTGATCAGCATGGTGGGTGGCGCGCCGCTCATCATCAAGCTGCTGGAGGGCTCTCAGGGGCGCGGCGTGGTGCTCGCGGAGACCGGCAAGGCGGCGGAAAGTGTCATCAACGCCTTCAAGAGTCTCAACGCCAATATTCTGGTGCAGGAGTTCATCAAGGAAGCGAAGGGCAAGGATATTCGCTGTTTCGTGATCGACGGCAAGGTGGTTGCCGCCATCGAGCGCACCGCGGCGCCGGGCGAGTTTCGCGCCAACTTGCACCAGGGCGGTCGCGCCACGCTGGTCAAGGTCACGCCCGAGGAGCGCCGCATCGCGGTGCGCGCCGCCAAGGCCATGAACCTGAGTGTGGCGGGCATCGACCTGATCCGTTCCGCCAAGGGACCGCTGCTGCTGGAGGTGAATTCGTCGCCGGGCCTCGAGGGGATCGAGTCGGCCACGGGTATCGACATCGCGGCGCTGATGATCAGTGCAATCGAGAAGAAACTCGGCTGGAAGCGTGGCAAGAGTGCACCCGCCGAACCACAAGCCTGAAGTGCGGGTTTCAGGCGCCTGTTCAATTTGGCTCCCTGGTGAGGGCGTCATCTGGGGCAAGGTCTTTCGAGACCGTCAGCGCCAGGGATGGCGCTGTCGAGCCCCCAGGGATGGGTTCACGGCGTGTCTCGAAAGACCTTGCTCCAGGTGGCGGCCGATTCGAAGCCCTGTAGGCTTTATTGAATGCCATTCAATGTTGAGATAAACGCCATGACATTGCATGACGCTCGTTGACGTCACCGCAGGGTCGATCGTATGAGTTTCCATGCAAACAAACACGGCTTTGTAGTAGCCTTATCGATATCTGTCATGCACCGGGCCGCACTATGAAAGGATGGGTCATCACCGCCGCGCTGGCGGTTCTTGTCATTGGCAGCATCTATCTGATTTCTCGTCCCGACAAGGTAGAAGTCACCCTGGTCAGTGTCGAACGCGGCAATGTCGAACGCACGGTATCCAACACCCGGGCTGGCACCATCGAGGCCTGCCAGCGCTCGAAACTGTCGCTGCCCATTGGCGGCCAGATCGAGGCACTGCTGGTGGAGGAGGGCGACCACGTCGAAGAAGGACAGCTGCTCATCGCGTTGTGGAATCTGGACCGCAAGGCGCGGGTCTCCGAGGCGCATGCGGCGGTCAATTCCGCGGCGCGCGACAAGGACAGTCAATGCATCGCGGCGAAATCCGACGCTCGCGAAGCGCGCCGCCTGGTTGGCCTTGCTGCCAAGAAGCTCGTTTCCCAGGAGACCGCCGACCTGGCCGCCGCCAAGGCGGAAGCCAGTGCCGCGAACTGCGCCGCCGCTGGCGCGCGGGAACTGCAGGCGGCCGCCAGCCTCGAAGTGGCCGAAGCCAACCTGGCGCTCACCGAACTGCGCGCGCCCTTTGCCGGTACCGTCGCCGAAGTGACCGGCAAGATAGGCGAATACGCCACCCCGTCGCCGCCGGGTATTCCGACGCCGCCGGCGATCGATCTCATCACCGACGACTGCCATTACATGACCGCGCCCATCGACGAAGTGGACGCGGCGGACATCACCGTGGGCCTGCCGGTGCGCGCCAGTCTCGACGCGTTTCGCGGTCGCGACTTCCCCGCCGTGGTGTCTCGCATCGCGCCCTACGTGCTCGATCTGGAGAAACAGGCGCGCACCGTGGAAATCGAGGCGCAGTTCGAGAACCTGGACAATGACGTGCGCCTGCTGGCAGGTTACAGCGCCGACATGGAAATCATCCTCGAAACCCACGAAAACACCCTGCGCATTCCCACCGAGCTGATCCTCGACGGCAAGTTCGTGCTGGTCGTGGTGGATGGCAGGCTGGAAAAGCGCGAGATCACCACGGGTATCGCCAACTGGCGCCATACCGAAATCAGCGGCGGGCTGAGCGAGGGCGAGAAAATCGTCGCCAACATCGGCAGCGCGGGGGTGGTCGAGGGCGCGCCCGCAGTGGTGCGCGGCGTGGACGGTGGCAATGGCGCTGATTGAGCTGCGCGATCTCAACAAAACCTACCTGATGGGGGACGAACGCGTGCGCGCCTTGCGCGGCCTGTCCCTCGACATCGATGGGGGCGAATACATCTCCATCATGGGACCGTCCGGTTCGGGCAAATCCACGCTGCTCAACATGCTCGGCCTGCTCGACCGTCCGGACTCCGGCACCTACCAGCTTGCCGGCACCGCTACCGAAGGTCTGGATGAAGAGGCGCGTGCGGCGCTGCGGCGCGACAATATCGGCTTCATCTTTCAGGCCTTTCATCTGGTCAATCGCCTCACCGCCCGCGAAAACGTGGAGCTGCCCATGATGCTGGCGGGAATCTCCGCCAGTGAGCGCCGCAAGGCCGCGCAGGAGATGCTCGCCATGGTGGGGCTGGGCGAGCGCATGACGCACCGGCCCAACCAGCTCTCCGGCGGCCAGTTGCAGCGTGTGGCGATTGCCCGCGCCATCGTCATGAAGCCGAAGATCCTTCTGGCCGACGAACCCACGGGCAATCTCGACCAGGCGTCGGGGCGCGACATCGTCGAGGTGATCGAAAACCTCAATCGCGAGGGCATCACCCTGGTGGTGGTCACCCACGATAGTAATCTCGGGCAGCGCGCGCGGCGCCGCATTCGCATGGTCGATGGCACGGTGGCCGCAGACGAGAAGGAGGGTTGAGAGCCTCATGATCCTCTGGGCCGATCAGCTGAGATTCAATGGTCGCGTCTTCGTCGCGCAGCGCATGCGCACATTCTTGTTGCTGCTTGCCGTGACCATCGGGGTCGCCTCGGTGGTGATGCTGACGAGCCTGGGGGAGGGTGCGCGACGCTACATCGATGCGGAATTCTCGCGCCTGGGCAATCGCCTGCTCATCGTGTTTCCGGGCCGCAATGAAACCGTGGGCGGGCATCCGCCGATATACGGCACCGCGCCGCGAGACATCACCCTTGCCGATGCACTGGCGATGGCTCGCATCCCGTCGATCAGCGAGGTGGCGCCGTTATTGCCGGGCACCGCCAACATTTCCCGAGGGGGGCTGTCCAGAGAGGTGCTGGCAGTGGGTACCACGCAGGGATTTTTTTCGCTGCGGGGCTTCGAGGTGGCTGTGGGACAGGAGCTGCCAGTGCGCAGCAGGGAGGATGCGCTCGCGGTCACCGTGCTCGGGCCGCGCCTGAAGAACGAGCTGTTCGGCCACCAGCACGCGGTTGGCGAATGGGTGCGCATCGGCGACCGGCGCATGCGCGTCATCGGCGTGCTCGGCGACGTGGGCGAGTCGATGGGAATGGACATGGACGATCTGGCGATCATTCCCGCGCCGACCGCGATGCAGCTGTTCAACACCCAGGCCATGTTCCGGGTATTGCTCGAATTGCAGGAAGGCGCCGACGAGCTCCTCGCCCAGGAACGCATACGCCAGTTGGTGCGCGATCGCCACGACGGCGAGGACAACATCACCATCGTCAGCCAGGATTCGCTGCTGGCAGCCTTCGATAATATTCTCTTCACCCTGACGTTGGCGATCGCCGCGATCGCCGCGATCAGCTTGCTGGTGGCGGGCATTCTCATCATGAACATCAGCCTGATTTCGGTGAGTCAACGGCGTGCCGAAATCGGCTTGCTCAAGGCCATCGGCGCCAGCGGCAAGGATGTGCGCGGGCTGTTTCTCGGTGAATCGCTGATTCTGGTGGGCGTGGGCTCGCTGTGCGGTGTGGTTTTCGCCTATGGGGTGGTATTCGCGTTGCGCGCCCTGTGGCCGGCCTTTCCCTTGATGCCGCCGGTGTGGGCCGCGCCCGCGGCGGTGGCCACGGCGGTGGTGTCGGGCCTGCTGTTTTCCTGGCTTCCCGCGAAGAAGGCCGCGGCTCTCGATCCGGTACTGGCGATGAAAGGTATCGCCGAATGAAGCTGCAGGACGGTGTGGTGTGGATCGGCGGTGCGCTGATGACGCAAAAGCTGCGCTCTCTGCTCACCATCGTTGGCTTTGCCATCGGTATCGCCGCCATGGTGTTGCTCAGCTCTCTGGGCGAGGGGCTGCGCCGTTTCGTGCTCGAGGAGTTTTCCCAGTTTGGCAGCCATATCGTCGCCGTCACGCCGGGCAAGGCCGAAACCTTCGGCCTGGGCGGAATCATGAGCACCACGCGACCCCTCGGTCTGGAAGATGCCGAGGCATTGTCGCGCCTGCCCGGGGTGTTGCAGACGGTGCCGGTGGTGATGGGCAACTCGCAGGTCAAGGCGCAGGGCCGCAGTCGCTATACCAACATCGCGGGGGTCGGACCACAGGCGGACCAGGCCTGGAAGCTGACCGTGGCATCCGGCACTTTTTTGCCGCAGGAGGATTTCACCCGCGCCCGTGCCTTTGCCGTGCTCGGCAGCAAACTGAGGGAAGAGCTGTTCGGCCAGAGCAATCCCCTGGGACAGCACGTGCACATCGGCGGCAACCGCTTCCGGGTGGTGGGGGTGATGGCCTCGAAAGGGGATTTTCTCGGCAACGACCTCGACGACATGATTTACATTCCCTCAGTGCGCGCGTTGCAGATGTTCAATCGCGAAAGCCTGATGGAGATCGATATTTTCTACAGTCCCGGCACGCCCACGGCGGACATCGTGAAGCGGGTGAAGGACCTGTTGATACGCCGCCATGGTTTCGAGGACTTCACCATCGTCACCCAGGATCAGATGCTGGAAACCATGGACAACATCCTGCGTATCCTCAAATTCGCGGGCGCGGGCCTGGGCGCCATTTCCCTTCTGGTGGGCGGCGTGGGCATCACCACCATTCTGATGATCACGGTCAGCGAACGCGTCAGCGAGGTCGGGCTGCTGCGCGCCCTCGGCGGCACGCGGCGCCAGGTGCGAAATCTCTTTCTCGGCGAGGCTGTACTGCTCGGCCTCGTGGGTGGGCTTTGTGGGGTTGCGGTCATCGTGCTGTTTCTGGGCGTTGCCAAACTGTTGGTGCCGGGACTGCCCATCGGCATCGAGCCCGGTATCATCGCCGCTGCGCTGCTGCTGTCCATGGCCATCGGCCTGGTTGCGGGGCTCAAGCCGGCCATGAATGCCACGCGCCTGAATCCCATCGACGCGCTGCGGGCGGAATAGGCCGTGCCGCTGCGGCGAGTGCTGGGCGCTGCAAGGAACATAGCGAATCCTTACGTTTGACCCAGGTCAACAAACGCCGACATTGGGGTAGCGCCGGGCGGCCTGTCGGTCATAAAGTAAGCATGCGCACAGTAATCCTGCTTGTGCGACGATAAAGCGACCAATGGCATCACGGGAGCGGAGTGGAAAGGCCGAGAGGCCGGGAGGCTCTGGAGCACGATGGGTAACGTACAGGATCAATTCAACGATTTTCAACGGGGTTTGGGCACCGAGTTGTCGCCCAACTGGCGCGATCTCGCGCGCGCGGACAGCAAACCGGTTCCGGCTTTCCTCACAGACGAGCGATCCACCAACCTGGGTACCGACAAGGTGCCTCCCGAGCGCTATACCTCTTACGAGTATCACCGCCGTGAAGTGGAGAAGGTCTGGAAGCGCACCTGGCAGGTGGTGTGCCGCGAAGACGAGATTGCCAACAAGGGCGATCACTTCGTCTACAACGTGGCTGGGCTTTCCTTTCTGGTGGTGCGCAGCGGGGAGCAGACATTCAAGGCATTCTGGAACGTATGCCTGCACCGCGGCCGCCGCCTGGTGGACGAAAGTGGCTGTGGCGCGGAGATTTTCCGCTGTCCCTATCATGCGTGGAGCTGGAACCTGGAAGGTGAACTGGCGTGGTATCCCGGCGCCTGGGATTTTCCCGATGTCGAGGCGAGCAAATACGGGTTGCGGCCGGTACAGGTCGATACCTGGGGCGGCTTCGTGTTCATCAACCCCGACCTCAAGGGCATCACCCTGGCGGAGCATCTCGGTTCGATGACCCGGCATTTCGCACGCTGGCCACTGGAGCAACGCTTTTCCCTGTGGCACGTGCAGAAGACCATCAACGCCAACTGGAAGGTGGCCATGGAGGCTTTCCTGGAAGCCTACCACCTCATGCAGACCCATCCCCAGGCGCTGTCGTCAGTGGCGGAGCACGGCACACAATACGATATCTGGGATGAGGGTGACGCCCATTTCAGCCGCAGTATCACGCCCACCGGGGTGCCCAGCAAGCACGCCCGGGATGGCAGCGCCCTGGGCGCCATTGCCGATGTGTGGGCGCTGCTCAACGCACTGCGCGCCGATCAGGCCAATCAACTGCCGCCGGATATCTATGACCGCGCAACCATCGCCGAATGGCGGCGCAACACCCTGAAAGAGATGACCGGCGCCGATTACAGCGAGCTGTCCGATGCGGAAATGCTCGATTCAATCCAGTACTTCACCTTTCCCAATTTCTGTCCCTGGTACGGCGAGGGCCTGCCGCTGGTCTATCAGTTCCGGCCCAACGCGGACAGCGCCGACACCTGTTATTTCGATATCTGGATGCTGATCAGAAAGCCCGACAACGGCCCGTCGCCACCGGCGCCGGCCATGATTCGCCTGGGCCCCGACGAGAGTTTCGAGACGCACATCGGCGCCATGGGACAGGTTTTCGATCAGGATGATCAGAACATGCCGTTCGTGCAGATTGGCCTCAATACCTGGCCGGGAGACCCTGAAGGTTGCACCCTGGGGCGCTATCAGGAAAGCCGCATCCGTCATTTTCACCAGGTTCTGGCAAAGGCACTGGCCAGGCCTTGACGGCTACGGCTGCCTCACCCGCACAGCGTGCGCGGGTGAGGCAGTGGTTGGCAGTCAGTAATCAGAAGCTGATGCCGAGGGTGACGCCATAGGTTCTCGGCTCGGCCGGCGCCAGAAGATCGCCGCTGGCGGACGTAAAGCCGTAGATGGTGTACTCCTCATCCGTCAGGTTCTTGCCCCACAGGGTCACCTTCAGGTTATCGCGGGGGTCGGCCCAGGACAGCTGGCCGTTGACGACACTGTAGGAAGGCTCTGCGAGACGGTTCTCGGAATCCCAGTAAAAGCCGTCGTTGTAGAAGTACGACAGGGTACCGTTGAACGTTCCGACCTCGGTGGGCACCTCATAGACCAGGCTGGCATTGAAGGTGAAATCCGGTGCTTTCTGCAGGTCCCGCCCGGAGAGATCACCGGAATCGGTGCGGTTGCCGCCCTGTGCCGGTGGGTTGGGGGTGAACAGCGGACCGTTGTGGAAGTCCTTGTACTCGCTATCCAGTACCGAGATGGCGCCGTGGACGGAGAGACGGTCGGTCACCACCGCGTTGAGCTCCAGTTCGCCGCCAAGGATTTCCGCAGCTGAGGCATTGCGGGTGCTCATGCCGCCGACCACCACCACGGGCAGTTGAAGATCCTTGATGTCGTAGTAGAACAGCGCACCATTGAGGCGCAGGCGCCTGTCGAACAGGTCGGACTTGAATCCTATCTCGTAGGCATCGACGATTTCCGGTTCGACAGCGCGCTCGGGTGCGGCGGTGACGGTCAGGTTGAACACACCGGTTTTGTAGCCGCGGTTGTAGCTGGCATAAACCATGGCGTTCTCGCCCACATCGTGGTCGATACCGATTCTGTAGGTGGGCTCTTCATAGGTGACGGTATTGTCGAAGCCGGGGAATGCCGCAAACGGCAGTGAGGTGGATACCACCGTGCCATTGACGGCATATTCGGTCACGCCATTGAGTTCCACGTCATCCTTGCTCCAGCGACCGCCGAATGTCAGGCGGGTGCGGTCGGTGATGCTCCAGGTCGCCTGGCCGAACACGGCGTAGGACTCACTGTCCTGTTTGCTGTGAACGTTGAGGCCGGTCAGGGAGCCGAAGGCGCCGGTATCGGACGTCAGGCCGATGGGTTCCCATTGCGCCTTGCTGTCGAAGTAGTACAGGCCAACCATCCACTGCAGGTTGCTGTCGTTCGAGGAGACGAGCTGAAACTCCTGGGTGACGGTGTCTTGCCCCATGTTGGCGTTTACGTTGACGGCGGGCAGCGCGGTGCCGTTGGACGAATAGTCGTATTCGAGATCGTCATTGCGATAGCTGGTGATGCTGACCAGGTCGAAATTGTCGAGCTGGTGGACGACGTGCAGGGTGGTGGACAGGGCATTGGTGCGGCCCTCGGAGAACACATAGACACCCACGTCCTGCCAGCCGCTGACAGGGGTAAGGCCCTGCAGGCCGTAGGCGCCTGGCGCGAGGTCGCGGTCGAGGCCGTAGCCGGTCACGGTATCGGAGTAGGATACACTGGCGCGAACCTCGGTGTTGTCGCCGGGCGTCCAGAACCACTTGCTGCGCAACGCGAGATCTTCGGTGCCGCGGCGCCGCTTGTCGTGGGTGACGTTGCGGCCAAAGCCCTTGTCCTGATTTTCATAGGCAACCGCGAAATCTGCAGCCAGATCGTCGCTCAGCCCGGTGGTGCCGTAGAAGCGGCCCTTGACGGTATCGTAATTGCCGACGCCAACTTCGGCGCTGCCCTGGGCTTCGTGGCTTGGATCCTTGGTAATGACGTGCACGACACCGCCGGTGGTGTTGCGGCCGAACAATGTACCCTGCGGGCCTTTCAGTACCTCGACGCGCTCGATGTTGTTGAACGCCATGGTTGCGGACGTCGGGTTGGGGTTGTAAACACCGTCGACATAAAAGGCGACGGACGGCTCCTGGCCGGCGCCCGCTGCGGGGTTGCCGATACCGCGCAGGAATGCGGTCTGGGCAGTGCCTTCGCGGGTGATCACCAGGTTGGGCACTACCATGCCGAGTTCCTGGGTGCTCTCGATGCCGGACTGAACCAGCATGTCGGCGGTTTGTGTGGTGATGGCGATAGGCACATCCTGCTGGCTCTCCGCCCGGCGCTGCGCCGTGACGACGATCTCTTCCAGCCCACTGACACTTCCCCTCTGTGGCTGTGCAACCGCATCCATCGCTGCGACGGATGCAAACAAGGTCACCAATTTCGCCAATGTTGTTCTCTGATACTTCATTTTCTTCCTCACCTTTCGCGAGCAGTGCCGCGAATAGAAATGGCTGTTGTTGAATGGTGTCGATCTGCAGACAGACGGCGTCCTTTCGCGCGAACAGACGGCAACGCGCCTGTTTCGGCTTGCAATGGCTTCCCTGTGGTTTGGCGTTTTTTATGGATTGGAAAACAACTGAGGATTCGATCTGGCGAGACCCACCTGGATCGGCAAGCCTCCCTTTCGGGAACTCCCGCGAAGGGGGGCGGCTTGCGCGGCGGCAAGTATAGCCAAGAAGTATCAGTGTGACTAACGAAAATCCGAGGGCGACGAGAATCTGAGAGTATTTTCACGATCTGGCGTTGTTCGACGGAGTTGCACGTTTCAAGTTGCACGTTTCACGTAGGGGCCTGTGGCGATGACATCACACTAACCCGCACTCCGGTACAGAGAGTTTCAACGACCCGCGAGCCACCCCGCTCTTACGTGAAACGTGCAACTTGAAACGTGAAACTCAGGTCGTTACACGGAGCCGGCGATATTCAGTCATCCACCCACAGACGCAGCAGGTTGGCGCGTAGATTGGCGAGGCGCTCGAGGCCTTGTGCGCCGTTGCCTGCGCGGATGTCTGCCAGTGCCGTGTCCAGATCGAAGAGCAGGTCGCGCTGGTTTTCGTCGCGTACATGGCTGCGCACCCAGCCCACCGCCGCGAGGCGGACGCCGGCGGTGACCGGTTCCACCCGGTGCAGATAACGGGTGGGGTAGAGCACCAGCGCGCCGGCGGGCAATTTGACCGACTCCTGGCCGTGGCCCATCTCCAGCACCAGATGACCGCCCTCATAGCTTTCGGGTGGAGATAAAAAGAGCGTGAACGACAGGTCCGTGCGGATGCCATCCATCAGCGGTGCATCGAGGTGCGAGCCGTAGGACATGCCTGTGTCGTAGCGATTGATCATCAGACGCACCAGTTGCCTGGGTCTCGCGGCTGCCTGAAACAGGGCATTTTTGAGCAGTGCGGTTTCGATGGTCTTCAAGGCGCCGCGGATTTTCCCGTTGCCGCCATCGGCTTGCAGATTGTGCTTTGCCATGCGCGCCTTGCCCGAAGCCGTGCCCGATCCCGACACAAAGGTTGCGGGGTCCGATGTCGCTTCGGCGATGGCGGCCAGCATCTCGGGGGGCAGGATATCGGTGATGTAGATCAACATATTGCTCTTCAATTGATAATCATTTGCAATATTGGCGCGCTCTGCGTTATAAAGCCAGCGTCGTTGCGGCGTTCGGCTGCACTGCACGAAACCTGAGACGGAGGAGCATACTCTTTATGAAGAAACAGTTGAAACTTTGGTCGAGCCTGAGCGTGGCAACCCTGGTCGGCGCCGGTGTCCTGAGCGGCTGCGACAACAAGCCCGCCACTGAAGTGACCAGCGACCCCGTTGCAACGGAGCAGGTGCAACCCGGCCTGGACGACAGCGCGCCGGCCCACGCCCACGAGGTCGCTCCCGTCGGAGGAGAAGGCGAGGGCATGAGCGAAGACGATGATCCCGTCACCGATGATGTGGTGTTTCTCAGTCAGCTCGGTCAGATCCGCGGCCACCTGCTGGTGGGCATGGAGCTGTTTCGCGCCGGCCACCTGGACCACGCGCGCACCCACATGAAACATCCGGAAGATGAGCTCTACTCCGCGCTCAAACCGGCTTTCGAGGCGCGTGGCATTCCCGCGTTCGACAGCCAACTCACCGGCCTGGCGCAATCCGTCGAAGAGAACAAGGACGCCAGCGAAGTGGAAGCTGCATACAGCGCGCTGCTCGCCGAGCTCGACCGCGTGGAAGGGCAGGTCGACGCCTCCGCGCAGGACTGGTTGCTGGTTGCCGTGGAACTGGTGCGCACCGCCGCCGAGGAATATGGCATCGCCGTCGATGACAGCGGCAAGATGGTCAATGCCCACGAATATCAGGATGCGTTCGGTTTCGTCAAAACCGCCGATGCCATGGTTGCGGCCATCGATGGGGCGGGCAGCGAAGCTCTGTCCGCCGCTGTGGCCGAGAGCAAGGCGTTGATCGAGCCGCTCTACGATGCCTGGCCATCACTGGTGCCGCCGGAGACCCTGGACGCCGCCACCACATCCAGACTCTATGGTACCGCCGCCAATATGGAGCTCGAGGCGCGCGGCCTGGAATGAAGGTAACGGTGAACCAGTCTGGCGCGGTTCCTGCGCGACAGGACTTGCCGTTGTAGGCGCTGGAGGCATTGCACGAATCGGTTTTATTGGCCGTGCAATTGCCTTTCGCGCCAGTGCCTGAAAGTCAGACATTGTTTGGACTCAGCTTTGAAGCTTGCAACTTGCCAAGACCTCGTCAATCCACAGCACATCCTGTTATCTGCGCAAATGATAATTGTTTGTATCTGTGGGGGTTTTTCTGTATCGTTGCGCCCGCCCGCAGGGGGCACCGCAGACAGGCTGTTTACCGGCTGCACTGGCGCCCCTGTTGCCGCAAACAGACTGTCAACTCTTACTTCGGATACCTCGATGCCGATCGCCGCCGTTTCTGAAGCCAAAACCCGATATTGGCCCGTTGATGCCGATCGACGCGAGGGTGCGAAGTGGTTTCCCTTCAAGGCCTGTGGACCCTGACGTTCACTAAGATTATCTGAGGAGCTCACCCCGATGCGTTCAACCCGCAACCTTACCGCGCGCCACCACGATTCTGGCGCCGAACGCGTTCTGAAATTTCCTGTCACCATGGCGTCGCGCCTGGTGCTCGTAGGACTGCTGGCCGCGCCTGTGTTGCTGCCCGTGGAAGCGGCTCATGCCCAGAGCGGTCCCGCGCCGCAGGCTTCTGCCGCAGCGAACTATGCCATCCCCGCGGGTGATCTCGGCACCGTAGTCAATCGCTTCGCCAGCGACGCGGGCATTCAGCTCAGCGGGGGCAACGACCTCATGGCCGGCAAATCGAGCGCAGGCTTGCAGGGCAACTACAGTGTTTCCCAGGGGCTCGACATTCTTCTCGCCGGTACCGGCCTGGAGGCTGTGCGCCAGGCCAATGGCAGCTATCTGGTGGTGCCGAGGAGCACCGGGGCCGCTGCCGACACCCCTGTGACTTTGGCGAAAATGGTGGTTTCCGCCGCCGGCTTCGAACAGAAAGTCACCGATGCGCCCGCCAGCATTAGTGTGCTCAGCGAGGAGGACCTGCAGAAGAAGCGCTACGCCAACCTCGCCCAGGCGCTGGAAGATGTGGAAGGCGTCGACGTGCGCCAGGGGACCGGCAAAACCGGCGGTCTCAACATCAGTATCCGCGGCCTGCCCAGTGAATACACGCTGATCCTGATTGACGGCCGCCGCCAGAACACCGCGGGCAACGTGACGCCCAACGGCTTCAACGAAACAGCGACCAGCTTCATTCCGCCGATGTCCGCCATCGAGCGCATCGAGGTCATCCGCGGTCCCATGTCCACGCTGTACGGCTCCGACGCCATGGGTGGCGTGGTCAACATCATCACCAAAAAAGTCGCGCCGCAGTGGGCTGGCTCACTGGCGGTGGAGCACACCTTCCAGGAAAATCGCGACTACGGTGCCGCCAGCCGGGCCAGCGTCTATGCCGGCGGCCCCCTGATCGATGGTCTGCTCGGGCTCGCGGTGCGTGGTAATCTGTACGATCGTGAAGAGTCCGACCTGACCTTTGACAACGACGCCACGGTCAGCAAGCGCGGTGCGGCGCCGGTGGAAGGCCGCAACTATACTGTCGGCAGCCGTGTGACGCTGACCCCCCACGCCGATCACGATTTCTCGCTCGATTTCGAGCGCGGCCGCCAGGTGTACAACAACGACAACTGTCAGCTCGGTACGCTGGATGGCAAGTCCGGTGGCAACGCCATCGGCGGCTGTACGGTGGATGCGCCGACCGTGATCAGCGGATACCAGGATGAACTGCGCTTCGAGCGCGACCAGTTTGCCCTGAGCCACACTGGCCGCTTCGCCATTGGCACCCTCGACAGCAGCCTGACCCACAACACCACCGAAACCCTGGGGCGCACCATCCCCGGCACGCTGGGTGTGGCCTACACCGGTTATCCGGCGATCGTCGGCGGCGACGATCGCGAGCTCAAATCCACCGATCTGGTTTTCGACACCAAGCTGGTGGCGCCGCTCGGGGACACCCACATTGCCACCATCGGTGGTCAATACTGGGATGCGAAAGTGGAAGACAGCATCGCCTCGGATGACTTCGAGCAAAAATCCTGGGCGCTGTTCGTCGAGGATGAGTGGCATCTGCGCGACGATCTTGCTCTGACCCTGGGCGGTCGTTACGAAGACCACGAAGCCTTCGGCGGCCATTTCAGCCCGCGCGCCTACCTGGTGTGGAGCGCCACCGACAACTGGACCGTCAAGGGCGGTGTCAGCCGCGGTTACAAGACGCCAACGCTCAACCAACTGCACGATGGCATCAACGGCGTCAGTGGCCAGGGCACCGTCATCACCATCGGCAGCCCCGATCTCGATCCCGAAATCACCACCAACACCGAAATCGGCGTGTATTACGACAACCTGGCCGGCTTCAACGCCAACGCAACCCTGTTCCACAACAAGTTCAAGGACAAGATCGACAGCGGTACGCCGCTGGCCAACTGTAACTGGCCGACCGCGCCCAACCAGCCCGGCTGTATCGATCTGGGCAGCAGCTTCCTTCAGGAAAGCTTCTCACAGAGCATCAACATCGACGAAGCGGTCACCCAGGGCGCGGAGTTGGCAGGTCGCTGGCAGTTCCTGCCCGCCTGGGGGGTGTCCATGAATTACACCTACACCGACAGTGAGCAGGAAAGCGGCAGCAACGAGGGCGCGCCGCTCACCAATACGCCGGAGCACATGTTCAATGCCAGCCTCGACTGGGATGCGACAGAGCGCCTGACGTTCTGGCTCAAGGGTGAATACCGCAGCAAGCAGGCGCGCTTCACCGATCTGTACGCCAATCTGAGCGCCGCCAACCGCGCCATTCAGGATCGCGTCGGCGACCTCAAGGGCTACGAGCTGTTCCATCTCGGGGGCTCGTTCAAGGCGGCGGACAACGTCACCCTGACCATGACCATCTTCAACCTGTTCGACAAGGATTTCCTCGACGGCGAGTTCTATCAGACCAACACCGGCGCGGTCGGCTGGGCATCCCATTACACCCAGATCGCGCAGGGCACCACCGGCACCATCCAGGAAGGCCGCCGCCTGTGGCTGTCGGCGAACTTCACGTTCTGATGAGCGCTGGTGGCCGGGCGCCCGGTGTGCGTCCATGACGCGGAAAAGGAGAAACATGGCCCGTTTCGTTTGGCTTGGCACAGTCCGGCAGTGGCACTGGATCAGCGCCGCGCTCTGTCTGGTCGGCATGCTGCTGTTCGCGGTGACGGGTATCACGCTCAACCATGCCGCCGACATCCCGGCGCGCATGACACTGACGCAACTGGAGCTGGATGTCCCGGAACGTCTGCTGGCAGACTGGCGCGAAGACGAGCCCCTGGTGCCCGAGGCGGTGCGCAGCTGGCTCGCGGAGCGGGGGTTGCACATCGGCGCGGGGCGAACCGGCGAATGGCAGGACGGCGAGTTTTACCTCGCCCTGCCGCGCCCCGGCGGCGACGCATGGCTGACGATCGATGCGGAGACCGGCGAGCTGTATTACGAACTCAGCGAGCGCGGCTGGATCGCCTATTTCAACGATCTCCACAAGGGCCGCCATACCGGGCTCGCCTGGAGTTGGTTCATCGACATTTTCGCGGTGGCCTGTGTGGTGTTCAGCCTCAGCGGGCTGCTGTTGTTGCAGCGTCAGGCGGCGGGCAGGCCGAGCACCTGGCCCCTGGTGGGTTTGGGACTGGTGGCGCCGTTGCTGCTGATCCTGTTGTTCATTCACTGATAATCCATGGCAATGGATAAGGAAGAGGTTGTAATGCTGAAACGCACGGTGTTAGCCCTCGCGGCGGGGGTATTGCTCACTCCGGTGGTGCAGGCGGCCACTCTCGAGCTGAGCGTCGAGATCCCGCGCCTGCAGGTGGCGGAGTACCACCGCCCCTATGTGGCGATGTGGCTGGAGAACGAACGCAACGAGGTCACCAACCTCGCGGTGTGGTACGACGTGGCGATGCGCGAGAACGAAGGCCTGGAGTGGCTGAAGGACATGCGCCAGTGGTGGCGGCGCAGTGGGCGCACCCTCGAACTGCCCCTCGACGGCCTGACCGGCGCGACCAAGCCGCCGGGCGAACATCGCCTGGTGTTCGGCGACGGCGGCCAGCCACTGCCGGAGCTGCCCCCCGGTCAGTACCGCCTGCGGGTGGAAGCCGCCCGCGAAGTGGGTGGCCGGGAATTGCTGGAAATCCCGTTCCAATGGCCGCTGAGCGAGGAAACAGCGCTCGAGGTCAGCGGTACTGAAGAACTGGGGCGCGTCACGCTGCGGCTGGCGCCTTAAAAATTTTGAGTTGCACGTTTCACGTTACAGGTTTCACGTGGGTGCCCGCAGTGACGGCGGCGCATTGATCATGCGACGAGGTGCAGATGGCATGCTGGCACAGGACTTCCCGGCTTTTGCGTGCAACCTGTAACGCGAAACGTGCAACTCAGAAGAAAGCATCGATTACATTGAGAGGAAAACAATCATGAAAACACTGAAACCCCTGTTGGCTCTGGCCCTTGGCGTCAGCCTGGTATTGCCCGTGGAAGCGCACCGCGCCTGGATCGTGCCCGGTGCCACGGTACTGTCCGGTGAGGATCCCTGGGTGACCTTCGATGGCGCCATCTCCAACACGTTGTTCCACCCGGACCACTTTCCACTCAACCCCGAAGGGGTGAGCGCCCTGGGACCGGACGGCGAGGCGGTCGAGCTGCAGAATGTGCATTCCGGCAAATACCGCAGCACCTTCGATCTCAACCTGAAGCAGAACGGTACCTACAAGGTGTTCAGCGCCTCGGGCGGACTCAGCGCCCGCTGGCAGGATGAAAAGGGTGAGCGGCGCTTCTGGCCGGGACGGGGCGAGCGCGCCAATCCCGCCGACTTCGACACCCAGGTGCCGAAGGATGCCGAAAACCTCGAGGTGAGCTACAACTCGCGCCGTATCGAGACGTTCGTGACGGCGGGTGCACCGAGCGAAGAGGCACTGAAACCAAGCAACGAAGGCCTCGAACTGGTGCCGGTAACTCACCCCAACGATCTGTTTGCCGGTGAAGAAGCGACTTTCCGGCTGTTGATCGACGGTGAACCCGCGGTCGGTGCCAAGGTGACGGTGATTCCGGGCGGCATGCGCTACCGGGATGGCCAGAATGCCATCGAGACGGAAAGTGGCGCCGAGGGCGACTTCTCCATCACCTGGCCGGAGGCGGGACTGTACTGGCTCAGCGCCAGCTATCGCGACGACAAGGCGAAAGCACCGGCGACGGCGCGCAGCGGCAGCTACGTTGCCACTTTCGAAGTCCTGCCTGAATAAGGAGCGGCAACGTGGCGGACATGGAAAGAGTGGCCTGGGTGCTGGCGACATTGCTGGGATATGCCGTGTTGTGCCTGTGGTCGTTCCGCCATGTGCTGTTTGCGCGCCGCCGTGAACCGGTCGGCGCCGCGGGAGACGATTTCGTACTGGTGGCCTATGCCAGCCAGGGCGGCACCGCCGCCGAGCTGGCGCGGGACAGCGCCGCGCTGCTCGAACCCCATGTGGCGGTGCGCGTGATGGCCCTCAACCAGGTGAATGACCAGGTGTTGAGCGGCGCCCGCCGCGCCCTGTTCATTGCCAGCACCTACGGTGAGGGCGAGCCGCCGGACAATGGCATCGCTTTCCAGCGCCGCTACCTGAGCAGCGCCGGCGCGCTCGATCTGTCTCATCTCCAGTTTGCCGTGCTCGCGTTGGGTGATCGCACCTACCGCCAGTTCTGCGAATTCGGGCGCCAGCTCCAGACCGGCCTGGAAGGCCTGGGGGCATCCCCGTTATGGGGGCTGACGGAAGCGGCCAGCGATGAACTCTCGGCGGTGGACGGCAAGATCGCTGACTGGTGTCGGCGCTTGCGCACGTTTCTGCTCGGGATGCATTCGGAAGTAGAGCCGGTGTCGGTGCCGGTGCCGGTGCCGGGCTGCGAATTCGCACCCTGGCGCCTGGCGTCGCGCCACCACCTCAACCCGGGCAGCCCCGGTGGCCCCGCTTTTTACCTCAGTCTTGAACCCTCGACGGAAATGCCTCTGTGGGAGGCGGGCGACATCGCCGTCATCCAGCCTCGCAACAGCGCCGCATTGTGCGATGCGGCGCTGGCCCGCCTGGCGCGGGACGGTGCGGAGCAGGTGACCTGCCGCGGCGTTGCCAGGCCCTTGCGCGAGTGGCTCGCGGAATCCCGTCTGCCAGCTCTCGACGCACTGGCGCCGGTGCCGTCGCTGCCCGAGTGGCTGGCTGCGTTACCGGCACTGCCGACGCGCGAATACTCCATCGCCTCGGTGCCGGAAGAGGGCGCCATTCACCTGCTGGTGCGTCAGCAGACCGACGCCGAAGGTTGTCTCGGTGCGGGTTCGGGGTGGCTCACGAGCCATGCCGCGATCGGTGACACCATGGCATTGCGGGTGCGCAACAATCCAGGATTTCGGGTGCCCGAAAGCGATTGCCCCTTGATTCTGATCGGCAGTGGCACCGGCCTTGCCGGATTGCGCGCCCACCTCAGCGCGCGCGAACTGGCGGGTGCAACGGGGCGCAACTGGCTGCTGTTCGGCGAGCGTACACGCGCTTATGACAATCTTCTGGCGGAAGACCTCGAACGTTGGCACGCCAGCGGTCTGCTCGAGCGCCTCGATCAGGTGTTCTCCCGCGACGGCGACCCCTGCCGCTACGTGCAGGATCTGCTGCCGCAGGTCGCCGATGAGCTGCGCCGCTGGCTTGCTGAAGGCGCAGTGATCTGTGTATGCGGCAGTCTCACGGGTGTCGGCGCGGGTGTCGAGCAGGCGTTGGTGGTGTGCCTTGGCGGTGAGCAGCTCGATGAGCTGAAAATTTCCGGACGCTATCGCCGCGATCTGTATTAGCTGTACGTCAATGAAGTTCTGCGGTAGGTTGGGCTGAGGAACGAAGCCCAACAATGCCGTCATCAACGTGCCTCTCCCCTGTTGGGCTTCGTTCCTCAGCCCAACCTACCATCTCCGCGACCGTTCAAGTGCCGTAAATTACCGTAAAGATTTGTAATACCTGTCACCCTGTTTCACTCTCGACTGTTATAAATCACAGCGCTTGACGCCAAGTGATTTCTGGCAGCGTTTTTCATGGATTTTTCAAACTGAGGAACTGACACGTGCAATCCCGCTGGCAAAGGGCAAGTGCCCGCTTCAAGGGATATCCCAAGACCTCCGCCGCGATGCTGTTGATCGCCGTGGCGGCCATTTTGTGGGCGGGCAGCCGCCTGTTGGCGCCGGACGATGAGCCTGAATTCCAGACCATGGTCGTCGCCCGCGGCGATATCGAGGACAGCATCGGCTCGCTCGGCACCCTCGAGCCCAAGGACTACGTGGATGTGGGCACCCAGGTGTCGGGGCAACTCGAGCGCCTCCATGTGGACATCGGTGATCAGGTGGAAAAGGGCCAGTTGCTGGCCGAGATCGACCCGGCGGTTTACGAAAGCCGGGTGCGCGGTTCACGCGCCACGCTCGACAATCTTCGCGCGCAACTGGCCCTGCAGGAGTCCGAGCAGGAACTGGCCAAGCGCCGCCTGCAGCGCAACCGCAACCTGTACGCGGAGCGCGCCGTGAGCGAGGACGTGCTGCTCGCCAGCGAGACCGAGGTTCAGTCCAATGCAAGCCGCATCCAGGCCTTGAAAGCCCAGATCGATGCCGCCGAGGCGACCCTCGATGGCGATGTGGCCAACCTCGGTTACACCAAGATCTACGCGCCCATGAGCGGCACGGTGGTGGATTCTCTCGCCATTCAGGGGCAGACCATCAACGCCAGCCAGACCGCGCCGACCATCGTGCGCATCGCCAATCTCGATGTCATGACCGTGCGCGCCCAGGTCTCGGAAGCGGATGTGGTGCGCATCGATGAAGGCATGGCGGTCTACTTCACCACCCTCGGCATGCCCGAGCGGCGCTGGCGCGCCACGGTACGCAAAGTGTTGCCCACCCCGGTGGTGCTCAATAACGTGGTGTTGTTCAACGTGTTGATCGACGTCGACAACAGCGACCGCGCCCTGATGACGTCCATGACCGCCCAGGTATTTTTCCTGCTGGCGGAGGCGCGTGGCGTTCTGGTGGCGCCGGCGGAGGCCGTGAGCCGCAGCCGCGACGACAGTGGCAAGCCCGCACATCGAGTACAGGTCATCACGGCGCACGGCCCCGAGTGGCGCCCGGTGCGGGTCGGTGTACGTAGCCGCACCGAGGTGGAGATTCTGTCTGGCCTCGACGAAGGGCAGGAGATCGTCAGTGGTCGTTCGTCGGTGGCGGCACCTGGTGCTCAGTCCCGCAGCGTGTTCAGCGTGGGCGGCCCGGGGCGGGGACCGCGATGAACAGCCCGGCAACCGCTCCGCGAGGACTGAGCGCGGCGCACACCGCGGACGAGGCGCTGCTGTCGCTGCGCAACATCAGCAAGCACTATCGCAATGGCGAGGAGATCATTCGCGCCCTGGATGGCATCGATCTCGATATCCAGGCTGGCGAGTTCGTCGCCATCATGGGCCAGTCGGGCTCCGGCAAGTCGACCCTGATGCATATCATCGGCTGCCTGGATACGCCGACCGCGGGCGAGTACCGGGTGGCGGGCAAGAACGTCGCGCGCTTCGACGCGGATCAGCTCGCCGGCGTGCGCAGCCACTTCTTCGGCTTCGTCTTTCAGCGCTACAACCTGCTGGCCACCGAGTCGGCTCTCGAAAATGTCGCCATTCCCGCCATTTACGCCGGCGTGGCGAAGCCTGAGCGCGCGCGCCTGGCGGCCCGTCTGCTGGAGCGCCTCGGGCTCGGTGATCGCCTGGGACACAAGCCATCGGAATTGTCCGGCGGTCAGCAGCAGCGGGCTTCCATCGCCCGCGCCCTGGTCAACGATGCACCGCTGATTCTGGCCGACGAGCCCACCGGCGCACTGGACAGCAAAAGTGGCGAGGAAGTGCTGAACCTGCTCAAGGAACTGCACCAGCAGGGCGCGACCATCATTCTCATCACCCACGACCCGGGCGTGGCCGCCCATGCCCGGCGCCGCATCACCATCAGCGATGGCCGCATCGTCGACGACAGCGGCTCGCCGGATTTGTCCGACAATGCCGCTGCCAGCCACGGCAAGCGTGGCAACGGCGAGGGCATGCATCTCATGGCGGCCGTGGGCGAGGCTGTCCACATGGCGCTGCGTTCGCTGCGCAGCAATTTTTTCCGCAGCGTTCTGACACTGTTGGGCGTGGTGATAGGCGTGGCGTCGGTGGTGGCGCTGATGGCCCTCGGTGAGGGCAGCAAACAGCAGGTGCTGAGCAGTATCGAAGCGCAGGGCACCAACTTGCTGGTGGTGCGTCCGGGCGGCGGCAGCGGCATGCGCGACGGTGGCGATGTGACCACCCTGGTGCGCGCAGACGCCCTCGCCATCGCAGAGCTGGATCATGTCGAGGCCGCCGTGTCCGAACGCCGCGCCAGCGGCAACCTGCGCTTCGCCAGCAAGGACTATCGCACGGAAATGACCGGCGTCGATGCCGGCTTTGCCATGGCGCGGGACTGGCAGATGTCGGCCGGCACATTCTTCAGCGAAGATGACGTAGCGCGTTACGCCTCGGTGATGGTGCTCGGTCAGACGGTCGTCGACAACCTCTTCGAACCCGGCCAGAGCCCGCTCGGCGCCCATGTGCTGGTGGAGAATGCGCTCTTCCAGGTGATCGGGGTGCTGAAACCTAAGGGCGCCGGCTCCTGGGGCAACGACATGGATGACGTGGCGCTGATTCCCGTCACCACCGGTTCGATCCGGCTCTACGGCGGCGACCATCTGAGCAGTATCACCGTCAAGGTCGACGGCAGCACCAATGTGGACGCCACCGAACAGGCCGTGCTCGATCTGCTCACGCGCCGCCACCTGCGCGAGGACTTTCGGGTGCGCAACACCGCGTCCCTGCTGGAGATGGTGTCCGCAACCCAGAACACGCTCGCGTTGTTGCTTGGCTCGGTCGCGGCCATTTCATTACTGGTGGGCGGCATCGGGGTGATGAACATCATGCTGGTGAGCGTCACCGAGCGCACCCGCGAAATCGGTATCCGCATGGCCACCGGCGCACGGCGCCGCGACATTCTTCTGCAGTTCAATATCGAGGCCATCGCGGTGTGCTGCATCGGCGGCCTGCTGGGCATCGTCGCCGGGGCGGCTATCGCCAAGGGGCTGGGCTATTTCGGTCAGGCCGCGGTGTTCACGCCCATGCCGTCGCTGCTGGCCTTCGGCTGCGCGATGGCGACCGGCCTCATCTTCGGCTATCTGCCGGCGCGCAAGGCCGCACGTCTCGATCCGGTGATCGCATTGGCGGCGGAGTGATATGGCAATGGCACACAGGACAATAGCGATGATTCCACGCAAGGCCCTTTATCTCGCTCTCGGCTTCTGCTGCGCACTGAGCGTCGGCTGCGCGAGTGGCCACGCGCCCTTTCAGGCAGAAAGGGTGGTGCCGCCGCACTGGCAGGGCGAGACCACCAGCGCGGCACAAGCCGAGGCGCAGGGCACCTGGTGGAGCACTTTCGCCAGTGCGGAGCTGGACAGCCTGATGGTGGCGGCTCTCGCGGACAACTTCAGCCTTGAAGCCTCTCGCGAGCGCATCGAGCAGGCCCGCGAGCGCTTGCGCTCCAGCCGTTCGGTGTTGTTTCCGCAACTGGACCTCGGCTATGGCGTGAACCGCGCCGACCGCTGGGATGACGATGGCAAGCGCAGCGGCGGCAGTTCCGACTCCGTGTCCGCCAGTGTCGGCTACGAGGTGGATCTGTGGGGCGGGCAGCGCGCGGCGGTCGCCGGGGCGCGCGCGTCTCTGGCGGCCACCGAGTTCGGCCACGTGGCGGCGCGCCTGCTGTTGCAGGCGGAAATCGCCAATGCCTATTTCCAGTGGCTGGCTACCCAGGACCGTTTGCGCCACGCCCGCGAGAGCCTGGAAGCGAGTCGCGAGGTACTGCGCCTGATCGCGCTGCAGCACCGCGAGGGCAGCGTTTCGCGCCTCGAACTGGTGCAACAGGAAGCCGCGGTGGCGAGCCAGGAAGCCCAGATCAACGATCTCGCCAACGCCGCTGTGCAGGTGGAATATGCGTTGGCGGTGCTCACCGGGCAGGTGCCCGGGACACTGACGCTTGCGGGTAAATCCCTGACCGAGATACGCCTTCCGGTAATCGCCGCCGAACAGCCTGTGGAGCTTCTCGAACGGCGCCCCGACCTGCGCCAGGCGGAGGCCAATCTGGTCGCCGCACAAGCCAGTGTGGACACTGCCAGGGCTGCGCTTCTGCCCGGTTTGCGTCTCAGCGCCAGCTCCAGCTTTGGCGATCTCATTTTGGACGGCCCCGCCATCACCGCCACCAACATTGCCGCCGGATTGAGTCAGCCGTTGTTCCAGGGCGGACGGCTGCGGGCGGCGCTGGCCGGTGCCGAAGCAGGGCAGCGGGAAGCGCTGGCCAACTATTACCAGGTGGTGCTGGATGCGGTCAAAGAGGTGGAAAACAACCTCGCCGACGTGGAAACCCAGGCGCGCAACAGCTCCTTGCAGGAGCGCAATCTGGAGCTCTCGCGGGAGGCGTACCATCTCGCCGATCTGCGCTACCGCACCGGCGCAGCGGATTTCCTCACCCTGCTGGACGCGCAGCGCAGCCTGATCGCCAGCCAGGACAGCCATGTGCAGTTCGAATTGTCGCGCTATCAGAGCGCCCTCGAACTCTATCGCGCCCTGGGCGGCAGCTGGTGGGTGGAGGATGAAGCGCCGTCCCCGTCGGGCGGCTGAGCTGGGCGGCTCGCAACAGGCAATGCCGCAGTGGGGGGGGGAAGCTTTATTGGCCATCCCTCATCCAGCTCACAAATGATAACCATTTGCATTATCATTGATAGTCTTGTATCGTCTCAAACACATTTCAGCCCTGTGCTGCGCCAAGCGGAGACCCAGCGATAACACGAAGGGCCGTGCGGACGGAAGAAAATGATTTTCGTGACAGTGATGGATGAGCCGATGCCTGAGCACAAGACAACTCAACTCGATCCCTTGGTTGCACTGGAAAATCTGGTGCGTCACGGCCTGGAGCCCGATAATCCGGACCGCCTGACTTCATATCTGCGAGAGAGCTTCATCCGTGCCCAAGGGCTGGAGCCTCGGCAGCAGAGGAGGGCTTACGGCGCTGTACTGAGCTTGCTCACCGAGACCGTGCACGATCGTTCGGTGCCTTTTTCGTGGCGTTGTCACTGCATCGATTTCGCATTCGAACCCGCGCTCTTGATGAAATCCACGGCTGCCAATGAAGAGCAGGCGCGCGCCGCACAGGCAATCGAGGATGAGTTGACGGCGTTGCGCCATTGCGTGAATGCGTATCGGCAGTCTCTGACATGCACACCGGCAGCGCCGCTGTCCGGGCCGCGATCGCGCGGCGACGCCTGTGCCGTCGGGGGAGTTGGCCATGACGGAGACTGACGCCGTGGACGTGTGGAAACATCGTATCGAAGCCGGCAATCGCGCGTTTCGCAAGAACGATTTCAAGGAAGCCGTCATCTGTTATCAGAAAGCCTGTGCGCGAGCGCAATCGCTTCTCGAATTCAGCGCGGATTACCGCGGTGCCGTGGCGGCGCTACTGGTCAGTTATCACAATTTGGCCGATACCCTGATCCTTGAAGAGCAGGAAACAAAGGCATTGGGCCGCCTGCGGGATGTTCATTGGGTGTTGATGATGAAGCTCAACAGAAGCGGCATTCCGCCCGCCCAGCATTGGGCTCTGCTCGATGGCTGCCATCGCAACCGCGTTCAGATCTGTCTCACGGTGCGCACACTGCATGAGCGCAGTGCCAGCAAAGCCTCCGTGCCACTCGCACCTGTGATCGCGCTGCGGCGTGCACATGTGGGAGAGGGGCTTCTTTCCAGACTCTGATCCTTGGCCATTGCATGGCCCTGCTTCAAAAACCAAGAGAAACCGGCATTGAGGGGTGAAGCCGTATCGCCGAATCCGGTGACGCCCTTGTATGTCGTCCATCACCGCTGACGGTACAACTGGCTGCGCAGCCGCCTCGACAGCAGCGAGCCAGCGCAGGATACCTTCATCCGCGTCTTGCTGCGCCATGCAATCAGCGCGCCTGACGTATTACCACGTTGTTGCCGCTGCGATCCACCTGCAGATCTTGTCCGGCAGCCAGAAAGCGTATCAGGGTTTTGGGGTCATCCGCGTTGAAGGTGCCTGTGAGACGCTTCGCTGCCAGCTCGTCCCCTTCAATCCGTATCTGAAGGCGATTGTAGCGGTTGAACTGGGCTGCAACCTCAGAGAGCGATTGGGATTGAAAAACCAATCTGCGTGTGCGCCATGCAATGGCATTGCGAACGTCCGTCTCTATCAGACTGAGCACTTCCCCGTTGGGGCCGAGAGCCGCCTCCTGGCCAGCGACGAGCCTTGCCGGATCGACGGAGACCTTCACTGCGCTGTGTGAAGATAGGTCAACGGACTGCTGATGCTGCGGTTGGAGTTTTCTGTCTGGATCAATGCCCACGATACCTTCAATAACGGCTACCTTGGTGACATCTCCATGCTGGTAGACGTTGAACTGCGTGCCGATAGCCTGAATGATGTTCTTGTTCGAACGAACCCGGAATGGTCTGTCGGGATCTTTGGCGACATCGAACAGGGCTTCTCCATCCAAAAGCGTTATATCTCTGCCTTTGAAGGAAAAATGGGTTTCTACCTTGGTGTTCGTATTCAAGTGAACCAGGGAACCGTCTTTGAGTCGTACCGTGCGTTGCTCTCCCAGCATGGTGCTATAGGTGTCATTTCCCATAAAGGCGGGAAGCCATTGCCAGGCAATGACGAGGGAGACGCAAAGCATTACAGTCGCCGCTGCCACAAAGGGACGGTGATATTTTCTTGCGGGGCGGGTATCCAGGGGAGGGTTCTCGTCCAGGCTTTGGCGATCAGTATGTAATTCGACGACGTTTGATGACGCATGCATTTCCTGAGCTTCAGCCACCAGTATTTCCAGTTCGGCCGACGAATGTGCCTCGATATTATCGAGCTCATGCCACAGGGCATTGATGAAAAGAAACTCCTCCACGTGCCTGGGGGATTCGCGAAGCCATAAGGCAAACGATTTCTGCAGGGCCGGGTTGGTATCCTGCAGCTCTATCAGCCACTGGGCCGCCTGTTCCTGAATGCTCAGTTTGTCATTGTGAAGAGAGGATGTCATGGTAAGCCTCTACCCCTTGCCCGCGTGCTTGCGCAGTTGCAACAAGGCACGAAACAGGTATTTTTTTACGGTGTGAATCGACAGGCCGAGTGCTTCGGCGATCTCCGCATAGGACATTCCCTGTTGCTTTTGCATAACCACAATCGCTTTCTCGGTTGCTGATAGAGATGATAGCAGGCGCTGCGCTTCACGCTGCGAATGGAGGGCACGAGCCTGCTCCTCGTTCTCCCCGGTACTCACCTCAGCCGAAGCCACGTCGGCAACCTCGGAGTTTATCACCAACCACTCTTTCTCCCTGCTGTCACGCAGTCTGAACTCGTACACCACATTGGATGCAATCCGGTACATGTAAGCCTGAGGGTAGAGGACAAGCTCCTCCTTCTCCACGCGCAGCAGCCGCAGATACACCTCCTGGGCAAGATCCTGAGCATCGTCCACATTGTTCAGACGCCGCATGAGATAGCGTTGCAGGCCGCCGCGGTAGCGTTCGAATGCCAGTTCGGCCAGGGTGTGATCAGCTTTTGCCATGGTGCTCTCGGGTTATGTCTATTTTGCGTCCCTGGGTATGCGTGCCGCTTGCCACCCAGCGCACAGGCCATTATAGCTATAGCTATATAAGGTGAGACTGCTATTGAAGAAAAAGTGGGTACTGGTATCTGTTTGTAGGCCAAGCTCCGCTGCTAAGGTAATCCAGCGATGGCAAGACTTTACCAATACACAGTTTTATGCGCAACACCAGACATAGTTGATACGCAACAATAAAGCCAAAATAACTGGAGTAGATGAGTTGTTCGCATGGCAGAAAGGCATAATCGTGGCAGGCCTGATTTTGCTGTTTTTATGGATAGGATTGGCTGCCGCCTTGGTGGATGGTCAGGAAAGCCAGGAAAGAATGCAGATAGCCATTGAGTCTCAACCTTTGGGCAAGTCACTCAATGAGTTGGCTCGGCAGACAGGCTTGCAGGTGGTGCTGTTTGACGAGGTTGGTGCAGATTCTACTGTTCCCTCACTTCAGGGAATATATACACCTCAAATGGCATTAAGGATTCTGTTGGAAAATACAGGATTGCAGTATGAACATATAGGTAATAGGACTTATATTATTCAAAGGGAAAAGCTAAAAAGGACGAACTGAAAATATCTGTACCCGGTTTTGATTGTTAAGAGATTCTAAGTAAATACACAAACAATAAATCTTATCGAAGAGGTAATCATAATGCTGATAAATAACCCGTGGCGGAAACGTGCGATTGCTGTTGGGGCCGCTATATTTACTGCTTCAGTCATTGTAAATGCGGCTGACAGTAATATTGTGAAACTGAATATTGCATCTCAACCCTTGGGGCAATCAATAAACGATTTTGCTCGCCAGACCGGGTTGCAGGTGGCAGTATTTGATGATGTCGCGACAGATATCACCGCGCCCTCAGTCAATGGCACTTATGCGCCGGAAGAAGCCTTGCAGATATTATTAGCTAATACGGGGCTTTCTGTGGAGTCTGTTGATGGGCAGGCATATGCTATTCGTGCTGGACGTGGAGAGCAATTAGTAAGCCGAGATTCTGCTACGTTATCTCGATTGCCTCAAGATTCTAACGACACTGCTGAGGCAAGAGGACGGGGAGGGGTAGAGGAAATAATTGTTACTGCTCAAAAACGGCAGGAAAGTATGCAAGATGTACCTATTTCAATTTCAGCATTTAGTGCCAATCAACTCGAAAGTGCTGGCGTTTTTAAGACGGATGAAATTGGTGACGTGACGCCAGGTCTACAGATGAGCCGGCAGATAGGTGCTGCAACAAATTTCATCCGTGGTGTGGGAAACCAAAATGCTTCCGCTGGCGATGAGTCCAGCGTTGCGATGTATATAGATGGCGTCTACTACAATGGCATGGTAGAGCAAGTCGGTGCGTTCAATAACATTGAACGAATAGAAATTCTGAAAGGCCCTCAGGGAACACTGTTCGGACGTAATACAACTGGCGGTGTGATACACGTAATCACAAAAGATCCGACCCATGAAAAACAGCTAAAGGTAGGGGTTAGTGCGGGTAACTACGAAACCTATGGTGGAAATTTTTATGGCTCTACAGGAATAACAGAAAATGTGGCTGCAGATCTAGCTATCTCCCTTCAGAGACAAAATGGTCGCTTCGGAGAAAATCCATTCACGGGAATAGGTGCAGGGTTTGACGAGCATACGAGTATAAGATCGAAGTGGCTCTATACGCCAAGTGATAGAACAACAGTGAAAATTTCGGGTTCGTGGGGAGAGTCTTTGGGGGATATTGGGATTAAAAGACAGTGTGCAGGCACTGCAACGTTTGGTTGCTTAGCGGGCACTATGCCGCTAGACGATTTTCATGACACGAGTTCAGATTTTCAAACAGAAATTGATAATCAAGGATGGGGATTAAGTGGTCGAATCGAGCACTCCTTTAATAGCTTTGATCTAGTGAGTATAAGCTCGTACAAGAACAGTAGTAACACTCAAAAGCTGGACCAGGATAGTGCACTGATTCCGTTAATTCATGTAATTATAAATCAGGAAGTCTCTACGTTCAGTCAAGAAATTCAGATTCAGTCCAATGATGACAGCAAGCCGTACGACTGGATCGTGGGGGGCTTCTATTGGAATGATAAGTCTGAATATGATCCAATTCGTTTTACAGGGCTAAGCATTCCCTATGTGGGGGATACGATGGCTTTCAACTCGTTGGACACGGAATCTTACGCTATTTTTGCGCAGGGGTCCTATGAATTGTTGGAGAGTACAAAGCTAACTCTGGGAGTCAGATGGACTACCGATAACCGCGAGCTCTCTGGTTATACCGTTAATCCGTTTGCGCCTCCCGCAACCCCGATTGCTCCAGAAGGCGGAGTGTTCACATACGCTGATGAGAAAGATTTTGATGAAACGACATGGCGTGTTGCTTTAGATCATCAGTTGGGTGATAACTTGCTTCTTTATGTAAGCCACAATAGGGGCTTCAAGAGCGGGGTGTATAACACCGTGCTGTCTGGAGGAATGGTGCAGCAACCAGTTGAGCCCGAGATTCTGGATGCGTACGAAGTAGGTATGAAGGGAGATTTTTTTGATAATCGCTTAAGATTCAATATCTCGGGTTTCTTTTATGACTACGAGAATATTCAGTTAGTCAAAATCGATGGAGGCGCCAGTTTGCTGCTTAACGCGGCCGAGGCAGATGTAAAGGGCCTGGAAATAGAGGGCGAAGCCGTACTGTCCGAAAATTTGAATCTGCGGTTTGGAATGGCCTATCTTGATGCGGAGTACAGCTCATTCCCTGGCTGTGCGATTAATACACCAAGTCCGGTGGCGCTTGGTCCGCTGGGTGCAGGAAATATCAGAACAGTCGGCGACTGTAGCGGAAACACCATGGTCCGTTCTCCGAAATATACGTATAACCTGGGACCTGTTTATAATAAGACAACGGATGTAGGTACATTTTCGCTTAGTAGCAATATTGCCTACAACGATGGCTTTTATTGGGAACCCAGTAACCGCATGAAGGAAGACTCTTATACGATCGTCAACGCTGAAATATCCTGGACAAGTTTGAGCGAGATGTATCGTCTGAGGATTTACGGTAAAAACCTGCTAGACGAGGAGTATTCCTATTATTCAACTGAATCTTCGTTTGGAGATGCAGAGGCAGCCGCTCCTCCCTTGACATTTGGCGCTGCGCTAGAAATAACCCTTTTCTAGGTTGATTGTGATAGACGCACTGCTGCTGAATACAAGGAAAGTGACTCTTGTTAGCTAGGAAGAGCCTTTATGGCAGATAGTGCGAAAGAAGGTAAAGGATGATGATAAAGCCCAGATTGGAAGTAAATTGAAAAGGAATTTTTTGACCAAGGACGGTTTGGGCACCTAGCAAATTACAGAGCTGTTAAGTTTATTTGCGGAGTAAGTAATGTCTTTCGTAACTGAGTTGGGTTATATCGGGCTAGGTGTTAGTGATTTAGATGCCTGGAGAAAATTCGCTACCGACGTCGTGGGTATGGAGTGGGTAGACGAAAATGAAGAGGATCGGTGCTATCTCCGGTTGGACGACTGGCATCACAGGGTCGTCTTGCACGCGAATGGGGCCGATGATCTGGCATATGTTGGTTGGCGAGTTGCAGACGAACCTAGCCTGGAGTTATTGAAGAAAAAGTTGGATGAAAATTCCATACAGTATCATGCGTGCAGCAAGGAGGAAGCAGACGAAAGATACGTGATGGGGATGATAAAGCTGACTTCTCCGGGTGGAATAGAGACAGAAATTTTCTGGGGTCCCCAGATTGAGGGGCATAAGCCATTTCACCCAGGTCGAAGAATGTTCGGAAAGTTCCGGAGTGGTAACCTGGGGCTGGGGCACATCGCTCTGAGAGAAAATGATGGCCGGGGGGCCTATGAGTTTTATCGCTTGTTGGGTCTTAAAGGAAACACGCAATACAAACTAAGGCTGCCGAATGACATGGTGGTGCGTCCATTCTTTATGCACTGCAATCAGCGCCAGCACACTGTTCAGTTCGACCTCGGCCCTATGGAAAAAAGGGTAAACCACTTGGCTATTGAATATATGGATATCAAGGATCTCGGTCTGGCCAGAGATATCGTGCGGACGAAAAAGCTAGACGTTCCTCTTGACTTGGGTATGCATTCCAACGACCAGGCGCTTTCATTCTATGTCGGTAATCCGTCAGGTTGGGTTTGGGAGCTGGCGTGGAACAGTCGTCAGCCGCCTAACCAGGATGAATATTACACCTGGGATATTTTTGGTCACGAGGTCGGCAGCAAGGGTTACGGGCTCGACTTGGATACCACTAACGCTGGACGCCATATCAGAGAGCAAGATTGTAAGTAAGAGGTAAGCAGATCATGCAGATTTCCAAGGATCGCTTGAAAGAAAAGATCAGTGAGTGGGCGGTGGTTGATGATACGGAAGATTATCGATTGGACAGGGCCATTTACACTGATCCAGACTTGTTTGAGTTTGAGCTTCGCCACATATTCGAAAATAATTGGGTGTATGTTGCGCACGAAAGTCAGGTAAGGAATCGCAACGATTTCATAACGACCTGGGTGGGCCGGCAGCCAGTCATCGTTACACGCGATAACACGGGTGTTCTTCGATGTATGTTGAACGTTTGCTCTCATCGCGGAGCGGTGGTGTGCCGATCAAAAGCGGGTAACAAGCGCAACCACATGTGCCGGTTCCATGGCTGGGTCTACAGCAGTCGAGGTGATCTTATTGGTGTCACGACCGAAGAGAGAGGGGCCTATCCTGACAGTTTTTCTCGTGAGAAGCTGGGGATGCCTCAACTCAGGGTAGAGAGTTATCGAGGATTTATCTTCGCAAGCATAAACCCAGGTGTTCAACCGCTTGATGAATACTTGGGAGAGGCATACAAGCTGATCGATCTGGTGTTGGATCAAACGCCGGATGCAAAATGGGAAGTGGTCCGCGGTACCACGATGTATACGTATCCTGGTAATTGGAAACTGTCGGCGGAAAATGGCCTGGATGGCTACCATGCGGGATCAGTGCACGCCAGCTACGTACAACAGACCATGAGGCGCATGAAGGGAGAGTCTGCCTTAGATACTAAAGCATTGGATTTAAGTGGTATCGACCGCTACAAGGGTGGGTTTCAGGCCTTTGAGAATGGCCATGGTGTCATCTGGTCAGAATATCCCAACCAAACAGATCGACCGACGTTTCAATACAGGGATTATCTGCTGGAAAAGCACGGTGCAGCCAAAACAAACTGGATGCTGGCGAGTATTAGAAACCTCTTGTTGGCGCCTAACGTGTACTTGATGGACTCTGCCTGTACGCAATTGAGAATAGTCAGACCCATATCGGTCGATAAGACAGAAGTGACGACTTACTGCTTTGCTCCGGAAGGTGAGGAACCAGCAGCGAGAGAAAAGAGATTGCGGCAGTACGAGGACTTCTATAACGCCAGTGGCCTGGCAACACCGGACGATCTGGCGGAGTTTACTTATTGCCAGATGGGTTTCGGTGGTCGAGCCGCACGTTGGAGCGACATTTCACGCGGTGGCCGGGCCTTTGAAGAAGGGGCAGGAAAGATGGGGGCGGAAATTGGTTTCAATGCTGTTCTAAGCGGTGAGAATGAGCCAGGAAACGAAGGGATTTATGTCGCTATGTACCGGGATTGGCGAAAGCGCCTTCTTTCTGCTCTTGAAAAAGAAATTAATTAGGACGTGCGTGATATGAATGGGGACATCAATATTTGGCAACAAGTTCAGCGGTTTTTGGGTCAGGAGGCACTTTACCTGGATACAAAAGAATGGGATTCCTGGTTGGCCTTGTATGACAAAAATGCGGAATACTGGATGCCGGCATGGACAGATGATGAGCAGCTCTCTTCAGACCCTCGGAGAGAAGTATCCTTGATTTATTACAGTAACCGTGCAGGACTTGAAGATCGAGTGACAAGGATTACGGGTGGGCTGTCCGGAGCGGCCAATATAGAGGTGCGGACGAGTCACAACTTCACTGTGCTTGATGTGAAGAGTGACGACGGTATTCTCAATGTAATATCTAGCTGGCAGGTGAGTGCGTTTCTGAATGGCTCTCAATCTTTCAATTTCGGCCGCGCGGAATACCGCATCTGCGATGATTCTCAAAGATGGTCAATCCTCAGCAAGAAAACCATTATATTGAACGACATCCCTGAGATTCTTCTTGATGTCTACCTTGTATAAATCGAAAAGTGAAGGAATATGAACGCTAAACGTCCGGTTGTTGCCACTGTCATTGGTGATCCTTCAGGTATTGGGCCAGAAATCGTCGCCAAGGCGTGGTCAAAAGGTAGGGTGCATCAGACTTCGAGACCCGTTTTGATCGGTTGCATCGAATCGATTAACGCGGCGGTGCAGCAGAATAACCTCGGCTTGAAGGTCCGCAAGGTAGAGTCGGTGGATGAGCTGGCTGACTCCTCTTCAATCATTGATGTTCTGGACACAGGGCTTCTCAATCCTGACAGTATAGTGGTCGGGCAGTCAACGGCGGCGTGTGGAAAGGCATCGGCAGCTTGGCTTGAGCAGGCAAAGAAAATGTACGACAGGGGTGAAATCGCGGCTATAACGCTAGCCCCTATCGATACCGTGGCTATGAAAATGGCGGGCGTGCTGGAACAGCTCGTGCCTACGGTGCCGGGCAACACGTACATTATGCTCGTGAGTGGACCGTTGCGGATCGCTCACGTTACCGATCATATACCCTTAAGAGATGTGGGCCACTTGCTGACCATCGATCTCGTCGAAAAGGCCATTACCGTATTTGACGAGGCGTTGCGGAAATGGGGCATCAGCAATCCGCTCATCGGTGTGTCAGGATTCAATCCTCATGCAATGGGCAAGGAGGAGGATGAGCAGATTGCACCGGCCGTGACACGGGCGAAGGCGAAAGGTATGAATGTGGTCGGGCCGGTCAGTCCCGACGCGGTCTTTCGGCATTGTATAGACGGCCATTATGATGCGGTCCTGGCGATGTACCACGATCAAGGGCATATCGCTGTCAAAACGTCAAATTTTTCAGGCAATTGTGTGGTGGAATTGGGGAGCCAACATTTGCTGTTGTCGGTGGGCCACGGCGTGGCTTATGACATAGTAGGTCAAGGCGTCGCCGATTTTAGAATGATGGAAAGCGCCATGGTGACGGCGGGAAGCTTTGCCTCCGGAGGCAGATTCCCTTGTGACACCTTTGGTTAAAGAAGGTCGTATCCCCTGTATTAAATAGCAACTTTGGACCATTGTGCCCAAAGTCTTTCATTTTCTGACAACACCGACTCGTTCAGCATCGACGGCTATAGATTATTGCTTTCGTAGGTTGTTTTGCCCAAGGAAAGGGTAAATGGTCGGATTTCCTGGGTGGTTCCTCTGGTTAATATGATAAATCAACTTAAATTGATTAGAAGCGCGTGCGCAGAGGCGGGCAGCATGCAATCATTGCACGATGTGCATGCTGCCCTCAATAGTATCCAGCAGTATGTAAGTAAGCTGATCGTTGAGGGAGAGTGTGTTCCTGAACTCGAGAATACATTGGTGTCGCGTATCCGGGTCGGTAAAGAGTCTAAGGATGTTTTGGAAGCTTGTCACAGCTATTGGCGTGATTATGTATCGGCTTTACATGCGGAACTACAGAACGGCGAGCGTAAGCGGGAGGAGGGCGATGGTTCGGATATTGTGGATCCACAATTGCTTGGTAACTTCCTTACCAGGTCTTTAGCGGCTGAAAACAGTATAGAAATAAAGGGTATTCGTGCTGCATCAGTCGGTAATTCCAAGGCTACCTTTATATTGCAGTTGTCTCCCAATAAAGTGCTACCTGACGAGGTGGTGCTCAGGATGGACCAATCCTTCAATTTTCTCGGGACTAAAGTTAGTGATGAATACCCGGTCTTAGAAGTTCTTTACCGAAATGGTGTGCCAACGCCAAAACCACTGCTTCTCGAGACAACTGGTGGTGTGCTGGGGAAGCCCTTTATGTTGTGCTCAAAAGAGGAGGGGGTGGTCATTGGAAGTATCTACGATCCTCCGCCTCGAAATGATAGGATTCTAGCAAGTATTGCCGGGTCCCTTGCCAAGATTCATACGGTTCCTGTTAACCAGTTGGCCTCTGTTAATGGATTGTTGAACGAAGAGAATAATATCTGTAATGAGATCGATCGCTATCAGTCCATCTGGGAAGGTCTTGGCGTAGTAAACCCCCTGCTCGATACCGCATTTTCCTGGCTTAATTCACATGTACAGGACGCGCATGGTAATCACTCTATTGTTCACAATGATTACAATTACCATAACATCTTAATTGATGATTCGAGAGTTAGTGCTGTTCTCGACTGGGAAATGACGTATTTGGGTAATCCAGCAGCTGACTTGGCGTATTTTCATTATGGGGCGGAGCGCGGCGCGGGGTTTGCGTATTTTCTCAAGTCCTATGAAGCAGCTGGGGGCGTGTTGCCCAAGTCCAAGGAGATGGATTTTTACATTATATGGGCTCACACTCGCTTTGCTGTGATGATTTATCAGATGATTGATGGAGTTAAGAGAGGGGAAATCAAAGGATTGCGTTTTCTCAAATCTTGTGTGCATACCTTTCCTAAACCCATGCTGAGTATGGCAGAAAAACTCAGCGAGCTTTTGTAGTTGCCTATACTTTGAAGGAGATTCATACACAGTGACCACCATGCATGACGACGTTCCACACCCGGTTCCGTCCTACGCATCTCTGCGCTATAAGGAGAACTGGTTTTTTATCCTGATGTCACCCCGTGAGAAAGTATTTGGGATCTTTCATTTCAATACAGAGGCTGGGTTTGATCGTGCTCGATACTTCTGTGAAATCTCTGTTGAAGGTCGGAGATATAAGTACTCCAATGAAACAACGTTGCCTTCGCCTTTTTCAGGGGCGGACAGTGTTGGTGATGATTGTATGCAGGTTCGTTTCCTTGAGCCCCATTGTCTGTTTCATGTGTCAGTAAAGGATTCAGATTTTGAGCTATCGCTGGAGTTTAGAGAACGTTTTCCTACATTTGATTACACCGCTTGTAAGTATGCGAATCCTGATTTCATGAGTGGTCAGGAGGTGCTCACCTTGGGGACTAACTTGCCTTACGTGCATCAGCAGCAGGCACTGAATGTCTCGGGGAATGTCAAACTGAAAAATGGCGTGGAGGTGGGGGTAGAGGGGCGTGGTTACCGTGACCATTCCTGGGGTTTTCGCGCGGATGGAATAGTAGCACGACACACTTGGTCTAATTTGCATTTTTCAGACTTTCTAGTTGGAGTCAAGACTGTGGAGCTGAAAACTCGCGAGGGTATTTTTTCCCAAGAAGGTTATGTTGTTGATAAGGAGGGTCTCTGCGCCTTGAAGGCTATAAGTGTTAACCTTCATTATTTTGACGACCATAAAGCCATAATTGAATATGTCGAATACCGCTTGGTGGATGTGCTAGGAAAATCCTATGTAATACGTGCCAATATATCTAATAAAATGGAGAAATTAATGCTCGTGTCTGAGAAGCCCGGCATGTCTTCCTATCAAATGTCTGAAAATTTTTGTACATGTGTACTTCAGGAGACTGGTGAGGTAGGTATTGCACATGTGGAAATCGGGGGAGATCACGTTGTGAAAGCAGTTTGTCAATAAACAGAACCGACTGCACTAAATGTGAGCTTCAAGCAGGGTGGATGATTAATGAGAGTGTTGGGTTTAGAAAAGAAGCCGGCCTTGGAGTGGATTGAAACGCTTCGCAAGCGCTATCCTACCCACGAGACCGTGGATGAAATTCTGACTAGAAAATTGTTACGTCCAGCGGGACCGGCTCATTCGCCATAATCTATTGATGAGGTAAAGATCAAGTTGGAAAACTTCTTCCGGGATAGAGTTGGCAGCGATGTGTCTATTTCAGCGATTCGAGGATTGGACGGTGGATCTTCAAAAGAGCAGTACAAATTCACTGTTGAGCGAATAACAGAGACGGGCGACAGGGTAGTTAGAGATCATGTGTTGCAGATGTGTTCCGCCGAGTCGATTATGGAAACACATCCGCTGCGTGAGTTTCATGCCCTTAATGCTGTTTATGGGAAGCTGCCGGTCCCCGGAGCACACTGGGTTGATGTCTTAGATCGCTGTCCTGCGTCAAGCAATGTGAGCTATGAGCCGCAAGCTTTAAGCGCGAACACCGGAAGAAATGAGATCTACCAAGGTTTAGCCTAAACCTTGGTAGAGCTCTACACTCCAACTGATGCGTACGTGTAAAATTTCCCCGGAAGAGCTATGCTGGCCCTGGTATTACTCTGAAAATAACAGTAAGCCAATCGGAGAAATGAAATGGCAGACTCCCCTTCAACCTCGAAGTCGCCCTTGTTGAAATCGGCCTGGGACGATTACTATGCCAGCCTTGAAACAGCCAGGCAGGAAGTCGAGGCCTGCCCTCGCTTCGACAACCCGGCCCACAGAGCCCAGGCGTACTACTTGCTGATGGAGGCTCAGGCGATGGCGTACAACTGGGTGCTGGCGCCGCGCCTGAACAATCCGCGCATATTCACCCATACTGCCTGGATCACTTATCTGTACTCGCTACCGGCCAATTGTTCCGATTTCATCTACAGCAACATGCCGCTCGACGGCCGTTATCGCTACCGGCTGCGGTGCAGATTTGGCGATGTGCGCATGATGATGTTGCAGGTCTTCAACGGGCCTATGGGAATCCCGTCCGCGCAATGCACGGGTCACTATGAGTTTCTGCCATCGCAGGATGGGGAGGACATGGTGGAGATCCTGCTGAGTGCCGACAAACAGGAGGGAAACTGGATACCCCTGGATCGCACGTCGCGGTTCAACATGGTGATTTTCCGCAGGGTCATTCTTGTGGGAGATAGTGACCCAGGCGATTTGCAGATCGAAATGCTCGATACTTACGAGGGCTACGATGAGACGAGTGAGGCAGCCGTGGCCGAGCGCATCAATCTCGCGGCGGAGTTCCAGCTGGCGACTGTTCGCAACTACATGCTCAATTTTTATGATTTCGTGTCCAGCCTGAGTGGCGGAAAGCAGAATGCGTGGGGTGTGGTTCCGGGCAGCCAGATGGGGTCGATAGCGGGGAGTTCCGCCTGCACCTACGCTTTCATGAATATCGACCTCGCAGAAGACGAGGTGTTGTTGATTGAAATGACGCCGCCGCGAGAGAGCATATATTGGGGTTACCAGTTGTACGACGTGTGGAGCAAGTCGTTCGATTTTACGCATCGCCAGACGGATCTCAATATGGAGAGCATTCATATCGACGGTGATGGCAAGGCGCGCGTCGTGGTCAGTGTCAAGGATCCCGGGGTTGCGAACTGGCTCGATACCACAGGACGGCTCCAGTCGTCCATGGCTTACCGCAATTACCGTTCCACGGATGCGTTTGATCAGCGTGCCGAGGTGGTCAAGATCACTGATCTGAAAGATAAATTGCCATCTGACACAAGGTGGGTTAGTCCGCAAGAGCGCATGGCGATCGTTGCTAAACGACGCCCGGCCATTCTTGGCCTTTATGGCGAGTAGTGAAGGGTCGTTTCGGGTTGAACCCTGTTGCCGATGGTTGGAAATATGTATTACAAGGTAAAAGGCCATAAGCTATGGCTTTGAACTGGAGTCTGTCAGATCTCGGTTTTCCAGTATGCCTGCTTAAGGCTTAAGGCTTAAGGCTTATGGCTTATAGCTGCCCCAACCGGCAATTCAATTTTTGATCTCTCAATAATGACCTGCCTCATAAATAGACCAATGTGGGAACTGCTGTGATGAATGACGTGTACGCAGAAAGAAGATCGAGATGGACTCCGGCGCCGCGTCCCGATTGGGTGCGCCGGGTCAACGAAGAGGGCAGTGGTATCGATATCAAGGCCGTTGTGCCTCTGGATGAAAACGCATTGTTGAACGCGGCAAAAACCAATGCCGGGCTGGAGGATTTCGGTGACGACAGCTGGCATGAGCCGTTTGCTCGATTGGTAAAAAGCCTGGATGAAGAAGCGGAACTGAATTTGCTCGGGCGCCTGATGACCCGCGCCGAACTTCTGATTCTGCTCGAGGCTCGGCTGCAAATCGAGGACACAATCAAACGCTATCCCGAGATTCTGGATGAGGAGATAAAGGCACCCTTTTTCGTGGTGGGCCAGGGCCGTTCGGGAACCACATTCATGCAGAATGTTCTGGCGCAGCCCCCAGACAATGGCACAACAATGACCTGGGAAGTCATGTATCCCTGTCCGCCGCCAACACCAGACATCTACTGGACAGATCCTCGCATTGCCAGGTCCAATGGCCTCACCGGTATGCTCAACCGCGTGGTGCCCGAGTTGGCGCCCATGTACGAATACAGCGGGGACAGGTCGACAGAGATCACCCAGCTTCACTGTCTTACTTTCGTCTCCCCGAATTGGTTTCCGCTGTTCGCGGGGCAAGCGCAGAGTTATACCGACTACGCCCATCGGCTCGATCTGGTGCCGGTTTACGAATACCAGAAAAGAGTGTTGAAACTGTTGCAGTGGAAAAATCCCCGTCGGAACTGGGTGCTCAAATCACCGGTAGCCGTGCTGCATATGCTCCATATTCTCAAGGTACATCCCGATGCCAGATTCGTCTGGATGCACAGAGACCCGGTCAAATCGCTGTCCTCTGCCGTGGGCCTGGCAGGCACCCTGTTCTGGAGCCGTAGTGACAAGCCATTTCTCGGCAATTCCATGGATATGTTCACAAATGCCGACGTCAGCGCCACCATGCTCAATGCCCCTATAGCGTGGCTGGAGCAGGGCGTGATGGCCAGGGAACAGTTGTGCAACGTTCAGTTCAAGGATTTTGTTCGCGATCCTGTCGCGGCGGTGGCGGGTATTTATCGTTATTTTGGTGCGGAGTTCACCTCCGCGGACGAGGAGTCGATTCGCGTTTATTTGCGCGACAACCCTCGGTCAGCGCGGCCTGCATATCATTATCCGGAAGGCAGCCGGGATCAGATAGCGAAAGAGCGCAAGGCCTACGCGCGTTACCAGGAATACTTCGGTGTCGCCAGTGAGGTATGATTCCTGATGGAAGGAATACAGTCGATCCATCATTGAGGAGTCACCATGTCTCGTACCTTTTCGCGGTTGTTGCGCGCTTTGAGCGCAAGCGTATGCGTGTTTGCCGCTCAGGGCCAGGCGGATGCCGAGCGTCCCGCGGTGCTCGATGTGCTTGAGGCGCAGGGGCTTCATATCGTGCAGGAGTTCGAGGTCGGTGGTGGCGTGCGCGGTTTTGCCGCCGCTGCCGGGCAGCAGCCAATGGCGGTCTATGTCACGCAGGATGGCGCTGCCATTGTCGGCACCAGGATTGGTGAAGACGGCGTGGATCTCGATGAACAGCAACTGCAGGAACTTGTCGCGAAACCGATGGGCGAGCGCATGTGGACAAAGCTGGAAACGTCTGCCTGGGTGCAGGACGGCGACAGCAAGGCGGCGCGTATCATCTACACGTTCAGCGATCCCAACTGCCCTTACTGCAACCGCTTCTGGCAGGCCGCGCGACCCTGGGTCGAGGCGGGCAAGGTGCAACTGCGCCATGTGATGGTCGGCATCATCAAGGAAGACAGCGCCACCAAAGCGGCGGCGATCCTCGCCGCAAAAGATACCAGTGCGGCGCTGGCTGAAAATGAAACGAATTTCTCAAAAGGCGGCATCACTCCGGCGAAAAGCGTTTCAACCGCAGTGCGGGAATCGCTCGACGCCAACCAACTGCTGATGATGGAGCTGGGTTTTCGCGGCACCCCGGCGCTCGTCTTTCACGACGAAAGCGGCGCAGTGCAACGCTACAACGGCATGCCACAGGGAGAAGACTTGACCGAGGTCATGGGGCCGCGCTGAGCGGGTTTGCGATATGTACCACGACGACAAAGCCCGCCAAGTGCGGGCTTTGTCGTTGCAAAGAGATCAGCAGGCTCTGGTCTTTTGGGGTCCAGTCACAGGTGACCAGTTGTGCCACCAGAGGGGTGGGCCAAACTAATGACCAGAAGTGGGTCAGTTTAGATGGCCATTTACACACGCGCCTCGTGCGGGGCGCGACCTAGTGTGCCTGGCATGGGCCAAAACTTGTTACCTGAAGGGAGGTAACCGGAAGTAGTGACGACAACCGTAGCGAAACGCAAGGGGGACGCCGCGAGGCCAGCCTGAACGAAGTGCGTAGCAAAGGGACGACCGTAGGAACACGAACAGACAGCGAGGCGGGGTGACGTGGTCAAGCTTTTCTGTACACCCCAGTTAAGCCACTTTTCTCAGTTTTGCCATCTCGGCTTCATATTGATTTGGGCTCTTGTAATCCAGGTATGAATGCAGTCGATGGCTGTTGTAAAACATCGTGATGTAGTTCAGTACATCCTGCTGAGCTGCATGGCGTGTCTGATAATGCCGCCACTGGACCCGCTCCTGTT
>Ga0265293_10001920_pt1 | contig 43719 bp, 37 predicted proteins | sample Munlanlewell138R_FD_192505 | JGI IMG/M metagenome (GOLD analysis project Ga0265293, IMG submission 192505) | Leachate microbial communities from a municipal landfill in Southern Ontario, Canada - Leachate well 138R | ecosystem: Engineered > Solid waste > Landfill > Unclassified | place: Canada...
CAGGTGCAGCTGCCGCTGGCGCTGCCGACCATCATGGCCGGCGTGAACCAGACCATCATGCTGTCGCTGGCCATGGTCGTGATCGCCGCCATGATCGGGGTGCAGGGCCTGGGCCAGCCGGTGCTGCGCGCGATCTCGAACCAGTACTTCACCATGGGCGTGTTCAACGGTCTGGCCATCGTGGGCATCGCCATCATCTTCGACCGCGCATCGCAGGCCTACGGCAAGCGACTGCAAAAACACCTGGAGGTCAGGCATGGTTGACGCAGGCCATCAGCCCGTGGCGCCAGCCGGCACGCCGGCGACCACGGGCATCCGTATCCGCAATCTCTACAAGATCTTCGGTCCCGCGCCAGAAAAGTTCCTGCCGCTGGTGCAGCAGGGCATGAGCAAGCAGGAACTGCGCGACCAGCACAACCACGTGCTGGGCCTGCGCGACATCAATATCGACATGCCCGGTGGCGCCATACAGGTGGTGATGGGGCTGTCGGGTTCGGGCAAGAGCACGCTGATCCGCCACGTCAACCGCCTGATCGACCCGACGGCGGGCGAGGTGCTGGTGCAGGTGGGCGGGCAGGAGGTGGACGTCGTCAAGATGTCGCCCTCCGCGCTGCGGCGCTTCCGGCGCGAGCAGACCGCGATGGTGTTCCAGAAGTTCGCACTGTTCCCGCACCTGACCGTGCTGGAGAACACGGAGTACGGGCTGGATGTGCAGGGTGTGCCGCGCAAGCAGCGGCGCGAGCGCGCACTGCGCTGGATCGAACGTGTGGGCCTCAAAGGCTACGAAGACAGCTACCCGAACCAGCTCTCGGGCGGCATGCAGCAGCGCGTGGGCCTGGCGCGGGCGCTGACCAACGATGCGCCGATCCTGCTGATGGACGAGGCCTTCTCGGCGCTGGACCCGCTGATCCGCGCCGACATGCAAGGGGTGTTGCTGGACATCCAGCAGGAGATCGGCAAGACCATCGTGTTCATCACGCACGACCTCGAAGAGGCGCTGCGCCTGGGTGACCGGATTGCCATCCTGCGCGATGGCGAGGTGGTGCAGCAGGGCACGGGCCAGCAGATCGTGCTGCAGCCGGCCGATGATTACATCACCAATTTCGTCAAGGACGTCAACCGTGGCCGCGTCATCCGCTGCCGCACGCTGATGCAGCCTGGGGCGCCGGTGCCTGGCCCGACGGTGGACGCCAGCCTGGTGATCGAGGAGGCCGCGCGCCAGCTCAGCGCCGACAACTGCGAGATGGCCAACGTCGTCAACAGCCGTGGCCGCCACCTGGGCGTGGTGAGCCTATCGGACATCATCGGCGCGATGGTACCGCCGGCGCAGCCGGAAGCGGCCAGCACCTGGCCCAAGGCCGCCTGAGGCCAGGGCTCAGAGTTCGGCCAGCGGCGTGCGCGCTCCGGCGCTGGCCGGGTCCAGCACCTGCAGCAGCGTGCCCAGATGCTGGTGCAACTGGCGCAAGGTGTCGGGCGGCAGCTGTTGCAGGGCCGCAGGCAGCACGCCTTCGTGCGGGCCGGGTGCGTTGCGCAGCAGCGCCGCGCCGGCTTCGGTCAGCCGCAGCAGCACATTGCGGCGGTCCTCCGGCGAGCGGTCCGAGACGACCAGCGACTTGCGCAGCAACTGGCGCACCAGGTTGCTGGCGGTGGAGGGATGGATGTCCATGCGCTGCGCGAGGTCCGAGATGCCCAGACCCGGGTCGCGACCGATCTCGCCCAACGCCCACAACTGGGCACCGCCGATGCCGACCTGTCGCTCCACCTCGCTGAAGTGCTGGCGTACCTCGCCGAAAACAAGGCGGAACTGTCGCAGCACCTGGGTGGCGAGCTGATGGTGGGTGGAGGGAAGGGGTGTCTCGGTCATGGGGTCGCCTGCAATTGCATCATCATGCCTCAAGCCCGGTCTGCCGAGGGCGGCGGCCGCACGTGTACCATCGACCGCTGTGGACAAGCTCAAACAACTGGAGACCTTCGTTGCGGTCGCTGCCCGTGGCAGCCTGACGGCAGCGGCCAAGGCCGAAGGGGTGGCGCCGGCCATCATCGGGCGCCGGCTCGATGGCCTGGAATCACGGCTGGGCGTCAAGCTCATGGTGCGTACCACGCGCCGCATCACCCTCACCCACGAAGGCTCGGCGTTTCTGGAGGACTGTCAGCGTCTGCTGGCCGACCTGGCCAGCGCCGAGGCCAGCGTCAGCGCCGGCGGCGTCAAGGCCAGCGGGCACCTGCGCATCACCGCGCCGGCCGGTTTCGGCCGCCGCCATGTGGCGCCTCTGGTGCCGCGCTTTCGCGAGCTGCACCCCGAGGTGAGCATTTCCCTCAACCTCAGCGACCGCGTGGTCGATGTGGCCGGCGAGGGTTTCGACTGCGCGGTGCGCGTGGGCGATCTGCCGGATTCGTCGCTGGTGAGCGTGCGACTGGCCGATAACCGGCGCCTGTGCGTGGCCACGCCGCGTTATCTGCAGCAGCACGGCCGGCCGCAGACGCCGGCCGACCTGGTGCGCTTCGATTGCCTGACGCTCTCGTCCGATGCGTCGCAAACGCGCGGCTGGGCCTTCTCCGTGCCGCGGGACGCCGGCGGCGCAGGGGAGCGCGAGCTGATCTACCTGCGTCCGCGTGGACCGCTGGACTGCTCGGATGGACAGGTGCTGCACGAGTGGTGCCTGGCCGGCTGGGGCATCGCGTGGCGCAGTACCTGGGAGGTCGAGGCCGACATCGCCGCCGGCCGGCTGGTGACTGTTCTGGATGCGTTTGCCGCGCCCCCGAACGGCATTTTTGCCGTGTTTCCGCAGCGCAAGCACCTGGCCTTGCGTGTGCGGCTGTGGATCGATTTCCTCAAACACCATTATGCGCAGCCGGATTTCTGGTCCGGCACCTAAGATCGACGCAGGGAAGAGAACGACGATGGCACAAAGGACATGGAGATTCACAGGCGCGTTGTTGGCACTGCTGCTGGGCGCCTGCGGTGGCGGCGATGAGGAACCCGAGGTGGCCATCACCGACCCGGTGCAGCGTTGCGCGGGCATTGGCGTGCAGCCTTACGTGGCCAATGGCACGTCCTGCGTGCCGTCGGCCGCCACGCCCGTGGTCTTGCTGCTGGTGCGCGATCGCGACGGCGACGTCGGCGCATGCTCGGGTGTCAAGGTGGCGCCGGGCCGGGTGCTCACGGCGGCCCATTGCGTCGATGCGCAAACGCGGGCGGTGGCCGGGATCGTCTGGAACGAACAGGGCCAGGCGACCCAGATACGGGCGTCGGGCTGGGTGGCGCACCCCTCGTTCAGCGAGGGCGACGACTACTATGTCGACGATGTCGCCGTCGTGTCCTTCCCCGATGAACTGCCCGGCCCCTCGGCGCCGGTGCTGGGCCAGCGATCGCCACGAGCCGGGCAGGCCATCCTGATCGCCGGCTGGGGCGCGCCGGACTACACGCTGGCGGTGGGCTCTGCCCAACTGGACAAGGTGGCGCCGGACTACCTGCGCATTGCCTACGACGGCTCGCTGAGCAATGCCTGTCCGGGCGACTCCGGTGGACCGGCGCTGCGCAGCGTGGGCGGCCGGCAGGCGGTGGTGGGTCTGGTGTCGACCGGCACCCAGGACTGCAAGGCCGGTGGCCAGACCTTCTTCGTCAACCTGAGCAAACCGGCTGTGCTGTCGTTCATCCGTCGCGAGGTGCCGCAGGCCGAGGTCCTCTGAGCCGGGCCCGGGAGCGCCTCAGAACAGCCCGGCCACCAGCGTCGTGGCCGTGCCCCACATCATCAGGGCCACGACGCCGTCGAGCAGGCGCCACAGGCGCAGCGAATTGAGGCGGCGACCCAGCCAGAAGGCGACCGAGCCCAACAGCAGGAACCAGACCACCGAGCCCGTGGCGGCCCCCAGGCCGAAGGTGGTGTGGCCCTGGCCGTAGGCCAGCGAGGCGGTGCCGATCAGCACCGCGGTGTCCAGCCAGGCGTGCGGATTCAGGAAGGAAAACGCCAGGGCCGAGGCGATGGCCTGGCGCGCCGTCGTCGTGCTGTCCCGTGCCGTCGTGCCGTCGGCGGGCATCGCGGTGGGCACGGGGGCGGTGTCGGGGCGCAGGAAGCGCTGGAAGGCCTGCCAGCCATAGACCGTCAGGAACAGCACGCCGGCGCCGACCAGTGCGCCCAGCAACTTGTCGGACAGGCCGCCCAGCTTCGCCAGGCCCAGCACACCGAGCGAGATCAGCACGATGTCGGCCGCCGCGCAGCTCAGCACCGTGAGCCACAGATGCTGGCGGCGCAGGCCCATGCGCAGCACGTGCGCGTTCTGGGGGCCGATGGCCATGATGAGCGACAGGCTCAGCGTCATGCCGGCGATGAAGGCGGTAGGGGCGAATGCCACGGTGAGCGTCCTGGGTGTGTGGGTTTCTGTTTCGTGCCAGGTGGGCGGTGAAACGTCGGGAGAGTGTGCCTGCGGTGGTGATATATTTAAATCGTATTTAATAAAAATTAATTTGATTAAATAAACTCAAATGCTTGAGACCCGGCAACTCGAAGCCCTGGCGGCGGTGGTGGAGCATGGTGGTTTCGGGCCGGCGGCGCAGGCCCTGTCGCTGTCGCTGGCCGCCGTGTCCCTGCGCATCAAGGCGCTGGAAGAGCGGCTGGGGCAGCGCTTGCTGGTGCGCGGCAAGACGGTGCGTGCCACGGCTGCCGGCCAGGCGCTGCTGGCGCATGCCAAGCGGGTGCGGTTGATGGAGGCCGATCTGCTGACCGAGTTGCAGGGCGGCGGGACGGCACGCGGCACCCGCTGGCAAAGCCTGAGTGCGGCCGTCAACGCCGACTCGCTGGCCTGCTGGTTCCTGCCCGGGGTGGCGCCGCTGTTGCAGCGGCACCGGCTGCTGCTGGAGGTGGTGGTCGACGACCAGGACCACACGCATGGCGCGCTCAAGAGCGGCGATGTGATCGGCTGCGTGACGACACTGGCCGAGCCCATGCGCGGCTGCGTGGCCGAGCCGCTGGGGGTGATGCGTTACCACTGCGTGGCCGCGCCGGCCGTGGCACAGCGCTGCCGCACCGCTGGCGGGGCGGTGTCGCCGCATCGCCTGCTGGCCCAGCCGGCGGTGATCTTCAACCGCAAGGATGCGCTGCAGGATGCCTTCCTGCAGCAGCACTTCGGCCTGGCCCAGCCGAACTACCCGCGCCATTTCGTGCCCGCGATCGATGCGTTCGAGGCCGCCATCGCGCTGGGCATGGGCTGGGGCATGGTGCCCGAGCAGCATCTGGCGGGGCGCACGGGTCTGGTCGAGATCCTGCCCGGCGCCACGGTGGATGTGGCCCTGTACTGGCAGCACTGGGCACGCGAACCGCTGTCGGCGCAGCGCCTGACGGCGGCGGTGAAGGCGGCGGCCGGGAAATACCTGAGCCGCCACGCTCCACCGCTGGCCTGAACACCCACGCTCCGCCACTGGCGCGGGTCGCCGCTTCGGCGAGAACCTAAAATCGCCGGATGCTCAAGATCAAACAGGAATTGCTGGCCGGCCTGGCCGCCACGCTGGACCAGTTGCTGCCTGGCGCTGGGGACAAGGCCGCCTTCGAGTCGCCCAAGGTGGCGGCCCATGGCGACTTTGCCGTCACTGCCGCCATGCAACTGGCCAAACCGCTCAAGGCCAACCCGCGCCAGGTCGGTGAACAGATCCGCGCGGCGCTGCTGGCGCAGCCCGTGTACCAGCAGTGGGTGTCCGACATCGAGATCGCCGGCCCCGGCTTCATCAATATCCGCCTCAAGCCCGAGGCCAAGCAGCAGATCGTGCGCGAGGTGCTGGCCGGGGGCGAAGGCTTCGGCCAACAGCCGGCCAACGGCCAGCGCCTGATGGTCGAGTTCGTCTCCGCCAACCCGACCGGCCCGCTGCACGTGGGCCACGGCCGCCAGGCGGCGCTGGGCGATGCCATCTGCAACCTTTTCGCCAGCCAGGGCTGGGACGTGTACCGCGAGTTCTATTACAACGACGCGGGCGTGCAGATCGGCACGCTGGCCACCTCCACCCAGCTGCGCGCCAAGGGCTTCAAGCCCGGTGACGCCGAGTGGCCCGAGGCGGCCTACAACGGCGACTACATCCAGGACATCGCCAACGACTTCCTGGCCAAGAAGACGGTGCACTCCGACGACCGCGAGTTCACTGCCAGCGGCGACGTGGACGACCTGGACAACATCCGCCAGTTCGCCGTGGCCTACCTGCGCCGCGAGCAGGATCTGGACCTCAAGGCCTTCGACGTGCGCTTCGACAACTACTACCTGGAGTCGAGCCTGTACACCAACGGTCACGTCGAAGCGACCGTGCAGCGCCTGATCGCCAACGGCAAGACCTACGAGCAGGACGGCGCGTTGTGGCTCAGGTCCACCGACTACGGTGACGACAAGGACCGCGTGATGCGCAAGAGCGACGGCACCTACACCTACTTCGTGCCCGACGTCGCGTACCACATCCAGAAGTTCCAGCGCGGCTTCACCAAGGTCATCAACATCCAGGGGACCGACCACCACGGCACCATCGCCCGTGTGCGCGCCGGCCTGCAGGCCGCCGACGTGGGCATTCCCGCCGGCTACCCCGACTACGTGCTGCACACCATGGTGCGCGTGGTGCGCAACGGCGAAGAGGTCAAGATCAGCAAGCGCGCCGGCTCCTATGTGACGCTGCGCGACCTGATCGAGTGGACCAGCAAGGACGCCGTGCGCTTCTTCCTGCTCTCGCGCAAGCCCGACACCGAGTACACCTTCGATGTCGACCTGGCGGTGCAGAAGAACAACGACAACCCGGTCTATTACGTCCAGTATGCACACGCGCGCATCTGCTCGGTGCTGGCGGGCTGGGGTGGCGACGTCGCTTCCCTGAAGGACGCCGACCTGTCCGCGCTCGACACGCCGGCGGCCCAGTCGCTGATGCTGCAGCTGGCCAAGTACCCCGCCATGCTGAGCGCGGCGGCGGCCGACTTCGCGCCCCACGACGTGACCTTCTACCTGCGCGACCTGGCGGCGGCCTACCACAGCTACTACGATGCCGAACGCATCCTGGTGGACGACGAGAAGGTCCGGCTCGCGCGCCTGGCGCTGGTCGCGGCCACCGCGCAGGTGCTGCACAATGGCCTGGCAGTGCTGGGCGTCAGTGCCCCGCAGAAGATGTAACGGAAGTCCCATATGAAGACTCGAGCTGCCCGGTCGCACCGGGTTCTGGGTGGTACCTTGCTGGGCCTGGTCATCGGCGTGCTGCTCGGGTTGGGCATCGCGCTGGCGGTGGCCGTCTATGTGACCAAGGTGCCTGTGCCCTTCGTGGACCGGGGCCTGGCCAGCAAACCGGGACAGGACGCGGCCGAGGCCGAGCGCAACAAGGGCTGGAACCCGAATGCCCACCTGGGTGGTGGCACCGCTTCGCCGCCGGCCGCGTTGCCGCCGACGGCCGGCGGCGCGCCGGCCGTGGTGGCGCCCGAAGCGCCGCCGGCCGCCGGGCGCGATCCGATCGCCGAATTGCTCGAGTCGCGCATGGGGCAGGATCGGGACGAGACGCCGGCCGCGGCCACGCCGCCAGCCGATCCTTTCATCTACTTCGTCCAGGTCGGCGCCTTCCGCAACCCGCAGGAAGCCGAAAGCCAGCGTGCGCGCGTGGCCATGCTGGGCATGGCCGCCGAGATCACCGAGCGCGAGCAGGGCGGCCGGGCCGTGTTCCGTGTGCGGGTCGGCCCGTTCAGCCAGCGCGAGGTGGCGGATGCCACGCGCGAACAGCTCGAGGTCAACGGGGTGGAGGCTGCCCTGGTGCGGGTGCAACGGTGACCTCCCACGGTGCGGTATGGCCGCACCCGAGCCGGAACTTTTTGCACCGGCTCCGGCCCAACGGCCAGGCATTCCAACTTGATTGATCAGGAGTCGATTTCATGCAACGCCGTGCGTTTTCCCGTCATCTGCTGGCCGCCGGAGCGGCCGTCCTGGCACCCGTGGCCGGCCTCCACCCGTCGCTGGCCCAGGCCCAGGCGGCGGGCACGCCGCGCTTCAAGGAAGGCACCGACTACGTCAGGCTGGGCCGGCCGGCACCGGTGGATGCCCCGGCCGGCCAGGTCGAGGTGCTGGAGTTCTTTGCCTACACCTGCATTCATTGCTTCAACTTCGAACCCGTGTTCGAGAGCTGGAAGCGCAAGGCCCCCGCCCATGTGGTGGTGCGCCGCGTGCCGGTGGCTTTCAGCGAGGCCTTCATTCCGATGCAGCGCCTGTACTACACGCTGGAGGCCATGGGCCAGCTCGATGCCCTGCACGGCAAGGTGTTCGAGGCCATCCACGTCGGCAAGCAGCGGCTGGTGAACGAGGCGGCCATCACCGCCTGGGTGGAAAAACAGGGCGTTGACGTCAAGAAGTTTTCCGAGCTGTTCAATTCCTTCTCGGTCACTGGCAAGGCGCGCCGGGCTGCGCAGCTGCAGGATGCCTACCAGGTCGAGGGCACGCCCGCGCTGGGCGTGGGTGGCCGCTACACCGTTGCCGGGCAGGGGCCGCGCACGGTGCTGGTCGCCGATGCGCTGATCGCCGAGTTGAAGAAATAAGGGCACCCTCCGTGGCGCGCCCTCGGCGCGGCGAGGGGGGACGGCACCTGCGGCCGGGCCAGGCCCGTTCCGGGGTGTCCCCGGGCTGTGCACTGTCTCATTCGTTGTGTACTTTTGGATGGGGTCGGGGCATTTCACGGCTCGATGGCCGCTACAATGAAACGCAAGAATCGTGCCCTGGAATGTCATGACACCCACCCTCCGATCCCATTTCGCGTTCCGTGCCGCTGCCGCCTTGTCGCTGGCGGCCGGCCTGTTGCTGCCGGGCCTGGTGCAGGCCGAGCTGGCCGACCGTGAAAAACCCATGAACGTCGAAGCCGACGCGCTGCGCCACGATGACGTCCAGCAGATCAGCGTCTTTACCGGCAACGTGGTCATCACCAAGGGCACCATCGTCATGCGGGGTGGGCGTGCCGAAGTACGCCAGGACGCCGAGGGCAACCAACTGGGTGTGCTGACGGCCGAGCCCGGCAAGCTGGCTTTCTTCCGCCAGAAGCGCGAGGGACTCGACGAGTGGATTGAGGGCGAGGGCGACAAGATCGAGTACGAAAGCAAGACCGAGACGGTGGTGATCACGGGCCAGGCGGTGATGCGACGCTACCGCGGTACCTTCCTCAACGACGAGAGCAGCGGCAGCCAGATCACCTACAGCGGCCAGACCGAGATCTACACGGTCAAGAGCGGCGCGGGCAGCAAAACGGCGTCCAATCCTTCCGGGCGCGTGCGCGCCATGCTGACACCCATCCAGAAGGATGCGCAGGGCAACCCGTTGCCGCCTCCGTCGTCACAACCCTCGGGTGAGCCGGCCCAACTGCAACCGAGTTCCCGGATCGAAGAGAAGCGCAAGTGACGGACGCGATGGGAGGAACGGGGTCGCAGCCGCCAATGGCCTCGCACAGCCGTCTGGAGGTGCGTGGCCTGCGCAAGTCCTATGGCAGCCGCCAGGTGGTCAAGGATGTGTCGCTGACGGTTGACAAGGGCGAGGTGGTGGGCCTGCTCGGCCCCAATGGGGCCGGCAAGACGACGTCGTTCTACATGATCGTCGGCCTGCTGCGTGCCGATGGCGGCGAGATCCTGCTGGACGGCCGCCGGATCGAGCGCCTGCCCATCCACCACCGTGCGCGCCTGGGTCTGGGCTATCTGCCGCAGGAGGCCTCCATTTTCCGCAAGCTGACGGTGCAGCAGAACGTGCGCGCCGTGCTGGAGTTGCAGAAGGGGCCCGACGGGCGCCGCCTGGCGGGCGCCGACATCGAGCGGCGCCTGGATGATCTGCTCAAGGAACTGCGGGTCGACCACCTGCGCGATTCGCCGGCACCGGCCCTCTCGGGTGGCGAGCGCCGGCGCGTGGAGATCGCGCGTGCGCTGGCCACGAACCCGCGCTTCATCCTGCTGGACGAGCCCTTCGCGGGCATCGATCCGATCGCCGTGATCGAAATCCAGCAGATCATCGGTTTTCTCAAGAACCGTGGCATCGGTGTGCTCATCACCGACCACAACGTGCGCGAAACCCTGGGCATCTGCGACCACGCCTACATCATCAGCGATGGCCAGGTGCTGGCCAGCGGCACCACGGCCGAGATTGTCAACAACGCCGAGGTGCGCCGGGTCTATCTGGGCGAGCACTTCCGGATGTGATGGTCTCCGCGCCCGCCATGTTGTGTACGTCGCTGCCCCCCGGGGGGGCTCGGCCTTGCTTGGGGCGGCCCGGCGCTGCGCGCACGTATGCCCCCACGCTCGTCACTTCGTGTACATCGCTGCCCCCCGAGGGGGCTCGGCCTTGCTTGGGGCGGCCCGGCGCTGCGGCCATCCGATGAAACAGGGTCTGTCGCTGCGGGTATCGCAGCATCTGGCGCTGACACCCCAACTGCAGCAGTCGATCCGTCTGCTGCAGCTGTCCACGCTGGAAATGGCGCAGGAGGTCGAGCAGATGCTCGACGAGAACCCGTTCCTGGAGCGTGGCGACGAGCAGGCCGAGCGGGAGGCCTTCGGCCTGGATCAGCAGGACGCACCGGTGGCCACCGGTGAGCGGATTGCCGAGGTGGCTTCGTCGGCGGGCGAGGCCGAAGCCGCCGGGGGAGACGAGGTCGAGGCCAGCCTGGATGGCGGTGGGTCGATCGAGGAAAGTTGGGAGGGCGACGGCACGGTCGACGTCAGCCCGGACGACGCCGAATGGGGGGGCGATGCCCCGGCCCGGGGCGCCGGCGGGCAGGACGATGACGCCCCCACGGCGACCGAGCTGGCGAGCGCCACGGTCAGCCTGCAGGAACACCTGCACGAGCAGGCGCGTTGCCTGCGGCTCACGCCCGAAGAGCAGGCGGCGCTGTACTTCCTGATCGAATCCCTCAACGAGGATGGCTACCTGGACGAACCCCTGGACGGGCTGGCGCGGGACTTCTGGTGCCAGATGTACCCGGGTCAGGGCGAACCGGACCTGGAGGCGCAGGAGGAAGCCCAGGCACACCTGCGGATGGCCCTGGGCTGGCTGCACAGCATGGAGCCGATCGGGGTGGGCGCGCGCGACCTGCGCGAATGCCTGAAGCTGCAGATCCTGGAGCTGCGCAACAGCCCCGAGGCGCGCGCGGCCCTGGCGCTGTGCGAGCAGCCGCTGGAGCTGATGGCCAAGCGCGATGTGCGCCGGCTGATGGCGGCGTGCGGGCTCGATGCCGAAGCGGTGCGCGCCGGCCTGGCGCTGATCAACCGTCTGGAGCCCAAGCCCGGGCGACGCTTTGCGGACGCCGAGCGCAACGTGATCGTGCCGGACGTGATCGTCACCCGTGCCGGGCGTGGCTTCAAGGTGCAGCTCAACCCGGATGTGATGCCGCGCCTGCGCGTGCAGGACACCTATGCCAATGCCATGCGGCAGGGCCGGGGCGAGGGCCACGCCGCCATGCAGCAGCGCCTGCAGGAGGCGCGCTGGTTCATCAAGAACATCCAGCAGCGCTTCGACACCATCCTGCGTGTCTCCAGCGCCATCGTCGAGCGCCAGCGCAACTTCTTCATGCATGGCGAGCTGGCCATGCGTCCGCTGGTCCTGCGCGAGATCGCCGACGAGCTGGGTCTGCACGAATCGACGATCAGCCGCGTGACCACCGCCAAGTACATGGCCACACCCTTCGGTACCTACGAACTCAAGTACTTCTTCGGTTCCTCACTGGGGACCGAAACCGGTGGCAATGCGTCGAGCACGGCGGTGCGTGCCTTGCTCAAGCAGTTCATCGCGGCCGAGGAACCGTCCAAGCCGCTGTCGGACAACCAGTTGTCCGACCTGCTCAAGGAGCAGGGCATCGAATGTGCCCGCCGCACCGTGGCCAAGTACCGCGAGGCGCTGCGCATCGCGCCGGCCAATCTGCGCAAGGCGCTGTAACGGGTCGGCGCCCCCGGGTGCCGGTGCTGCGCGCACCCTCCATCGGGTTTGCTGGCTGGTACGGGCCGCGTCGGCCGCCGGGTGGGCATGCCCGGCCTGACATAGTTCTTTCGGATGATGGCCGGGCGGGCGCCATCGTCCTTTCGACGCCGCCCGCCCCGACCATCGGCGGATGGTCGGCGAGGTGCCGGTGGGCGACAGTCGGGGCTCACCCCATTGCCGCACCACGACCATGCCCGATAACGCCAGCCCGCCCGTTTCCCGCCAGGCCTGGAGCGTTCTGATCGTCAGCACGCTGGCCTTCACGGTCTGCTTCATGGTCTGGATGATGTTCGGCGTGATCGGCATTCCGCTGAAGCAGCAACTGGGTCTGAACGCGACCGAGTTCGGCCTGCTCACCGCGATGCCGGTGCTCACGGGATCGCTGGTGCGTGTGCCGCTGGGCATCTGGACCGACCGGTACGGTGGCCGCATCGTGATGGCGGTGCTGATGGCCGTCACCGTGCCGGCGATCTGGCTGATGGGCTATGCCACGCAGTTCTGGCACTTTCTGGTGATCGGCCTGTTCGTCGGCCTGGCCGGCGGCTCGTTCTCGGTCGGCACGCCCTACGTGGCGCGCTGGTTTCCCCGGCACCGCCAGGGTATGGCCATGGGCGTCTATGGCGCCGGCAACTCCGGATCGGCCGTCAACAAGTTCGTCGCGCCGGCGCTGCTGGTGGCCGGCGGCTGGACGCTGGTGCCGCAGGTGTATGCGCTCACCATGGCCGTCACGGTGGTGCTGTTCTGGCTGTTCAGCGCGCACGACGCGAAGCACCTGGTGCCGGGCAGCGTGCGCTTCACCGACCAGCTCAGGGCGCTGAAAGACCCGCGCGTGCTCAAGTACTGCCAGTACTACAGCATCGTGTTCGGCGGCTACGTGGCGCTGGCGCTGTGGATGGTGCAGTACTACGTGGGCGAGTACGGGCTGGACATCCGCGTGGCGGCCTTGCTGGCGGCCTGCTTTTCGTTGCCCGGCGGCGTGCTGCGCGCCATGGGTGGCGTGCTGTCGGACAGGTACGGCGCGCACAAGGTCACCTGGTGGGTGATGTGGGTGAGCTGGATCTGCCTGTTCCTGCTGAGCTATCCGCAGACGGACTTCACGATTGCCACGGTGGACGGTCCGCGCACCTTCCACCTCGGCCTGAACGTCTACGCCTTCACCGCGCTGATGGCCGTGCTCGGCGTGGCCTGGGCCTTTGGCAAGGCCAGCGTGTTCAAGTACATCAGCAACGACTATCCCCACAACATCGGCACCATCAGCGGCATCGTCGGCCTGGCCGGGGGGCTGGGGGGCTTTGTGTTGCCGATCCTGTTCGGCGTCCTGCTGGACGTCACCGGCATCCGCTCCAGCGCCTTCATGCTGCTGTATGGCGTGGTCTGGGTCTCGCTGATCTGGATGTACTGGACCGAGGTGCGTCGCACCGACGTGATGGGCAGCCGCCCCGCCGCCCAAACCGCCTGAACGAAAGCCTGCCATGGATACCACCACCACATCGCGTGCCGGCCGCTTGCTCACGATCTGGACGCCGGAGGACAAGGCCTTCTGGGCGCGGGAAGGCGAGGCCATCGCCAAGCTGAATCTGTGGATCTCGGTGCCAGCGCTGTTTCTGGCGTTTGCGGTCTGGCAGGTCTGGAGTGTGGTGGCGGTCAGCCTGCCCACCCTGGGCTTCAACTACACCACGAACCAGTTGTTCTGGCTGGCGGCGGCACCGGCCCTCTCGGGCGCCACGCTGCGCATCTTCTATTCGTTCATGGTGCCCCTGGTCGGTGGCCGCCGCTGGACGGCGCTGTCCACGGCCAGCCTGCTGATCCCGACCATCGGCATCGGCATCGCGGTGCAGGACCCGTCCACGCCCTATCCCACGATGCTGGTGCTGGCGCTGCTGTGCGGCCTGGGCGGGGGCAATTTCAGTTCCAGCATGGCCAACATCAGCTACTTCTTCCCGAATGACCGCAAGGGGTCGGCGCTGGGGGTGAACGCGGGGCTGGGCAACCTGGGGGTGTCCGTCGTGCAGTTCCTGAGCCCGATCGTGGTGACCGTGGGCGTGCTCGGGGTTTTTGGCGGCGAACCGCAAACCATCGTGCGCGATGGCGAGCAGGTCAAGGTCTGGATGCAGAACGCGGCCTTCATCTGGGTGCCGTGGATCGCGCTGGCTGCCGTGATCGCCTGGTTCGTGATGAACGACGTGGCCGATGCCAAGGCCTCGGTCGCCGCGCAGGCGGCGATTTTCGGGCAGCCGCACAACTGGATCATGTGCCTGCTGTACCTGGGCACGTTCGGCTCCTTCATCGGCTTCGCGGCCGGTTTCCCGCTGCTGATCAAGAGCCAGTTCCCCGATGTGAACCCGCTGGCCTATGCCTGGCTGGGCCCGCTGGTCGGCGCCGTGGTGCGCCCATTCGGCGGCTGGCTGTCCGACAAGGTCGGTGGCGGTGTCGTGACGATGTGGAATTTCCTGGTGATGGCGCTGGCCGTGCTGGGTGTGCTGTGGTTCCTGCCCAAGGGAGCGGGCGGCTATGCGCTGCCCTTCGGTCCGGCGGGAGGCAGCTTCACGGGCTTTTTCCTGATGTTCCTGGTGCTGTTCGTCACCACCGGCATCGGCAACGGGTCGACCTTCCGGATGATCCCGGTGATCTTCAACACACTGGCCATGCGCGGTGCCGGCCCGGGCGCGGCCGAGCAGGCCGCCGCGATCAAGGAGGGCAACGTGCTGGGCGCCGCGGCCGTCGGTTTCGCGGGCGCGTTGGGTGCCTACGGCGGCTTCTTCATCCCCAAGAGCTACGGCAGCTCCATCGCCGCCACCGGCGGCCCCGAGGCCGCGCTGTGGATCTTTGTTGCCTTCTACCTGCTGTGCGTGGCCGTGACCTGGTGGTACTACGCCCGTCGCCATGCCCCCATGCCCTGCTGAGTCCACCGAGAAAGAGATAAGACGATGAGCCACTTCCTCGACCGCCTGACCCATTTCCGCCTGCCCAGGGAAAGCTTTTCCGGCGATCACGGCCGTACCACCGGCGAAGACCGTACCTGGGAGGACGCCTACCGCCAGCGCTGGTCGCACGACAAGATCGTGCGCAGCACGCACGGCGTGAACTGCACGGGTTCGTGCTCGTGGAAGATCTACGTCAAGGGCGGTATCGTGACCTGGGAGACCCAGCAGACCGATTACCCGCGCACGCGCTGGGACATGCCCAACCACGAGCCGCGTGGCTGTGCACGCGGGGCCAGCTATTCCTGGTACCTCTACAGCGCCAACCGTGTCAAGTACCCGATGGTGCGTGGCCGGCTGCTGGCACGCTGGCGTGCCGCCCTGAAGGTCGCCAAGACCCCGGTCGATGCCTGGGCGCTGATCGCCGAGGACGATGCCGCGCGGCGCGACTACCAGCAGGTGCGCGGCATGGGGGGCTTCGTGCGCTCGCACTGGGACGAGGTCAACCAGCTGATTGCCGCGGCCAACGTCTACACGATCAAGCGGCACGGGCCCGACCGCATCATCGGCTTCTCGCCCATCCCGGCCATGAGCATGGTCAGCTACGCGGCCGGCAGCCGCTACCTGAGCCTGATCGGCGGCGTGTGCATGAGCTTCTACGACTGGTACTGCGACCTGCCGCCGGCCTCGCCCCAGGTCTGGGGCGAGCAGACCGACGTGCCCGAATCGGCCGACTGGTACAACTCGAACTACATCATCGCCTGGGGCTCCAACGTGCCGCAGACGCGCACGCCCGATGCGCACTTCTTCACCGAGGTGCGCTACAAGGGGGCCAAGACCGTGGCCGTGACGCCGGACTACAGCGAGGTCGCCAAGCTGGCCGACCTCTGGCTGCACCCCAAGCAGGGCACCGATGCGGCGCTGGCCATGGCGATGGGCCACGTGGCGCTCAACGAGTTCTATTTCAAGACCCGGTCGGCGTACTTCGACGACTACGCGCGCCGCTACACCGACCTGCCGATGCTGGTGCTGCTGCGGGAACACACCCTGCCCGATGGCAGCGTGGTGCAGGTGCCCGACCGCTACCTGCGTGCCAGCGACTTCAACGGCGACCTGGGGCAGCAGAACAACCCGGACTGGAAGACCATCGCCTTCGACACCGACGGCCGCGCCGTGCTGCCGCATGGCTCGATCGGCTTTCGCTGGGGCGCCGAGGGCCGCGACGACGCCGGCAAGTGGAACCTGGAGGCGAAGGAGGCACGCCACGGCGCCGAGGTCCGGCTCAAGCTGTCGGTGCTGGAGGACGGCAGCCAGGAGAGCGAGATCGTGGACGTCGGCTTTCCCTACTTCGGCGGCATCGAGACGCCACATTTCACGGCCAACGAACAGCAGGGCGACGTGAACCGCGCCCGGGTACCGGCCGTGCGCCTGCGCCTGGGCAAGGCGGGCGACATCCGCGAGGCGCTGGTCGCCACGGTGTTCGACCTGCAGGCCGCGCAGTACGGGATCGACCGCGGGCTGGGCAGCGGCGCCGCCAGCTACGACGACAACGCACCTTACACGCCGGCCTGGGCCGAGCACATCACTGGCGTGCCGCGCCAGCAGGTCATCGCCGTGGCGCGCGAGTTCGCCGCCAACGCCGACAAGACCCGGGGCAAGTCCATGGTCATCATCGGTGCGGCGATGAACCACTGGTACCACTGCGACATGAACTACCGTGGTGTCATCAACCTGCTGATGATGTGCGGTTGCATCGGCCAGAGCGGCGGCGGCTGGTCGCACTACGTCGGCCAGGAGAAACTGCGCCCGCAGACTGGCTGGACGGCGCTGGCCTTCGCGCTCGACTGGGCGCGCCCGCCGCGTCAGCAGAACAGCACCAGTTTCTTCTACGCGCACACCGACCAGTGGCGCTACGAGAAGCTGGGCGTGGACGAGATCGTCAGCCCGCTGGCCGACCGCGAGCGATTCGGCGGCAGCATGATCGACTACAACGTGCGCGCCGAACGCATGGGCTGGCTGCCCAGCGCGCCGCAGCTCAGAACCAACCCGCTGGGCATCGCCGCCCAGGCCGAGGCCGCAGGCCTGTCGCCGCGCGACTACGTGGCGCGGGCGTTGACCGACGGCCGCCTGCAGATGAGCTGCGAGGACCCGGACGCGCCGGAAAACTGGCCGCGCAACCTGTTTGTCTGGCGCTCCAACCTGCTGGGCTCCAGCGGCAAGGGCCACGAGTATTTCTGCAAGCACCTGCTGGGCACCGAGAACGGCGTGCAGGGCAAGGACCTGGGGCTCGGTGACGCCCGGCCCGAAGAGGTCACCTGGCATGCCGATGCGCCGCAGGGCAAGCTGGACCTGCTGGTCACGCTCGACTTCCGGATGAGCACGACCTGCCTGTACTCCGACATCGTGCTGCCCACCGCGAGCTGGTACGAAAAGAACGACCTCAACACCAGCGACATGCACCCCTTCATCCACCCGCTGTCGGCGGCCGTGGACCCGGTGTGGGAGTCGCGCAGCGACTGGGAGATCTACAAAGGCTTTGCCAAGGCCTTCAGCGAGGTCTGCGTGGGCCATCTGGGCGTCGAGCGCGACACCGTGCTCACGCCGCTGATGCACGACACGCCGGCCGAGCTGGCACAGCCCTATGGTGTGGCCGAGTGGAAGAAGGGCGAGTGTGAGCTGATTCCCGGCAAGACGGCGCCGCAGGTCACGGTGGTCGAGCGCGACTACCCGAACCTGTACAAGCGCTTCACGGCCCTGGGCCCGCTGATGGACACGCTCGGCAATGGCGGCAAGGGCATCGCCTGGGCGACCGGCACCGAGGTCGAGCAGCTTGGCCAGCTCAACGGCATCACCGCCGAGCCCGGCGCCACCGAGGGCCGCCCGCGCATCGTCAGCGACATCGACGCCTGCGAGGTGATCCTGCAACTGGCGCCCGAGACCAACGGCCACGTTGCCGTCAAGGCCTGGGAAGCGCTGTCCAGGGCGACCGGTCGTGACCACAAACACCTGGCGCTGTACCGCGAGGACGAGAAGATCCGCTACCGCGACATCCAGGCGCAACCGCGCAAGATCATCTCCAGCCCGACCTGGAGCGGCATCGAGAGCGAGACGGTGAGCTACAACGCCGGCTATACCAACGTGCATGAGCTGATCCCGTGGCGCACGCTCACCGGTCGCCAGCAGTTCTACCAGGATCACCCCTGGATGATCGCCTTTGGCGAAGGGTTCAGCAGCTACCGACCGCCGATCGACATGAAGGCCACCCACGGCATGCAGGGCATCAGGCCGAACGGCCATCCCGAGATCCAGCTGAACTTCATCACGCCGCACCAGAAGTGGGGCATCCACAGCACCTACACCGACAACCTGCTGATGCTGACCTTGAACCGGGGCGGTCCGGTGGCCTGGATCAGCGAGGAAGATGCCCAACGCGCCGGCATCGAGGACAACGACTGGATGGAGATGTTCAACCTGAACGGCGCGGTGGCCGTGCGCGCGGTGGTCAGCCAGCGCGTCAAGCCCGGCATGGTGATGATGTACCACGCGCAGGAAAAGATCATCAACACGCCCGGCAGCGAGATCACCGGCGTGCGCGGCGGCATCCACAACTCGGTCACGCGCATCGTGCTCAAGCCCACCCACATGATCGGCGGCTACGCGCAGTACAGCTACGGCTTCAACTACTACGGGACCATCGGCACCAACCGCGACGAGTTCGTGGTGGTGCGCAAGATGGCCAAGGTGGACTGGCTCGACACACCGCGCGGTGACCACCTGGCGGCGGCCTACCAATCGCAGGGTGAGAACCCCTGAGCAGCAGCACAACGACAAGGAACCCGCGATGAAAGTCAGAGCACAGATCGGCATGGTGCTGAACCTGGACAAGTGCATCGGCTGCCACACCTGCAGCGTGACCTGCAAGAACGTCTGGACCAGCCGCCCCGGTGTCGAGTACGCCTGGTTCAACAACGTCGAGACCAAGCCCGGCATCGGCTACCCCAAGGAGTGGGAAAACCAGGACAAATGGAACGGTGGCTGGACGCGCAAGGCCGACGGCTCCATCGTGCCGCGCCAGGGCGGCCGGTGGCAACTGCTGATGAAGATCTTCGCCAACCCCAACCTGCCGGAGATCGACGACTACTACGAGCCCTTCACCTTCGACTACGACCACCTGCACAGCGCCCGGGAGATGAAGGCGGCACCCACCGCGCGCCCGCGCAGCCTGATCACGGGCCAGCGCATGGAGAAGATCGAGTGGGGACCGAACTGGGAGGAGATCCTGGGCGGCGAGTTCAGCAAGCGCAGCCGGGACGTCAACTTCGAGCAGGTGCAAAAGGACATCTACGGCCAGTTCGAGAGCACCTTCATGATGTACCTGCCGCGTCTGTGCGAGCACTGTCTCAACCCGGCCTGCGTGGCGTCGTGCCCCTCGGGCTCGATCTACAAGCGCGAGGAAGACGGCATCGTGCTGATCGACCAGGACAAATGCCGTGGTTGGCGCATGTGCGTGAGTGGCTGCCCCTACAAGAAGATCTACTACAACTGGAAGAGCGGCAAGGCCGAGAAGTGCATCTTCTGCTACCCGCGCATCGAGGCCGGGCAGCCCACCGTGTGCTCGGAGACCTGCGTGGGCCGCATCCGCTACCTGGGCGTGCTGCTGTACGACGCCGACCGCATCGAGGCCGCCGCCAGCGTCGAAAAGGACATCGACCTGTACCAAGCCCAGCTCGACATCTTCCTGGATCCGAACGATCCTGCCGTGATCGCACAGGCGCGTGCCGATGGCGTGCCCGAAGCCTGGCTGATCGCCGCGCGCAACAGCCCGGTCTACAAGATGGCCGTGGACTGGAAGGTGGCGCTGCCGCTGCACCCGGAATACCGCACCCTGCCCATGGTCTGGTACGTGCCGCCGCTGTCGCCCATCACCGCGGCCACCAATGCCGGCCACGTGGGTGCCAACGGCGAGCTGCCCGACGTGAACCAGCTGCGCATCCCGGTCAAGTACCTGGCCAATCTGCTGACGGCGGGCGACACCGTGCCCGTGGTGCGCGCGCTCGAGCGCATGCTGGCCATGCGTGCCTGGCAGCGTGGCAAGCACGTGGATGGCGTGCCCAACCAGGCCGCCATCGACCAGGTCGGCCTGAGCGCCGCCGAGGTCGAGGCGATGTACCACGTGATGGCCATTGCCAACTACGAGGACCGCTTCGTGATCCCGACCACACACCGCGAGTACGCCGAGAACGCCTTCAACGTGCGCGGCGGTTGCGGCTTCTCCTTCGGCAATGGCTGCAGCGAGGGCGTGACCGAGACCAGCCTGTTCGGCAGCGAGAAGAAGCGCACCATTCCGATCAAGGCGTCGTTGTGAGGAGCGTGGACATGACAGAGCCCATCACCTTCACCCTGCGCGCGCTGGCCCACCTGCTGCGCTATCCCGACGCCGCCATGCGCGCCCATCTGGCCGACATCCCTGCCGTGCTGGATGCCGAGGGCGCGCTCGGCCGCGTGCGCCGGGCCGAGCTCGACGCGCTGATGGACCGGTTGCTGGCCGAAGGGCTGGACGCCGAGGCCACCTATGTGGACCTGTTCGACCGCGGGCGCGGCACCGCGCTGCACCTGTTCGAGCACGTGCATGGCGATTCGCGCGACCGCGGCCCGGCCATGGTCGACCTGGTACGGACCTATGAGCAGGCCGGCCTGCTGCTCGACCCCACCGAGCTGCCCGACCACCTGACGGTGCTGCTGGAATACGCCTCGACCCAGCCGGCACGCGAGGCACGCGCCTTCATCGGCGAGTTCGCCCACATCCTGCGCTCGATCGGGGCCGCGCTGCAGCGCCGTGAAAGCGACTACACGGCCGTGATGGCCGCGGTGCTCGAGGTGGCCGGCCAGCCGCTGCGGGACGACGCCCCGCCGGCGGCGGAAGAATCGCTGGATGCCAGCTGGGAAGAGCCCGCTGCCTTCGATGGCTGCTCGACGCAAGGCCAGGCTTCGCCCGGCATGCCGCAACCCGTCCACCTGATCCGCCGCCCGCCGCCTGCCACCGGTGGCCACGTCCGCTGAACCGAGGAGCCTGCCATGCCACTGGTCGTCCACAATTTTCTGTTCAACGTCTACCCCTACATCTGTCTCGCGGTGTTCCTGATGGGCAGCCTGGCGCGCTTCGACCGCGACCAGTACACGTGGAAGAGCGATTCGTCGCAAATGCTGCGTGCGCGCCAGTTGCGCTGGGGCAGCAACCTCTTTCACGTCGGCATCCTGTTCCTGCTGCTCGGCCACACCGTGGGTCTGCTGACGCCGCATTTCATGTACGAGTGGCTGATCACCGCACCCCAGAAGCAGATGCTGGCCATCGTCTCGGGTGGCGTCGCCGGCGTCGTCTGCTTCGTCGGTCTGACGATGCTGCTGCACCGGCGCGTGTTCGATCCCCGGATCCGGCTGACCAGCCACCGCACGGACCTGGCGATCCTGATCATCCTGTGGGTGCAACTGGTGCTGGGCCTGGTGACACTGCCGTTCTCGTACAGCCACCGTGCCGATGCCAGTGCCATGCTGATCCTGGCCGACTGGGCGCAGCGCATCGTCACCTTCCGGCCCGATGCCAGTGCCCTGGTGGCGCTGGACTGGCCGTTCAAGGTCCACATGGTGCTGGGCATGACGATCTTCCTGCTGTTCCCGTTCAGCCGGCTGGTCCATGTCTGGAGCGGCTTCGCGTCGGTGGCCTACCTGTTCCGGCCTTATCAGCTGGTGCGCTCGCGCCGCCTGAACCTGCCGGCCGCGCACGCGCCGGCCAAGCACCCGGGAGGTCAGGCATGAGCGCGCAGGGCGCACACCAGGGGTGCGGGGGCGGCTGCTCCTGCCAGGGGGATGCGGGGCACGATGTGCCGCGCATCGAGGCACCGGTGGAAGTGCCCGCCGACTGGTGCGCGCCGCAGGTCAACGGCGTTGCCCTGTGCGGCCCCGCCGAGTTGCTCGACACCGCGGCGTTGCGCCAGCGTGCCTGCACCGAGTTGCTGCGCCAGGCGGCCATCGGGCAGGGGCTGCTCGACCGGGACGACCCGGTGCCCGAGGGCGGTGTGATCAGCGAAGCCGCCGGCCAGGCCATCGAGCGCCTGCTCGATGCCGCGCTGCCGCTGCCCGAACCCGACGAGGACGCCTGCCGCCGGCACTATGTCGCCCATGCCGCACGCTATGCACACGGCGAGCGGGTGCGCGCGCGTCACGTGCTGTTCGCCGTGACCCCGGGCGTGGATGTCAACGCCCTGCGCCAGCGGGCCGAGGCCTGTCTGCTCGACGTGCGCAATGCCACGCCCGAGGAACGCGCCGCCGGCGACCGCTTCGCGCAGGTGGCTGCCGTCAGCAGCAACTGCCCCAGTGGCGCGCAGGGGGGTGAGCTGGGCTGGCTGACGCGCGAGGACTGCGCGCCCGAGTTCGCGCGCGAGCTGTTCGGTCAGACCGAGATCGGCGTATTGCCGCGCCTGGTGCACAGCCGCTTCGGTTTGCATGTGGTCGAGGTGCTGGCGCGCGAAAGCGGCCGCGTGCCGCCGTTCGAGCAGGTGCGCCATGCGGTCTCGCAGGCCCTGCACCAGCAAAGCTTCGCCACGGCACTGTCGCAGTATCTGCGACTGCTGGCCGGCCAGGCGCGGGTGTCCGGCGTCGACCTCGATGGCGCACCGTCCCCGCTCGTGCAATAGGGCCGACCGCGACCGGCGGCCGCCCCACCGCCGGTGGTTTGCGGCGACAATGCAAGACGCATGTGCGGGTTTTTCTTCTGGGAAAAATAGTGTGAGCAGGCCCTGGGGTGGTTCCGCAAGGGTGCTGCGCCACAACATGGTCTTTGCCGATGCGTGCATCGCTGTCTCATCACACCACGCCCGGCCCTAGCCGGCCGCTGGCGACCAAGATCGGCATCATCGGGTGCCTGGTGCTGTTGCTGTCGCTGCTGGCCATCGGCCTGACACTCTGGATCACCTGGCAGATGCAGGGCGGCGCTGCGGCGGTCAATGAGGCCGGGCGCATGCGGATGCAGACCTGGCGCATGGCCCAGATGCTGTCCGGGGAGCCGGTGCCGCAACTGCCCGCGTTGCTGGCCCAGTTCGACCGAAGCCTCGGCCTGTTGCGCCAGGGCGACCCCGCACGGCCGCTGGCCGTGCCGCGCGACGGGTCTTCGCGGCAGGCCCTGCAGGCGGTCGAGGCGAACTGGGCAGCCCTGCGCGATCAGTGGGCGCAGGCGGCGGAACCCGGGCGCACTTGGGATGGCGACACCGGGCCGGACACCTGGGCGGTGCAGGCCGACGCGTTCGTCGCGGACATCGACCGGCTGGTTGACTCGATCGAAAAGCAGCTGGAGCGGTGGACCACATGGCTGAACATGGCGCAGTTCGTGATGATGGCGCTGGTGGTCGTGACCGCCGTGGCGCTGCTGTATGCCGCCCAGTTGTGGATCCTCGGGCCGCTGTCGCGCCTGCAGGCGGGGCTGGCACGGATCGAGGCCGGTGACCTCAAGGCGCATCTCGATGAGCGGGGCAATGACGAATTCGCCGCCGTGGCCGTGGGCTTCAACCGCATGGCACGGCATCTGCAACACCTGTATGCCAGCCTGGAGCAGCGGGTGGCGAGCAAGACGCGCCACCTGGAAACCGAGCGCGCCCGGCTGGCGATTCTGTATGAGGCGGCGGCCTTCGCATCGACCGCGGGCACCCTGGAAGCGCTGGCACGTGGCTTCGCCGCCCAGATCCGTCGCGCCGCGCGGGCCGATGGCGTGGCCGTCCGCTGGTCGGACGAGCACAACCTTCGCTATGTCATGCTCGCGTCCGAAGGGTTGCCGGATGACCTGGTGGCGGCCGAACACTGCATCCCCACGGGCTCCTGCCACTGCGGGCAGCCCCAGTCGCAGGCGCAGATACGGGCGGTGCCGCTGGTGACGTTGGCCGGCGGGCCACCGGCGCGGCCGGTGATGGCCGGCGGGCAATGCCTGCGTGCCGGTTTCTCCGGCGTGATCAATGTGCCGATGCGCCTGCACGAGCGTGTCGTCGGCGAGATCGACCTGTTCTTCCGTGCCTTTCCCGATTTCAACGGCCACGACCGCTCCCTGGTCGATACGCTGGCCAGCCATCTGGCGGGGGGCATCGAGGGCCTGCGCGTCGAGGCCTTGCAGCGGGAGTCGGCGGTGGCCGAGGAGCGCAGTCTGCTGGCGCGGGAGTTGCACGACTCCATCGCCCAGGGCCTGTCCTTCCTGAAGATCCAGGCGGGCCTGTTGCGCGAGCGGCTGGGCCCGGTGCCCGAAGGGCCGCTGCGCGCCACGCTCGATGAGCTGGATACCGGTATCCGCGAAAGCCTCTCGGACGTGCGCGAGCTGCTGGTGCACTTTCGCACGCGCACCAGTGGCGAGGACATTGCACCGGCCCTGCAGACCACGCTGACCAAGTTCGAGCACCAGACCGGCCTGGCGGCGCACCTGGACATCGAGGGCGAGGGCCTGCCCCTGCCGCCCGACGTGCAGATCCAGGTGCTGCACGTGGTGCAGGAGGCCCTGTCCAACGTGCGCAAGCACGCGCGCGCCAACCAGGTCTGGGTCGATGTGCAGCAGTCGCCCCAGTGGGTGGTGTCGGTCCGCGACGATGGCTGCGGCCTGCGTGAGGCCGCCAGCGCGCAGGACGAGACCCACGTGGGCCTGCGCATCATGCGCGAACGCGCGGCCAGCATCGGCGCGCGCTTGGACATCGCCTCGGCTGCCGACGCCGGCACCTGCGTGACGCTCACCCTGCCGTCCCTGCTCCCCAACACATGAACGCTCCCATCCGCCTGCTGGTCGTGGACGACCACACCCTGTTCCGGCGCGGTCTGACCGCCCTGCTGGCCAGCCAGCCCCATCTGCAGGTGGTGGGCGAGGCGGCGGATGCGGGCGAGGCCATGCGTCGCGCCGCCGAACTCCAGCCCGACGTGATCCTGCTGGACCATCACCTGCCGGGTGTCAGTGGCGTGGACGCGCTCGCGGGCTTGCGGCAGGCCGCGCCCGCGGCCCGCGTGCTGATGCTGACCGTGAGCGAGGATGCCCAAACGCTCTCGCGTGCGCTGAGCCATGGTGCCCACGGCTACCTGCTCAAGACGGTGGACAGCGACATGCTGGTGCAGGCCATTGACCGTGCACGGCAGGATCGCTCCACCATCAGCGCCGAGATGACCGACAAGCTGGTCAGCGCATTCCAGACACTGCACGCCACGACCGCCACGCCGGCAGCACTGCCCCTGACCGCTGAAGACCCCCTGGCGCAGTTGTCGCCGCGCGAACGCGAGATCCTGCGCGAAATCACCGCGGGCGCCAGCAACAAGGAGATTGCGCGGACCCTGGGGATCGCCGAAACCACGGTCAAGATCCATGTCCAGCACATCCTGCGCAAGCTTCACCTGAGCTCCCGGGTGCAGGCGGCGGTGATGGCCGCCGCCCTCGACAACGGCCATTGACTCACGACGAATGACCGGGCCCGCCGCGCTGCCCTCGGGGCAAGGCGGCGGGCCCGGTCACGGGCGGGATCCTGTGAGGTCAGCCGCGCGCCTGGCCGAGTGCCTGCCGGGTTGCCGTCTGGCCGGCGACGCGGCCACCGGCCAGACCGATCACCACCTGCCAGGCCAGGGCCACGGCGCCGATGATGAACACGACGTCACCGAAGGTGCGCACCCAGCGCAGGGTCTGCAGCAGGGGCTGCTGCATGAAGGCCTCGCTGCGGGCGTACCACAGGCCTTCGCTGGCGCTGGCCATGAACTGGATGATGCCCACGGGCAGCAGGCTGGTGGCGATCATCAGCACCAGGCCACCGTTGAGGCCCCAGAAGGCGGTCTTCATCAGGCCTTCGCTGAAGGCGAACTGCGGGCGCACATAGCGCAGCACCAGGAGCGTGAAGCCCAGCGCCAGGAAGCCGTACACCCCGAACAGCGCGGCGTGGGCGTGCACGGGCGTGGTGTTCAGGCCCTGTACGTAGTACAGCGAGATGGGCGGGTTGATCATGAAGCCGAAGACGCCGGCGCCCAGCATGTTCCAGAAGGCCACGGCCACGAAGCACAGCAGGGGCCACTTCAGGTTGTCCATCCAGGGGGCGCGGGTCTTGAGGCGCCAGTTCTCCCAGGCTTCGTGGCCCAGCACGATCAGCGGCACCACTTCCAGCGCGCTGAACGCGGCGCCCACGGCCATGACGGGCGTGGTGGTACCGGCGAAGTACAGGTGGTGGAAGGTGCCGGGGATGCCGCCGAGCATGAACAGCGAGGCCGACGCCAGGCTGGCCGCGGTGGCCATCGGGCGCGAGACCAGGCCCATGCTGCTGAACACGAAGGCCAGCGCGGTGGTGGCGAAGACTTCGAAGAAGCCCTCCACCCACAGGTGCACCACCCACCAGCGCCAGTACTCCATCACCGACAGGCTGGTGCGCTCGCCGTAGAACAGGCCCGCGCCGTAGAACAGGCCGATGGCGCCGACCGAGGCGGTCAGCAGGGCCAGCAGGTTCTTGTCCTCACCGTTGCGCCTGAGCAGCGCCGGCAGCACGGCGCGCAGCATCAGCACCAGCCACAGCAGGATGCCGGCCCACTTGAGGATCTGCCACAGGCGCCCCAGGTCCACGTACTCGTAGCCCTGATGGCCGAGCCAGAAGTTCCACTCGGGCGGGAGCTTTTGCGCGATGGCCAGGTAGTTGCCCGCGAACGAGCCCACGCACACGGCCACCAGTGCCCAGAACAGCACGTCCACGCCGAGCTTCTGGAATTTCGGATCCTTGCCACCGTTGATGATGGGCCCGAGGAACAGGCCCACGGCCAGGAAGCCGGTGGCGATCCAGAACAGCGCGGCCTGGATGTGCCAGGTCCGCGTGAGCGCATACGGGAACCACTGCGACACGTCGATGCCGTAGAAGTGCTGGCCTTCCACCGTGTAGTGCGCGGTGAAGCCGCCCAGGAAGACCTGGAACACGAACAGGGCCACCACCAGGAACAGGTACTTGCCCAGGCCGCGCTGCGAGGGCGTGAGACCGACGAGCGAGAGCGGATCGCGCGCGGGCGCGGCGGGCAGGGGCTCGTCGTGGTCACGCAGGAAGGCCCAGCCCCACACGAGGAAGCCGATGCCGGCCAGCAGAATGACCACGCTGGCGATCGACCAGACGATGTTCTCGCCGCTGGGCTGGTTGTCGATCAGCGGTTCGTGCGGCCAGTTGTTGGTGTAGGTCACGTCCGAGCCCGGGCGCTCGGTCGCGGCGGCCCAGGCGGTCCAGAAGAAGAATTGCGTCATGGCCTCGCGCCGCTCGGCGCTGGGCAGCGTGTTCTCCTTCATGGCGAAGCTCTGGCGGCTCTGGCGCAGCGCGGGTGCGTCCGAGAAGAGCTGGTCGTAGTAGGTTGCCGTCCGCGCGATGGCCTGCGCGCGGCGCTCGCTCACCACCAGCGTGTTGCTGTCGTCCACGCCGCTGGCGCGGTACTCGGCCTTGAGCTCGGCGCGCAGCGCGCCCTGGGCGCCGGCGTCCAGCTCGGCGTAGGGCTTGCCGTGGCGTTCCTGCGCGGCCAGGTCGAGCCAGGCGGTCAGCTCGCGGTGCAGCCAGTCGGCCGTCCAGTCCGGCGCCTGGTAGGCACCGTGGCCCCAGATGGAGCCCAGCTGCATGCCACCCACCGACTGCCAGGCGGTCTGGCCGTCGATGATCTGCTCACCCGTGAACAGGGCCTTGCCCCCGGTGGTGACCACCTTGTCGGGCATGGGCGGCGCCGAGCGGTAGACCTCGGCGCCGAAATAGCCCAGCAGCGAGAACATGACGATGCACACGCCGATCAGCGTGAACCAGTATTTCTTGTAGACACCCATGGTGCGGCTCCTGTGTCAGTGCGTGGCGGCCGGCGCGAAGCGCTCGAACAGCACGTTGTTTTCCAGATGGATATGGGTCATGAGGTCCTCGCGGAAGGTGCGCAGGCCCGTGTAGAGCGCGCGCCAGGTGGTGCAGGCGGCCGGCGGTGGTGTGATGTCATTCGTCAACCCTTCCAGGCGGCGCAGCTCGGTCCCGTGCTCGTTGTGCTCGGCGCGCATCACCCCGATGGGCATGCCGGCCATGCGGCCGTGGCCGCGCGCGATGAGGGGAAACAGGATCTGCTCCTCCTTGCGCATGTGGCTTTCCAGTTCCTGCGCCATGGCCTCCAGGTGGTTCGCCAGGCCATGCGGGCAGTCCTCGCGCTCGCCGTGCACCTGCTCCACCCGGCGCGCCAGGCGGATCAGTTCGGGCAACTGCTCGCGGTGTACCGCGTGATAGCGCTCGAGGATGTGGTCCACCAGCTCGGTGTCGGAGGCCCCTTCCCACGAGACGGGCTGCTCGGCGGCGCGCTGCGCAAGCGCGTGCAGCGCCTCCACCAGCGGTTCGGGGTCGATGCCGGCCTCGGTGGCGGCGGTGCGCAGTGTGCGGTTGCCGGCGCAGCAGAAGTCGAAATGGTGGGCGTCGAAGACGCGCGTGGCGCCGGGGATGCGCCGGGCCAGCTGGCCCAGCGATTGGTCCAGGATGTTCATGGTGTCGTTCTCCTTGGGTGGGTGGGCTTGGGTCAGAGGCGGCCGGGCTTGTAGACGCCGGGCACGCCCTCGCCGGCGACTTCGAGCACACCCACCGCGCCCTTGCCGGTGCGCGAGAGGGCGTGATCGACCAGCAGGTAGCTGCCGGGGTGCTCGACCTTGAATTCGACGATCGTGGCGCCGCCCGGTGCCACGAGGGTGGTCTGCACGCCGGTCTTGTAGGCGTTGAGCGCGGCCTCGCTGTAGACCTTGTCGAAGATCTCGCCGATCACGTGGAACGACGAGACCTTGTTCGGGCCGCCGACGCCGAAGTAGATGCGCACCGTCTCGCCCACCTGGGCCTGCAGCTTGTGCGTCTTGCTCAGGGCGCCGACGGCGCCGTTGAAGACGTAGTAGTCGGGCAGCTCGTTGGCCATCTTGTCCAGATCGGGTTCCTGGTGGCCCTTGGCGCCGAAGGGGCGGTGCGTGTACATGTCGCCCTGCATCACGTAGTACTCGCGGTCCACCTTGGCCAGGCCTTCCTCGGGCTCGATGAGGATCATTCCGTACATGCCGGCGGCGATGTGTTGCGGCACCAGCGGCGTGGCGCAGTGGTAGACGTACAGGCCGGGGTTCAGTGCCTTGAAGGTGATGGTCTTTTCCTGGCCGGGCGCGACCTGGGTGTGCTCGCCGCCGCCGTGCCCGCCGGTGACCGCGTGCAGGTCGATCGAGTGGATGGCCTTGCTCTCGCGGGCATTGGCCAGCGTCAGCTCGATGGTGTCGCCCACGCGGGCGCGCAGCATCGGCCCCGGCACCTGGCGGTCGAAGGTCCAGTAGGTGAAGGTGGTGCCGTCGTCGAGCTTGCCGGGCAACTCCACCGTTTCCATGCGCAGCTTCTGGACCTGGGGCGCCCGCGCGCCGATGGCGGCCGGCACCTTCGTCGGGTCGGCAGCGATGCTGACGGCCGCCGGGTCCGCGCCACGCTGCGGCACGGCGGCGGGGGTGTACAGCGCCAGCGCGGCCTGGGTGGACGGGCTGGCGGCCGGGGCCGCGTCGCTGTTCTGGGCCGGGGCTTGGCCCGTCACACGCAGCAGGCCTTCCATGCCGATCTGGCGGTGGCCCGGCACCGAGCAGAAATAGGTGAATTCGCCCGGCTGCGTGACCGTGAAGCGCACGCGGACCTTGCCCGTGCCGGCGCTGAACTTGGGCGAGGCCACGTTCAGGTCGCTGATGACGAAGTCGTGTTCGGCGCCTTCGCCGCTGTCGAGCTCGACCTCGATCGTGTCGCCGACCCTGGCGTCGATGGTGGGGTTGACCTGGCCCTTGTCGTCCACATAGACCATCCTGCCGTCGACAATGTTGGTGTGCAGCTTGATGTGCCGGGCGGTGGCCGGGGCGCTGGTTGCGGCGGCGGTCATGTGGGCGGCACCGGGTTCGTGTTGGGCGAGTGCGGGCAGTGCCAGCATGCACAGTGCCGCGGCGATCGGCATGAGGCGGCGTGCGGGCCTTCGGGTGATCATGAGTTTTCTCCTGCGGTGGTTGAATGCACAGCCTTATGCGAAGGGCGTGCCAGGGGAAAACCCTAGGAAAATCAATGACCTGAAAACCAGTAAGGTCAAAAATACCCGTTTTGAGGAGGGTGTAAAATACCCAACATGGTCAAAAACACCTCGTTCGGTGGCGATGGTCGCCTCGTGCTCGATCTGCTGGTCGCCGATCTGGCGGTGGATCTGCCAACAGCCATCCGGCTGCAGCGCCTGGTGGACACCTTGCGCGTGCATTTCGGCTGCGGCGCCGTGGCCCTGCTGCAACTGGAGGGGGAATACCTCAAGCCATTGGCCACGGCCGGTCTGGTTCGCGACGCGCTCGGCCGGCGCTTTTCCATGGCGCAGCACCCCCGGCTGGCCACCATCCTGGCACGGCGCGACATCACCTGCTTTCACCACGACAGCGCGCTGCCCGACCCGTACGACGGTCTGCTGGACGAACTCGAAGGCGCGTCGCTGCCGGTGCACGACTGCATGGGCATCAGCCTGTGGGTGGACGGGCAGCCCTGGGGCGTGCTGACCCTGGACGCCCTGGCGGTGGGCACCTTCGACGCCCGCGCGCAGCAGCGCCTGCAGACGCTGCTGCCGCTGGTGGAGGCCACCGTGCGGCTGGCGCGCCTGGAGGGCGAGCTGCGCACGCTGCGGCTGCACCACGGCGGTGGCGGCGCGTCCATGGCCGAGGATGCCGAGGTCCTGGGGCAGAGCGAGGGCATTGCCCGCCTGCTGCACGAGCTGCAGGTGGTCGCCGACACCGATCTGCCGGTGCTGCTGCTGGGCGAGACCGGCGTCGGCAAGGAACTGTTCGCGCACCGCCTGCACGCGCTTTCGCGGCGCCGGGCCAAACCGCTGGTGCACGTCAACTGTGCGGCGCTGCCCGAGTCGCTGGCCGAGAGCGAGCTGTTCGGTCATGTGCGTGGTGCCTTCTCGGGCGCCGTCGGCGACCGCCCGGGCCGCTTCGAGGCGGCCGAGGGGGGCACGCTGTTTCTCGACGAGGTGGGGGAACTGTCGCTGGCCGTGCAGGCCAAGCTGTTGCGCACGCTGCAGAACGGCGAGATCCAGCGCCTGGGGGCCGACCGCCCGCGTCGTGTGGACGTGCGCGTGATCGCCGCCACCAACCGCAGCCTGCGCGAACACGTGCGCGACGGCAGCTTTCGGGCCGATCTGTACCACCGCCTGTCGGTCTATCCGCTGCCGATTCCGCCGTTGCGCGAGCGTGGCCACGACGTGCTGCTGCTGGCCGGGCGCTTTCTCGAACTCAACCGCGCCCGCCTGGGGCTGCGCAGCCTGCGCCTGAGCGCCGAGGCGGAAGAGGCACTGCGGCGCTACCACTGGCCCGGCAACGTGCGCGAGCTCGAGCACGTCATCAGCCGCGCGGCGCTCAAGGCCGTGAGCCGCGGCGCCTCGCGCGCCGACATCGTGACGCTTGGCCCCGAACTGCTCGATCTGGAGGAAACGGCGCCGGTGCCGGTCACCCCTTCCTCCTCGCCCCTGCCGGTGGTGGCAGCGGCGGCGGCGCCGGCGGGTACCCTGCGGGATCAGGTGGCGGCGTTCGAGCGCCAGGCGATCCGCGCCGCGCTGGACGTGCACGGTGGCAACTGGGCGCAGGCCGCCCGCGCCCTGGGCCTGGACGCGAGCAACCTGCACAAGCTGGCGCGCCGGCTCCAGCTCAAGGCCTGAGCGCCGCTCCTGAACGACAATCCCTGCATGAACGATCTTTCCCTGTTCCTGCCCTGCGCGGCAGGCGTTGAGTCCTACCTTGCGGCCGAAGTGCGGCGCATCACCGGCGTGGACGCGGTGGCGCCCGCACGCGCGGGCGTCGCGGTGCGGGCGTCCTGGCGCGATGCGCTCAAGCTCAACCTGCACAGCCGACTGGCCCAGCGGGTGCTGGTGCAGCTGTGGCGCGGCCCCTACCGCAGCGAGGCCGACCTGTACGACGCGGCCAAGGAGGTGGCCTGGGAGATCTGGTTCACACCCGCGCAGACCATCAAGGTCGAGGTGACGGCGCAGCACAGCCCGCTCAAGAGCCTGAACTTCGCGGCGCTCAAGATCAAGGACGCGGTCTGCGACCGCTTCCGCGAGCGGCGCGGCGAGCGCCCGAGCGTGAACACGAACTGGCCCGATGTGCGCCTGTACGCGCACCTGACCGCCGACACGCTGAGCCTGTCCATCGACACCTCGGGCGAGCCGCTGTTCAAGCGCGGCTGGCGCGAGGACAAGGGTGACGCGCCGCTGAAGGAGACGCTGGCGGCGGCCATGATCGCCGCCACCGGCTGGGATGCGGCCGCCGACATGGCGCTGGACGAGATTGCGCCGCTGTACGACCCGTGCTGCGGCAGCGGTACCGTGGCCATCGAGGCGGCACAGATCGCGCTGCGCGTGGCGCCCGGCCTGCAGCGGCGCTTCGCATTCGAAAAGCTCCTGCCGTTCCAGCCGCACGTCTGGCAGGCACTGCGCCAGGAGGCGGAGCAGCAGCGGCGCGAATGGCCCGCCGGGCACCGGCCCATCGTGTTCGGCTCCGACGTGGCCTTTCGCATGGTTGACTTCGCGCAGCGCAACGCCGAGCGCGCGGGCGTGGCCCACGCGCTGGAGCTGCGCGGCGGTGACGCGCTGCAGCGCATGCCGCCCAGCGACCGGCCCGGCGTGCTGCTGCTGAATCCGCCTTATGGCGAGCGCATTGCGGCGGCCGGTGTGGCCGGCCGCAATGCGCGCGAGCGGGCCTCCGAGCGCGCGGGCGCACGCGCGCCGCGCACCTTCACCGTGGGCGCGGCCGCGCCGGCGCCCGTGGAACGCATGGGCCGCGAAAGCGCGCAGATGAGCGATGGCAGTGCCGATGCCGAGGGCAGCGATTTCTTCGCCCGGCTCGCCACGCACTGGAAGAACCATTACGCGGGCTGGACGGCCTGGCTGCTCACGCCGGACCTGAAGCTGCCCGGCAAGATGCGCTTCAAGGAGTCGCGCCGCGTGCCAATGTGGAACGGCCCCATCGAATGCCGCCTGTTCCGCTTCGACCTGACGCCGCGTCGCGCGCCCGCAGCGGCCGGCGGGGGCGAAGGGCGCTGAATATGGTGGAGAGCACGCCGCTGGTCATCGACACCAACGTCATCCTCGACATGTACGTGTACGAGGACCCGGCGGTGGTGGCGCTGCGCGAGTGGCTCGAAAGCGGGCAGGGGCCCTGGCACGCCACGGCCGCCATGCGCGAGGAGCTGCGACGCGTGCTGGACTATCCGCACATCGCACGGCGCCTGGCACAGCGTGGCTTCGCCGCCGACGAGGTGTTGGTCCGGTTCGACCGCCACGCCCGTCCCGCCGAGCCCGCGCCGCGTGCCGTCTATGTCTGCAAGGACCCGGATGACCAGAAGTTCATCGACCTGGCCGTCGTGCTGGGTGCGTGTCTGGTGAGCAAGGACAAGGCCGTGCTGCGCATGACCGGACGGCTGGCCCGGCTGGGTGTGCGCGTGCAGCGGCAATGGACTGGCGCGGCTACACTGGCCGCATGAGCACACCTGCCCCCGATACCCCTGCTGCCCTGCCGCTCGAAGCGGCCGACTACGATGCGCTCGAGGCCATCCTCGATGAACTGCGCGAGCGCGACGAGGACGTGCCGCAGTGGGAGTTCCTGGAAGGCGCCATGGCGGCGCTGATCTGCACCCGGCGCGAGATCGCGCCCGAGGAATACCTGCCGGTGCTTATCGGCGTGGGCGAAGGTGCCCCGAACCATTTTGCCGACGATGCCCAGGCCGCGCGCTTCATGTCCCTGTGGATGCGCCGCTGGAACGAAGTGGCGGCCGCCTTGCGCGCCGAGGTGGACACCCTCGACGACGACCGCACCTACCAGCCCGAGGTGATGGACGTGCGTGGCGCCATCGCCGGCCTGCCCGAAGCCGAGCGCGCGGCGATCGAGGATGAGCCGCTGCCGGCCTTCGGCCAGGTCTGGGCCATGGGTTTCCTGTCGGTGGTGGAGGACTGGCCCGAGGAATGGGCGCCGCCGCGCGACAAGGAAGCCGCGGGCTGGATCGAGGACGCGCTCGACTGCATCGTGGACCTGGCCGAGGACGACACCGATCCGCCGGCCTGGAACATGCACGACGAAGACGGCCCGCCCAGCGTCAGCGAGGCGCGCGCCAACGCCTTCGGTGAAGCCGTGTGGGCGGTCTACGACTTGCACCGCGTCTGGCGCAGCCTGGGCCCGCGCACGGACCCGATCCGCAAGGAAGCCGAACCGGGGCGCAACGATCCCTGCCCCTGCGGCAGCGGCAAGAAGTACAAGAAGTGTCACGGCGCTTGATGCGCCAGTCGCTCAGAGCCGCTCCAGCAGCCCTTGCAGGGCGTGGGCCACGGTCTGCTGGCGCACGGCGCTGCGGTCGCCGTCGAAGCGGCGACACTCGGTGACGGTGCCGGCGGGCGTGGCCCAGCCGAACCAGACGGTGCCCACGGGCTTGGCGGCGCTGCCGCCGGTCGGCCCGGCAATGCCGGTCACGGCGACGGCGTAGCTCACCCCGGCGCGTTCACGGGCGCCGGCGGCCATCGCGGCGGCCACCTCCTGGCTGACGGCGCCATGCCGCTCGATGAGTGGCGCCGGCACGCCCAGCATCTCCGTCTTGGCGCGGTTGGAGTAGGTCACGAAGGCGCGGTCGAACCAGTCGCTGGAGCCGCTGAGCGCGGTGCAGGTACCGGCGATGAGCCCGCCCGTGCAGCTCTCGGCCGTGGCCATCAGCGCGCCGCGTGCGCGCAGCGCGTCGGCCAGCCGTTCCACCAGGGTGTCCAGGTGCTTATCCATGGGCAAAGAAGCGCCAGCCGGCGATGACGAGCAGGGTGCAGAAGGCGGCGGCGAAGTCGTCCAGCAGGATGCCGAAGCCCCCGCGCGGACCGAAGCCCTTGAACGTGCGGTCGGCCCAGGCCATCGGCCCGACCTTGATCGCGTCGAACAGGCGGAACAGCCCGAACGCGATGGCCTGTCCGAGCAGGCCGGTAGGCGAGACCAGCCACAGCACGAGCCAGAACGCGACGACCTCGTCCCACACGATGTGGCCCGAGTCGGCCACACCCAGGTGGCGGGCGGTCACCGTGCAGGCCCACCAGCCGATCAGCGTGCCCAGCCCGATCACCCAGGCCCAGGCCATCTCGTCGAGCCAGGGGAACAGGAGCACGAACGCGGCCCAGGCCCAGAGCGTGCCCACAGTGCCGGGCGCCAGGCGGGGCAGGCCGGAGCCGGCCCCCAGGGCGATGAAATGGGCCGGATGGGCCAGGAGAAAGCGCAGGTCCGGATGCAGCACCGGGGCGACGGGGACGGCGGGTGGTGGCGTCATGCCGCGATTATCCGGTCGATCGCTCAGGCGAAATGGTCGAAGCCGCGCCCGGGCAGCGTCTGCACGGCGCCTTGCGCGTCGAGCCAGCGCAAGCCGGGTTCGGCGGTGATCCGGCCGATGCGCGTGACCGGCGTGCCGGCCTGCGTGGCGATGGCCTCGATTCGCGCGCGCTGCTCGGGCGGGGCGCAGAACAGCAGCTCGTAGTCATCGCCGCCGTGGACCAGGCATTCGAGGCGCCGCGTCGCCGTCAGCCGCTCGAGCGCGGGCGCCACGGGCAGGGCGTCGATCTGCAGCTCGGCGCCGACGCCGCTGGCGGTGAGGATGTGGCCGAGGTCGCCCGCCAGCCCGTCGCTCACGTCGATGCCGGCATGGGCGACGCCGGCCAGGGCCTGTCCGAGCACCAGTCGGGGCTCGGGGGCATCCATGCGCCGGTGGCAGGCCCCGGCCTGCGCCGGGTCCAGGCCGGCGGCCAGGGCCCAGTCGTCGCCGGCACGCAGCGCCAGCGCCAGGCGCGCCTCGCCGGTGCGGCCGCTGAGCCACACGTCATGCCCCGCACGGGCGGCGTCGCGCCGCAGCGCGCTGCCCGGCGCCAGCTCGCCGAACACCGTCACGCACAGGGTGAGCGGGCCGCGTGTGGTGTCGCCGCCGATCAGCGGACAGGCATGCCGGTCGGCCAGCGCGAACAGCCCCCGCGCAAAACCGGCCAGCCAGGTGTCGTCCACGGCCGGCAGCGCCAGGGCGAGGGTGAAGCCCAGGGGCCGCGCGCCCATGGCCGCCAGATCGCTGAGGTTGACCGCCAGGGTCTTGTGGCCCAGGGTGGCCGGGTCGGCATCCGGGAGGAAATGCCGCCCTTCGACCAGCATGTCGCAGGAGATGGCGAGCTGGTGGCCGGGCGTGGGCTGCAGCAGGGCGCAGTCGTCGCCCACGCCGAGCACGGCCTGGGGCGGCAGGGTGTGCCCGGGGCGCGTGAAGTGGCGCCGGATCAGGCCGAATTCTCCGTCGGCCTCTGGTGCGGGGATGGTCGGCATGGGGCTTTCAGGGGGACGACGAGGACGGCGACTCCTCGTCCTCGGGTTCGGTGTCCTGCGGACGCGGCGGCAGCAGGAAGCTCAAGGGTGCGCGGCGCAGGCGCAGGCGGATCGCGGCGTTGATCCGCTGGCGGTTGACGTCGCTGATCGCCTGCGCCTTCAGCGCCAGCCGGAACGCCAGGTAGAAACTCACCGCGAGGTTCAACGGGCCGATGACCAGCACCCCGGCCACCGCCCACCAGAAGGCCGGATCGCTCAGCACCGGTGTGCCCAGCGATGCGGCGGCGGCCGCCACCTGGCCGGCCGAGAGTGTCACGTGGCGCACCTCCAGGCCGAGGCCGAAGAAGCCGGCGAAGGCCGGCACCAGCCCAAGCATGAAGCCCAGCGACACGTTGGCGGCCAGACCCGAGATGTGCTCGCGCAGCCAGCGTCCCCAGCGCGCGGCACGCTGCGCGCCGAGCCGGCGCGTGAAGCCCGGGTGGTGCGCCAGCGCCGAGTCGAGCTTGTGGAAGACGAACCAGTTCTCGACCCAGCCGGCGATGATGCTGGAGGCGAACAGCAGGACGCCGGTGATCGCAGCGAACAGCGGCGTGGGGCCGAGCAGGCTGGTGTCGTGCAGCACATGCCGGGCCTTCTCCTCGCCAATCATCGGGAGGCCCAGCAGCACCGACAGCAGGGTGCTGATGAGCAGCACCACCGGCACCACCAGGCCGACGTTGCCGGTGATCGCCGCGATCTGCGTGCGCAGCAGGTTGGCCACCTCGTCCACGAAGCGGCGCACCGCGCCGGGGGCGCGGATGTCGCGCAGCTTGGCCACCATGGCCGGCGCGGTCACGGCAGGTTGTTTGGTGGCCACTGTCCAGTGCAGCAGGTAGATCAGCACGAAGGACAGCGCGTAGTTCACGCCCGCGGCAAAGCCCTCCCAGAAGGCCGACAGCGCCAGCGCCGTGAGGCCGAACTTCATCCAGGTGGTGACACCCAGCAGCGCGCCACCGCCGGCCGCGCGACCCAGCATCTGGCGGTACTCCGCCGCATCGCGCGTGATGTAGTGCTCGCCGCTTTCGGCGTTGCGCTCGGCCACCTTGGCCGCCGTCAGGTGCGAACTGTGCGCGATCAGCGCCCGGATGCTGCGGTTGTCCTGGCTGAGCTGGGCCAGGTCCGCCAGCAGCGCGGCCGCGGCACGTTCGGGCCGGTCGGTCAGCAGGCAGTCCAGCAGTTGCCGGCAGCGCAGGATGCGCGCGCGCAACTGGCGCAGCAGGAACACGATGCCCACCGAGATGCCGTGTGTGTCCAGGTGCGGATAGACCGTTTGCGCCGCCTGCCGGCAGCGGTCGAGCTGCTGGATCAGGCTGTCGGCAGCCAGTTGCGTGGCGCCGCTGTCCAGGCCGTGCTCCTGCACCGTGCGCCGCAACTGGGCCATGGTCATGGGCAGATCGTGGAACGGCCGCTGCGATTGCGCGCTGTCCGACATGCGCGTGCGGATCTCGTGGGCGAAGCCGATCGCGCTGATCTGGCCGGTGCAGAAGGTCAGCGCGTCCAGCAGCGTCGATGTCCACACCGCGCTGGCGCCGTCCGGTTCCGCATCGGTGCCTGCGGCGGGGGCGAGCAGCACCTCGCGCAGGCGCTGCAGCGTGCCGGTGTCCAGCGCCTGCAGCCAGCGCACGTCGAATGGCGAGGGCAGCAGCAGAACGAACAGTTCCGCCATGTCGCCGGTTTCGGGCGTGGCCGGCAGCAGCTTGCGCCGCACCCGGTGCATCAGTTCGCTCAGGAAGGCGGTGCGCGGCGCAAAGCCGTAGTCGGCCAGCAGAGGCGTCAGGTCAACCGACTGGACGAAGTGCGACCACCAGTGCCGCCAGCGCGCGTGCAGTGCCGGATCGGCCGCCACGGTGTCGACGAGTTCGCGCACGCGGGCCACGCTGGCCTGCGGGTCGCGCTGGTCGCCGCGCACCCAGTTCAGCAGGTCGATCAGCCAGACGTGGCGCTGCGCCAGTGGCGCGTCGGGATCGAGCCTGTCGAGCAGCGCGGGAAGGTCCATTTCAGTGGAGCACGCGCGGGGTGCCAGCGGCCTGGCCGGCGTCACCCGCCAGCAGGGCGAACTCGGGGATCAGCGCTTCGAAGCGTTCGCCGTCCTCGGCCACGCAGAAGTAGCTGCCCAGCATGCTGCCGGTCGGTGTGTCCAGGTGGGTGCCACTGGTGTACTGGAACGATTCCCCGGGACGCAGCAGGGGCTGCTTGCCCACCACGCCCAGGCCCTTGACCTCCTCGCGGTGGCCGCGGGCGTTCTCGATGATCCAGTGCCGCGAGATCAACTGGGCGGCCACGTCACCGGTGTTGGTGATCGTGATGGTGTAGGCGAACGCATACACGCCGTCCTCGGGCGACGACTGCTCGCTCAGGTATTGCGGTTCGGCCTCGCACAGGAACTGGTATTTCGGCATGAGCGGGATGTTAACGCCGCGGACCCGCACGGCCGCGGCGCGCGCCGGCAAGACCCGCCACTCCCTGCGAAAATGCAGGGATTCCCGTCCACCCCACCCAAGACTGCCATGGCCCGCACCTACCGCATCGCCCCGTCCATCCTCTCGGCCGACTTCGCCCGCCTGGGCGAGGAGGTGAAGAGCGTCATTGCCGCCGGCGCCGACTGGATCCACTTCGACGTGATGGACAACCACTATGTGCCCAACCTCACCTTCGGCCCCATGGTCTGCCAGGCACTCAAGCCGCATGCGAAGAAGGCCGACGGCATGGCCGTGCCCATCGACGTGCACCTGATGATCCAGCCGGTTGACGCGCTGGCCGGCGCCTTCATCGACGCCGGCGCCGACCTGGTGAGCTTCCACCCCGATGCGAGCGCCCACGTGCACCGCAGCATCCAGGCCATCAAGGCGCGTGGATGCCAGGCCGGCCTCACCTTCAACCCGGCGCAGCCACTGGACGTGCTCGACTGGGTGATCGAGGACATCGATCTGATCCTGATCATGAGCGTCAACCCCGGCTTCGGCGGCCAGAGCTTCATCGATTCGGCGCTGCGCAAGATCGAGCAGGCCAGAAAGCGCATCGACGCCAGCGGCAAGGACATCCGCCTGGAGGTGGATGGCGGCATCAAGGCCGACAACATCCGCCGCGTGGCCGATGCCGGCGCCGACACCTTCGTCGCCGGCAGCGCCATTTTCGGCAAACCCGACTACCAGGCCGTCATCGACCAGATGCGGGCGGCCCTGGCAGCATGAACGCGCCGCTGATGCCCGCAGCCATCATCGTCGACCTGGACGGCACCATGGTCGACACCCTGGGTGACTTCGAGGTGGCCGTCAACCGCATGCTGGCCGATCTGGAGCTGCCCCCGGTGGCGCGTGCCTTCATCGGGCGCACCGTGGGCAAGGGGTCCGAACACCTGATCCGCCGGGTGCTGGCCGAGCAGCTGCAGCGTCCGGAGGCGGCCATCGACAACGGCCTCTACGAGCGTGCCTGGCAGGCGTACCAGGTGCACTACCGGGCCGTCAACGGCACCCGATCCGACGTCTACCCCGGTGTCCACGAGGGCCTGCAAGCCTTTCGGGCGGCGGGCCTGCCGCTGGCCTGCCTGACCAACAAGCCGCTGGCGTTCGCCCTGGGCCTGCTCCAGGCCAAGGGACTGGACGGGTATTTCGCCCATGTGTTCGGCGGCGACAGCTTCGCGCGCAAGAAGCCCGACCCGCTGCCCCTGCTCAAGGCGTGCGAGGCCCTGGGCGTGGCACCATCACGCACGCTGATGGTGGGGGATTCGGAGAACGACGCCCGCGCGGCCCGCGCCGCAGGCTGCCCGGTCGCGCTGGTGAGCTACGGTTACAACCATGGTCAGCCCGTCCACGCGGTCGATGCCGATGCCTGGGTGGACCGGCTGGACGAGCTGCGGCTTCAGTAGAGCAGCTTGCCGTCGGCGGTGACCACGCCGATGTCGACCCACTGGCTGCCTTCGTTGCCCTTGGAGAAGTTGACCCGGAAGCCGCCGAGGTCGATCTCGCCCGCGCGTCGCAGCGCCTCGGCAATGCCCGCCGGCGTGATGCTCTTGGCCCGGCGCGCCGCCTCGATGAACACGCGTGCCGTGATGTAGCCTTCCATGTTGAAGGTCGTGTACGCACCCTTCAGGTCGGGATGGGTCTTTTGCATCGCGGCCCGGAACGCCCGGTGCAGCGGCTGCGTCACCCCCAGCGGGTTGGGGAAGGTCTGGGCGATGCCCACCCCGCGCGCGCCCTTGCCGGCCAGTTTGTGCAGCACGTCCGCCGGCAGGTAGGACAGGGCGAAGATCTGCTGGGAAATGCCCGCCGCGCGCAACGCCGCAATACCCTGACCCATGAACTTCGGGTTGCCGACGACCAGGGCCGCGTGCGGGTTGCGCTTGGCGACCTGCTGGGCGGCCTTCGCGAGGTCGGCATCGTCGATGTCGGACTCGAAGCCGACGACCTCCAGCGACGTGCCCTTGGCTGCGGCCTGGGCCGACGCAAAGCCCGAAGAACCGATGGGGATGTTCTGGTACAGCACGCCCATCGACTGGATGTTCAGCGCGCGCGCGTGCGAGACGATCTTGGCAATCTGCTGGTCGTCACCGGCGCGGATGTGAAACAGCCGGGGATGGCCCGGTTCGCGCAGCACGGTGGCCCCGGGCACGGCGTTGATCACGACCACGTCGTTCTGGTCCAGCACGTGGTTGTCGAGCACTGCCTTGAGCGTGGCCGAGCCCAGGGGCGAAAGCAGGGCCACCGGCTTGCTGGCCATGGCCTCGGCCAGACGGGCCTTGAAGCCGTCGAACGAGTAGGCGTCGTCGAACTTGAGCATCCGCACCTGGCGGCCATTGATGCCCCCGCGGGCATTGACTTCGTCGAAGGCAGCGGCGAACCCCTCGTGCAGCCATACCGGATCAAGGGCCGGCAACACGGTGAAGGCCCCGATGTGCGCGACGACGATATCGTTGCTGTCCTGGGCGATGGCTGAAAGGGGGAGGGCAGAAGAGGCGAGGGCCGCCTGGATCAGATGACGTCGGCGCATGAACAGGTGATGGGGTTGACAGCAAAAAGGGTATTCGAACAACAGTCCCGACCCCGGATCATAGGGTAAACCCTAGGAACAGGACAGCCGGTGGCGACCGTCCTATGGACGGTGGCTTACCGGGCCGGGATGCCCAGCAGTTCGTCCTTCAGGCGCCAGTCCGCGGGCCTGGGTCCGAGCCAGATGCGCATCAGGGCATCGAAGAACTCGGGCTCCCGGAAGGGCTCCCCCTCGATAACGCCCTTGACGGTCAGCACGGTGCCCGTGCCCGGCACCCAGTCCAGCACGAACGACTCGCCCGTGCGCAGCCACTTGTGGCGTGTGAAGACATCGCTCATGCGCATCACACCCGGAATCAGCCTGGAGAAGGCCGAGCGGTCCATGTTGTCCTCCATGCCGCGCGAGAACAGCTTGCCCAGCTCTGCCGAGTCGATGTCGCGCAGCATGGTGATGGTCATCCGTTTGCGACCGGGCATGGACAGGACCCCGTTCATGGTGCTGGCCTTCTTCTCCAGGTAGAGCCCGGCGGTGTAGACCTTGAACATCGCCTTGTAGCGGATGCCGGCGCCATTGAGCACCAGTGGCATGCCCTGCAACTGGATCGTGTCCTCCAGCTTCACGCCGCCCAATTCGATGGTGGCGGCCGCGCACACCGGCATCATCACGGTGGCCAGCACGGTGGCGCACAGGTGGCGGGCCGGAGAAGAAAGGGCTGGGCGCTTCATGGATGAAAAAAAGAACGACCGTTCGCCAATTCATTGTCCGCGCATGCTGGTGTCGGGACAAGGGTTCCGGATCAGGAATAACCCACGTAGCTTTTCGTATGCAGGTCCGGTTGCGCGTCCGGCCGTTGCCCGCCTTTGCTACACTGTATCCATCATGTTTGCCTGTTTCGTGCTCCTCCTCGGTGGTGTGCCGGGCCGTTTCGACGGCCGGGGAGCCTGGCCCTGGCGCAAGCCTGCGTAACAAGCCCTTCCTCCTGGGTCAGGCCCGGCGCCCGTGCCGCGGCGTGCCACCCGCCCGCACCGCAGTCCTCCACCAGGCTGCCACCTTCCTCAGATGACGCAAGCCGCCGGCTTCTCCGTGGCCGGCGCGCCGGAGATGAACACATGATCACCGAACTCGAATTCAGGAGCCTCGCGCAGCAGGGTTACAACCGCATACCGCTGATGACGGAGGCCTTCGCCGACCTCGAAACCCCGCTCTCGCTCTACCTCAAGCTGGCCCATGGCCGGGGCGACGGCCAGTACAGCTTCCTGCTCGAATCCGTCGTGGGCGGCGAGCGTTTCGGCCGCTACAGCTTCATCGGCCTGCCGGCACGCACGCTGCTGCGCGCCAGCGGTTTTGGCGAGGCGGCCACCACCGAGGTGGTGCGCGACGGCCAGGTGGTCGAGACGCACCGCGGCAACCCGCTGGACTTCATCGCCAGCTACCAGCAGCGCTTCAAGGTCGCCCTGCGGCCCGGCCTGCCGCGCTTTTGCGGCGGGCTGGCGGGCTACTTCGGCTACGACGCCGTGCGCTACATCGAGAAGAAGCTCGAAGCCACCTGCCCGCCCGACACGCTGGGCACGCCCGACATCCTGCTGCTGCAGTGCGAGGAACTGGCCGTCATCGACAACCTCTCGGGCAAGCTGTACCTCATCGTCTATGCCGATCCGGCCACGCCCGAAGCCTACCCGACGGCCAAGCGCCGCTTGCGCGAACTCAAGGAGGCGCTGCGCTACTCGGTCAGCGCACCGGTGGTCAAGCCCACGCCAGGCCACCCGGCCGAGCGCAGCTTCGCCAAGGCCGACTACCTCCAGGCGGTCGAGCGCGCCAAGGAACTGATCGCCGCCGGCGACTTCATGCAGGTGCAGGTGGGTCAGCGCATCAGCAAGCGCTATACCGAGTCGCCGCTGAGCCTGTACCGCGCGCTGCGCTCGCTCAACCCGTCGCCCTACATGTACTACTACCACTTCGGTGATTTCCACGTGGTGGGCGCCTCGCCCGAGATCCTGGTGCGCCACGAGCACACCGAGGAAGGGCAGAAAGTGACGATCCGCCCGCTGGCCGGCACCCGCCCGCGTGGCGCCACGCCCGAGAAGGACAAGGCGATCGAGGCCGAGCTGGTCAACGACCCGAAGGAGCGCGCCGAACACGTGATGCTGATCGACCTGGCGCGCAACGACATCGGCCGCATCGCGAAGATCGGTTCGGTGAAGGTGACCGAGGCCTTCGCCGTCGAGCGTTACAGCCACGTCATGCACATCGTGAGCAACGTCGAGGGCATCCTGGCCGACGGCATGACCAACATGGATGTGCTCAAGGCCACCTTCCCGGCCGGCACGCTCACCGGCGCACCCAAGGTGCATGCCATGGAGCTGATCGACCAGCTCGAGCCCGTCAAGCGCGGCATCTACGGCGGTGCCTGCGGCTACCTCAGCTACGCCGGCGACATGGACGTGGCCATCGCGA
>Ga0265293_10001921_pt1 | contig 43717 bp, 32 predicted proteins | sample Munlanlewell138R_FD_192505 | JGI IMG/M metagenome (GOLD analysis project Ga0265293, IMG submission 192505) | Leachate microbial communities from a municipal landfill in Southern Ontario, Canada - Leachate well 138R | ecosystem: Engineered > Solid waste > Landfill > Unclassified | place: Canada...
TATTGGAGAGGGTCTAGAAGAGGGAACTATTGTTGAGTGGCATGTAGAGAAAGGGCAATCTGTAAAGATGGGCGACTCTCTTGTAACAATGGAGACAGATAAAGTGGTTACTGCAATTCCATCTCCTAAAAATGGCGTAATTGCTGCTAAGTTTGGAAAAGTTGGAGAGATTATAAAGGTTGGAGCTGCTTTGGTAGAGATTGAGATGGAGGGGTTAGAAGGAGAGGCTGCTGTAGAGGAGGCTGCTAAACCTGTAGCAGAACCAACCAAGGTAGAAGCTGTAGAGGAAGAGGGTGCTGGCGTTGTAGGAACTCTAGAAGTTGCAGGTAACAGTATTGTTCTTTCTGCTAGTAAAGAGGGAGTTGATTCTTCTAAAAAGGTTGGTTCAAGTTCTAGCAAAAAAGCTCTTGCTACACCTGTAGCACGCGCTATGGCTAAAGATTTGGGCATAGATATTAATATGGTTAAGGGTACAGGCCCAGGTGGTAGAGTTAGAAAAGATGATATTGAGAATTATGGTAAAGACTTTTCTAAAGATTCTAGCCAATACTCTGTTTCTGATAGAGACTCTTCTGGTAAAAATGAGGTAGAGAATTTGGTAGAGATTGAGCCTCTTTCACAAATGAGAAAGACAATTGCCAAGAATATGTTGCAGAGTAAACACAATGCAGCACATATGACTATTTTTGAAGAGGTAGAGATATCTCTGCTAGATAGTATTCGAAAAAACTATAAAGAGCCATTTTTAAAAGATGGTGTAAAGCTCACCTATCTTGCTTTTATTGTTAAGGCTGTGGCTATCTCCCTTAAAAAATTTAGAGCACTTAATGCTCAAATGGATTGGGATGGTGGTAATATGATTTACAAACGTTACTACAATATTGGAATTGCTACCGATACTCCTAAGGGGCTAGTGGTTCCTGTAATACGCAATGCCAATGAACTTTCAATTAAAGAGATTGCAGCCCAAATAGGTACTCTTTCTACTTTGGCAAAAGATGGTAAACTAACTATGGAGCATATGAAAGATGGTACTTTTACAATTACTAGTTATGGTGGTATTGGTGGTCTTTTTGCTGTTCCTGTTATTAATTACCCTCAAGCTGGTATTTTGGGAGTTGGTAGAATTTCTAAAAAACCTGTAGTTAAGGGAGATGAAATAGTACCTGGCTTGGTTCTACCTCTCTCGCTAAGTGTAGATCACAGAATTGCCGATGGTGGCGATACTGCTCGCTTTATAAACAGTGTAATGGGCTATTTGGCAAACCCTGTATCACTTTTAATGGACTAAAATATGGAGAGTAAAATTATGTATGATTTAATAATAATAGGTTCGGGACCTGCTGGTTATGTGGCTGCTATTCGTGCAGGGCAAACTGGTCTTAAAACTGCCATAATTGAGAGGGATGTAATTGGTGGTATGTGTCTTAACTGGGGTTGCATCCCTTCAAAGTCTCTTATGGAGAGTGTTAAACTCTATCAAAGAGTTCTAAAAGATGCAGCTCGTTTTGGTATAGATGGGATAGACAAGAAAGCTCTCTCTTTTAATTGGAATAAAGCTATTAAGAGGAGTGACGGTATTGTCAAAAAACTTACTGGTGGCGTGGAGTTTTTATTAAAGAAAAATGGGGTAGAGATAATTAAAGCCTCGGCAAAAATAGTATCTGCAAAGAGTGTGTTGGTAGATAATAGGCTTCTTGAGGTAAAAAATATAATTATTGCAACTGGCTCCTCTTCTGTAAAAATTGAAAATAAGTATGAAAACCTTGTGATTGAGCCAGAGAAGCTATTTATAGAGAGAGAAGTCCCAGAGAATATAGTGGTTGTTGGGAAAACTCCTGTTGCTGTTGAGCTTGCCCAGGGTTTTAATTTTATGGGTAAAAAGGTAACTTTAGTTTCAGACTCTTTGGGTATTATGCCTAAGGCAGATAGCTATATTAGTAACTACATTCTTAGTAAACTAAAGAAAGATAGAGTTAAAGTTTTATTTAATAAAGAGTTAACCAACACTTCTGGTTTGTGGAAAGAGGGTGTTCTCACTCTAGATAATGAAGAGATTCTTTGTGATCTAATTATTAATGCTAGCGATAGAAAGGGGAATATAATTGAATCCCAAGTTGAGCTTGAGTGGGAAAATGGTTACATTAAAACAGATAACAACTTTGAAACCTCTGTTAAGGGTATTTTTGCTGTTGGAGATGTTAATGGTATAAGTATGTTTGCCCATGTAGGCTCTGCACAAGGCCTTCATGTTGTGAACCACCTAAATGGCATTGAAAACAGTTTAGATCTTAATAAGATTCCTATGAATATGTACACCGTACCAGAAGCTGCCCAAATTGGTCTTACAGAAGAGGCTGCTAAGGATGCAGGGCACGATTATAAGGTGAGTGAGTTTCCTCTCTCGGCCAATGGAAAGGCTCAAACAGAGGGTAATGCCGAGGGTTTTATTCGCATTATTTCCGATAAAAAATATGGCGAGGTGTTGGGGGTACAAATTGTGGCTCCAAATGCTACCGATATGATTAATGAGGCTTCGGCATACATGCAGCTAGAGTCTACTATTTACGATATTGCAAATACAATACACACCCACCCTACTGTTTCTGAAGTATTTATGGAGGCTGGCTTTGAAGCTGTAGATAAAGCAATTCATAAATAGAATCTGTTTTATTATAGAGAATGATTTTAAATAAGCTAACACTAAATAGTTACACACTACCCGACTCCTCTATTATGGAGCCGGGTTTTAGTGGTAACTTCTACCTATGGCAACCAGATAATATCTATATTGTTCTGGGGAGGGCAAATAATATTGAGACAGCTGTAATAGAAGAGAATGTTCTGCTAGATAATATTAAAATTTATAAAAGACCCTCTGGTGGAGAGAGTGTTGTACTCTCTCCTAATATGTTGGTTTTCTCTTCTAAATTTGAAAAAGAGAGGAGTAAAAAACCCAGCGACTACTTTGCTGCTATAAATAGTTCTCTTATAAAAGAACTCTCTTCACTTGGAGTGAGAGAGCTATACTCTAAAGGCATTTCAGATATCTCTATAAATAATAAAAAAATAATGGGCTCTTCTATGTATCTAAATGGGGGGACTCTTTTTTACCATGCAGTGCTGAATATTTCTGAAGATGTTAATTTATTGTCTCGTTATTTGAAACACCCCTCTAGAGAGCCAGACTATAGAGTAGGTAGGCCTCATAATGATTTTGTCACATCTATCTACAAAGAGGGCTATAATCTAGAGTTTGGGTCTATTAAAGAGGCTGTAGTAGAGGCTTTTAACACATTACACAATAAACTTAGTGTAAATACCAATTAATTATAGTAGCTTTGCAGCTTCGTTCTACAAAGCCGTTGTATCTATTTATATTTAACATCGTTTTTGTAAAATAGAGTAAAACAACGCAAATATCGTAAATACAATTCATGACATTTAAAGATTTAAAGATTATCGAACCTGTACTGAAGGCTTTGATAAACGAGGGGTATACTATCCCTACGCCAATTCAGGAGCAGGCAATTCCTATACTATTAACCGGAAGAGACGTTTTGGGATGTGCCCAAACAGGTACTGGTAAAACAGCTGCTTTCTCCATTCCCATTATTCAAAAGTTATATTCTCAAATTGAGAACAATAGTAATGGAAAAGGTAAAAAGCAAAAAAGACGCATAAAAGCGCTTATACTTACCCCAACAAGAGAGCTAGCCTCTCAAATTGAAGAGAGCTTTACTAACTATGGTAAATTTACCTCACTTAAACATACTGTTGTTTTTGGTGGAGTAAGCCAGAGAGCACAAACAAATGCTCTAAAACAGGGAGTAGATATTTTAGTGGCAACCCCAGGCCGCTTATTAGATTTAATGGGGCAAGGTTATATCAATCTTAGGGAGGTTGAATTCTTTGTACTTGACGAGGCAGATAGAATGCTTGATATGGGCTTTATACATGATATAAAGAGAGTTATTAGTGCTATCCCACAAGAGAGGCAAACATTGCTCTTCTCTGCAACTATGCCAAAAGAGATTTCAGATTTAGCTGCTTCTCTTTTACATGAACCAGTAAATATTGAGATAGCTCCAGAGGCTGCTACTGTAGATCTTATAGACCAACATCTCTATTTTGCGAATCGTGAAAACAAGACCTCGCTTCTTATAGATTTAATTAAAGAGAAAAATGTAGAGAGTGCTCTTGTTTTTTCAAGAACTAAACACGGCGCAGACAAACTTACAAAAAGCCTTGCTAGAGCAGGTATTAATGCCGATTCTATTCATGGAAATAAGTCTCAAAGTGCTAGACAGAAAAGTCTTTTAAATTTCAAAAGACATAAAACCAGAGTTTTAGTTGCTACAGATATTGCAGCTAGGGGTATAGATGTTAGTCAGATTTCTCATGTGTTTAACTACAACCTCCCAGAAGATCCCGAGACTTATGTTCACCGTATTGGTAGAACAGGGCGTGCTGGCCACGATGGTGTAGCTCTCTCTTTCTGTGACACCTCTGAATTAGGGCTTCTTAAAAGTATTCAAAAAATAATTGGTAAAGATATTCCTGTTAATCATGAACATGATTATGAGTGTCAGTCATGTATTCAAAAGGTAGAACGTGGGCAAATGAGCGCAACACGTGCTCCTAGAGGTGGTAAACGCCAAAAAGAGAAAGCTGGCTCTTGGGAAAGTGGTAACTCCAGAAACAGCGGCAGCAGCAGAAGTAGCACTAGAAATAATAGTGAATCAAGAGGTCCAAAAAAGAGCAGAAACCACTCAACTAATTCAAAAAATTTTAGTAGCTCAAGAGAACCTGGGGTTCCTAATATAAATGAACTACTAGCCTCTGCTGAACCAAGCAAAAATCGTAAAAGCAGCAAACCTAAAGGAGAATTCTGGCGTAAAGGAAGAAAAAAAAGCGCTTAACCTCCTATTGATCATATAAATAATTGATATTTATACTACCTAAGTTTTGAATTAACCTAAAAAGTTAATTCAAAACTTTTTTCTTTTAATGGCAAGCCTTTTGCAGAACTACCCTACTTATATTTGATTACTAATTTTGCAATGTCAAAAATTAACTCTTATTTCTTATGTTGAGCATAGGCAAACAACTATATAATAAGATTTTAAAGCTTAATCCTAATCACCTTTTTTTGCTATTGCTTTTCCTTTGGTTTATTATTAATATAATCCAAGCTGTAACAACTGGAGTTATCCAAGACGAGGCCTATTACCATTTCTATTCAGAAAAGCTAGCATGGGGATATTACGATCATCCACCCTTAGTAGCATTAATGGTAAAAATAAGCTCACTCCTATTCTCTAAGGAGTTATCTATTAGATTTATGACCGTTTTGCTTCAACTGTTTACATTACTAATCATATGGAAAACAATAAATGTCAAAAAGGCTACTAGTAAAGATGTTCTTACATTCTTTGGTATAAGTGCTTCTGTGGTGATGTTTGTGGTATATGGGTTTATAACAACTCCAGATTCTCCACTACTTTTTTTTACAGCACTTTTTCTTTTCTCTTATAAGAGTTTTTTAAAAGAGGAGTCTATTTTAAATTGTCTACTACTAGCAGTATCTATGGGAGGTCTTGTCTATAGTAAATACCAAGGTGGTCTAGTAATAATTTTTGTAATACTTTCCAATCCTAGGTTATTAATCAATTATAAATTTTGGCTATCTGGCATTGCTTCTTTGGCTATTTTTGTTCCACATATTGTATGGCAGGTGCAAAACAACTTTGTCTCCTTTATGTACCACTTAGAGGGGCGCTCTAGACCATTTAATATCTCTCACGTTCTAGAATACATACCAAACCAAGCTTTTAACTTCAACCCTTTTATATTAGCTATAACTGGCTATATTCTTTATAAATTCAAAAGTAAAGATGGGTTTTTCAAATCTTTGAAGTATATAATTATTGGGATGATTCTATTTTTTGGAATTGCTACAACTCGTGGGCACTCACAACCTCAATGGACCATAGCAGCATCAATACCAATGATAATAATAATTTTTCATTACTCTAGACACTCTCTTAAAATAGATCGCTATCTTAAAAAATTTCTCTATCCATCATTATCTATTATTCTATTATTAAGGGTAGTAATCGCATGTGACGCAATACCATTAGATTTAGAATTTTATAGACAAGAAAAATGGGCTCAAGCAATTAAAGAGATTGCAGGAGATAGAGTGGTTGTATTCCGTGATGGATATCAAAAACCATCTCAATACCGGTTCTACGCCAATGAAGAATCTACAACCATAAACTCTGTCTATTATAGACAGAACCAGTATGACTTATATGGGTTTAATAGTAATTTTTATAACCGTGCAGTTATGATTATTACAGACAAAAAAGACTCCTTAGCCAAACCATATAAAATCTCAAAAAAAGACTCTATTTATGTACGCTTCTCAGACAAACTAGTTTTCACATCAGATATAGAAATCTCATTTAATAACTATCACAAATCTTTATCTATTAATACAAACAACACTTTTTATAAAGTAATATTTACAAACAATGGAGAGATAGATATTAATTTTAATGACCCCGAATACCCTGTCTCTTTACATTTAATGATATATAACAAAAGAAACAATTACTCTATTCCCGTAACTATAATTAACCCACCAAATAAAGCTGCCAATAATACTACTATTAATAAAGGTGAATCAATAACAAGAGACCTTAACTTTACTATACCAAATACTATCCCTCCAGGAAAATACAAAATCATGCTCTCTTTAAAATGCGGTCCATTTAGAGAAGGCTACAATAGCAAACCTCAAAGAGTAGAATTAACCAAATAATTTTAGCCTCAATTTGCACTGCTTTATACATTATGTAAAAAGGTGAGAAGAATAGATCTCTTCTCACCTTTTATTTCTTTTAGTAAAATCTGTTTTAATAAAACATGCAATTTACAGTGCTAATTTTTTATTTTAATTAATCAATGTCAATCATTCTTACTGGCTTAGGTTTAGCCTCTTCTCTTTTAGGAATGTGTACTTTTAAAATTCCATTTTCATATTTCGCACAAATCTTTTCACTATCTGCCGATGTTGGTAGTGAAAAAGAGCGGCAGAAAGATTGATAGTTAAATTCGCGTCGTGTGTAACTATCTGCTTTTTTTTCTTCTTTCTCGCTTTTAATCTCAGATGAGATTGAAAGAATTCCTTTATCTATCTCAACTTTAAAATCTTTTTTCTCCATTCCTGGTGCAGCCATCTCTACAACAAAATCATTTTCTGTCTCTTTAATATTAATTGATGGCAATGTTGTGTTTTCTTGAGAATAATTCCTAAGTGATAAGTCGTTCCAATCGTTATTTAAAATATCGTTAAAGAGATTGGCCCACATAGGAAAATTTTCATTTCTTCTAATAAGTGTCATAATAACCTCCTGTTTTAAATTGTTTAATAAAATTATAATTGAGTTCTTATTACTAGAACTTCAACTATATACTATCAAATAAAGTACCAGTGCAGTAAAATAAATAAATCATGACATTTTGACATGTTCTTACTGTTGTTAATATTCTAGCTATGAGCTGTTGGCTAAACCATCATTATTTTGTTAGCGAAATATTATATTTAATTAGAGATTTAGACGAACTCATCTCCACGGATCTCTTCTCATAACCTATAATAATGCATAAAACTAGGTGAGTTTTATGATATTGACTTAGGTGGGAAACTTTAGTCCCGGAGAATCGTCTCCTAGGGAAAAAATCAGATGAATTATTAGATAAAATGTTTGCAACAACAATATTATAACTAAAATTTCATATGGAGTTTATATAGATTAAATGGGAGTTGTGTTTTTAAAGAAGGGGAATTTGAGCGTGTGCTCCAAAAGAGATATATTTGAAGTCTTGGATAAAGAGTTGAAGATATAAGTAATTAAATACTATTATGTTGCCTCCCAGATTAAAGTCAATAGTATCGTATTCTGCAATTAAATTAAGTTTGTTAAAAAATGAGGGTCTAAAAGATATTCCTCCAGATATTGGTGAGTTTATTTTTTGATGTTTGCTAGAGAGTATATTATAAGCCGTGTGCAAGCCTAGGGTATGTCCATTAAGGGTAAGATGCTTGCTCAGGGCTACATAGTGAGTCCCAAAATACTTGTTGCCACCATGAGGGCTAAAATAGCTGCCTGTGTTAGATGTTAAGAGATCGTTAGAGCCTATTGCTATAGCAGGTATAAATCTACGCTCTTTTAATACTCTAAGCTTTAAAGATACTGAGCGATCTACATTGCTAAATCTCCCCTGGTCCCATAAATCAAAAGCTGTATTATTTAGAGCTGCTTCAAAAAAAGGGAAGAGAGTAACATTTAAAAAAAAGTTAAATGTATTATAATCCCATGTATCTGGGGTCATGTTTGTATTCAGGAAGTTACCTCCTATTTTAACAGTTCCCTCTTTACTCATAACGGCATTTGGGCTATTTAATAGACCAGTTACTCCTAATGTAGTTTGAGCATTTAATGCTTGGGTATTAAAAACAAAAAAAGAGGCTACTAGTAATAGAATTACTGGCAGCCTCAAATTATTATTTTTAATAGGATACATTAATACTCTTTAGTAATAGTTTTCAGTGCTAATTATAGAGTACCTCCTCCTCCACTTCCGTGGTCATGATCGTCTAAAGAGACATCTTGGAAGAATAGTGATACTGCACCAGCAGATTGAACTACAACGTCAATTACAGCAGTTCCTGAGTCGGTTGAAATGCTAATGGAGTATTTATTTTTGTTTATTGCTTGACTCCCTGTTGTAACTAGTTTGTAGTTAGGTTGAACAGTTCTAGATACTGAAATATCTTGTTCTACTGTTGCAAATGATGTTACTGAAGATGAATTACCGTAATAAGGCTTAATAGCATCTTCAATTACCTTCTTAAGTTTAGTTGCATCTGTTCCAGTAACTCCTGCATTTGCAATTATGGTTTCAAGAGGTGTTTCAAATATGTAACCATTTTTACGTTCAACTTTTATTTTTGAAACATCAACTGGAACTAGAGTAGTGTTTTCAATTGGAGTATCAACAACATTTAATGCCTCAGTTAAAAATCCCATTCCTGTACTAGTAGTAACGAAAGCAACTTTGTACATAGAGAAGTGATCTATAGTAGTAGCATACTCTTTTGTAGTTGAGTTGTAAGTTACACTTTGTGATTTAACTTCCCACTCTTTAGTAGTTTCATTATAATATTCAAGTTGAACATTAGAAAACTTAAAGGTAGAGAAAGGATTCTTAACAGTTAACGGTAATGGCTTGCTAAATTGTAACCCAGATGGCTCAAACCTTAAAACAGATAAACCTGGGTTGTTATTGGAACCACTTACAATATCTGGTGTCTCAACTGCTGTAATATTTATTGGACCTGTTACAGTATTATTGTCTTTATCTTTAACCGTAGTTCCAGCAGGAATAGTTAGAGTAACTGGTGTTCCTCCTTCAATATCTATAGTACCTCCAGTAGAGAAATCAATAGGAGTCACTCCTGGTACAAAAGGAACCATAGTTATACTAATGTTAAATGTAACAGTGTGGTTAGGAGCTGCCTCTGGAAATTCTAGGCTATAGGTAGCATCAAAAAAACCTTCTTTAGTAAGGTTTATAGTATATTTTCCAGCTACTGTTAAATCTTTAAATTCAAAAACTCCAGATGCGTCTGTAGTTTGAGTAAGAGCACCCATAGTAACTAACACTCCCGAAAGAGCTGTGTTACTTTGTTGATTATTTACAACACCCTTAATTGTATATTTTGCAGGCTGTGGTGCTGGTGGTACTGGCTCGTCTTTTTTGTCACAAGAAACAACACCAGCAAGAGAGACAATAAGTAGGAATGTAAGAATTCCACTTATTAATTTTGAAAATCTTTTTTTTGAATTCATAGTAATATTTATTTGAGTTGGTTTGAGAATTGTTATGATATTTACTTTTCTATAATGTATTTATTGTCACACTATCACATTGGTTATGTTAATCTAATTTCACTAAAGATACAATAAAAATTTTATAATAAACTAAATAAGTGTGAATATTAAACTAAGTAAAAAATACTAACCTAATATATATGTAACAAAGACCTATTGAAAAAGTTAAAACTACTATTATCATTGGGCGCTGTTTTATATAGTACTCCTCTTTTCTCATATGGCCTGGCAACATATTCTAATGAAAAATGTTCCGAGGTTGAAACACTAACTCTTTTTCCTCCTCTACTCCCTCTATTACGAGGAGGCAAAGAAATTGTAAAAAAGAAACCCCCATTTACTGAGTAATCTTGGTACTGCAGAGTTTGAACATAAAAACCAATAGATGCATTTTTAAAATAACGAATTATCTCTGCACGGGCAGCTATATCGTCTTCTAAATATTTTGACACATTAAAATTTAATATAACATTTTTTGACTCTATAAAATAGTTTGCTCCCACTCTCCAATTAACTTTATTCAAATCTGAAAAATACCAGTTGTCTAAAAAAGCCAGAGACCAGCCAGTTAAGCCTACTTGCCCATAAATTCCTAATTTACTTGTTACTTTTTTAAAGGCTTTAAGATCTACACCTGCTCTTTGCATATTAAAGTTCCCAGCTGTAGCTAAAAAACGGAAGTCTCCTGGTAATAAAAATCTTTGACTTAAAGTTAAAAAGCTTGGGCGCACTCGGCTTTCATCATCTGAGAAATCATTGTAAACTGGTATGATAAACTGAGAAGTTAAACTGGCTCCTTTCCATAAATTTAAATGTAGTGTGGGATTTATGTTGGCTTGTACTTTGTACATTTTATTTAACACCGCATTTTTAAATTTAAATTGCGGGTAGAAAAGGAGGTTGGCACTCCACTCTCTCCCAAAAAAAATACGTTTGTCAAATTTATCTTCATTACTTGAAAGAGCTAAAGTGTCTCTGCTATTGTAGGTAAATGGAGAGAAGATACTCTTTACTGAATTTTGAGACTTCAAAACTGTTGTTGAAAGCAGTAGTATAAAGGTTGCTGTTTTTAGTGCTAGTTGCCTATTGAACATCTTAGTTATATTCATGACCCTATAAATAAAATAATATTTTAAGTATTAGAGCATTATGTAAATGACACATATATAGCAAATGTATAAATAAAAATTATAAATGCATATAATTAGAAGAAATTATCTTCACTGTTTATTTAAGATTATCTTTGTAGAAAATTAAATAGATGGCTACAGAATTAGAGTTTTTCACTCCTGAAACAGATAAAGAAGTCTTTATAACTTTTACCGAGTCGCTTATTAAGGCTGGCTTTCCTTCTCCAGCAGAAGAGTACACAGAGCTTAAGCTAGACCTAAACAAAGAGCTTATAAAAAACCCCTCTTCTACTTTTTTTGCTAAAGTGAGTGGAGAGAGTATGATAGAAGATGGAATTGACAATGGAGATCTTTTAGTTATAGATAAATCTATTACACCGTTCGAAGGTGCTCTTGCTGTCTGCTATCTAGATGGAGAGTTTACTCTAAAAAGAGTTAGAATAGAGAAAGAGGCCATTTTTCTTATACCAGCAAACCCTGCTTTTAAAAAAATTAAGGTGACTAAAGATAACGACTTTACTATATGGGGAGTTGTTAGGTATGTTATTAAAAAAGTATAAGTTATGAATTTTATAAAATATCTTTTTAGAACTCTTTTTGTTCTCTATATATTTCTTCTCTTTTTCTTCTCTTTCTACTCGTTTAAAAGTACACCAGTAGATTTGTCTAAATATATCCTAGGAATAAGGGCAGATAGAATTGCCCATTTTGTAATGTTCTTTCCTTTCCCTTTTTCGGCATGGTTTGCTTTTGGAGGTCAAATAAAAAAAATAACTTCTAAGTTTGCATACTCGGCACTCTTTATAACTGGTATTGTTGTTGCTTCATTTACCGAAGCTCTCCAAGCTATTATACCTGGTAGAGATTCAGATTGGCTAGACTTGGTAGCAAATTACTCCTCTATTTTAATGGGTACTCTTTTGGTAATTTTAGTAGATAAATACGCTAAAAATGTATGGATTAGCAGATTGCAATAATTTTTATGTTAGTTGTGAGAGGCTCTTTAACCCCTCTTTAAATGGAAAGCCTGTTATTGTTCTAAGCAATAACGATGGGTGTGTTATTTCTCGTTCGCAAGAGGCAAAAAGGTTGGGCATTAGAATGGGTGAACCTCTTTTTAAAATTAAAGATCTTATTAAAAGGGAAAATGTTAAAGTTTTCTCTTCTAATTTTGCTCTTTATGGCGATATCTCTTCTAGGGTTATGAATACGCTTGCAATGGCTGTTCCATCTACTGAGGTTTATTCTATTGACGAAGCTTTTTTAAACCTAGAGGGGATTGAAGCCGAAGAGGTTAAAAAGTTGGTAAAAGAGTTGGCGTTTAGAGTTAAAAAGAATACTGGAATTCCTGTAAGTATTGGTGTCTCTAATAGTAAAACATTAGCAAAAATTGCAACTAAGCTTTGTAAAATATATCCTAAGCTTAACAATAGCTGTGTAATGTACAGGCAAAAAGAGATTGATAAAGTGTTGAAAAAATTCCCTATAGAAGATGTTTGGGGTATTGGGAGGAGATACTCTCAAATGTTAAATAGAAATGGAGTAACTACTGCCTCTGATTTTGTCTCTCTTAGCCCTGTGTGGGTAAAATCTAAAATGAAAATAACAGGTTTAAAAACATGGAAAGAGTTAAATAGTGAGCCTTGCTTCTCTATTGAAGAGAATGTACCAGATAAACAGCAGATATGTACTAGCAGAAGCTTTGCAAAAGACCTTTATAACCATGAAGAGGTTATTATGGCTGTGGCAGAGTTTACTACTACTTGTGCTAGGAAGTTAAGAGCTCAAAATGGAGTGGTCTCTAGAATATTACTTTTTGCATATACAAACCCATTTAAAGAGGGCTTTTATAGAGACTACCAAAGTGCAGTAATTCCTCTGGAAAATCCAACCGACAACACCTTAAATCTAGTTAGTATTGCTTGTGGGGGAATCTCTAAAATTCTTAAAAAGGGCTATGGCTATAAAAAAGCTGGTGTTATTTTCACAGAAATTAGTAGGAAACAAGAGAGAACTGCATCTCTTTTCTATGAAGGAGATCTCACTAAAGAGGCAAATCTTATGAAAAGCTTAGACGATGTTAATTTAAAATATGGCCGAGACACTTTAGTTACAGCTTCGCAAGGAGTAGATAAAATAAAATCAAATAGAAATAATCTTTCTCCTAGGTATACAACTAGTTGGGAAGATATAATTAAAGTAATAGTTTAACTATAGCTACACCCTCTTTCTCTATTTTAATACTAATTTTTTCTTTAAAAGAGAGCTTTAAAGTTGTTTTCTCTCCTGTGAGTAAATTCTCTGCCATATAAGAATTGTGGTTGCTTAAATTAAAGTAATTAAACATCTCTTTAGGCATATTTAAAGAGATTGTTGCAAGGGGCTCTCCAAAGTTTGCTATTACTATAATTAGAGAATCTGAACATTTTCTTACAAATGAGTAATGTCTATCTGGGTTGTATGAGTGGGAATAGCCATTTGCATATTGAATATCGTATCTGCTACCGTTATAAATAGCCTCTTCTTGCGTAGCAATAGTTAATACTCTTCTATAGAGTTCTCTAATTTTGTTATCTTTATTGCCTAACAGCCATTCTCTTATAGACTTAATTGAACAGTAATCAAAAATAGAGGTGCGCCCATCTATTCCACTATATCCTTCACTGTTCATTCCCTCTTCTCCTAATTCTTGCCCAAAATAGAGCATAAATGGAGCATTGTTGAGCATTAGAGAGACAGTTAGTGCTGGAAAGGCTTTTAAAGGGTCGTTTGCAAAGAAAGGAGACGCAACTCTAACCTCATCGTGATTTTCAAGAAAGTTAAGCATCTGGTTTTCAATCCCATCTAAAGATTGCCAGCAGTAAGAGATTTCGGTAGCACTTCTCTCTCTTCTTACAACTCCTTTTAAAGTATCGTAAAGGCCCACTTTGTCATATAATAAATCAAATTTACAGAAATTAAGAAAAGAGTTATACTTCTCTTTTTCATATAGTTCTCCAATAAATAGAGAGTCATTAAACTTCTGCTTTACCTCTCTAATAACCCATTGCCAAAACTCTTGGGGAACCATACCTACCATGTCGCATCTAAATCCATCTACTCCCATCTCTAACCAATAAAAGAGCACTTCCCTCATTTTTATCCATGTGTTTGGAATAGGGTTAAAATGTTTTTTGTTTGAGTTAAATAGATCTACACCATAATTTAATTTAATAGTTTCAAACCAATCGTCTTTACTAGGAGTAGCTGTAATGCAATTGTTTCCTGTTACTTTAGCAGGAGTTTCTGTATAGGGAGATAATAATTTTTCAGACTCGCTTAATGAGTTAGCTATTGGAGAGATAAATGTCTGGTTTTGTATATAGTAAAAGTTATTCATTGGGTGAAAAGAGTAATCACTCTTATCATCTTCTCCAAAGTCTCTTACTTTTGATGGTTTTTGAAGTGATTTATACTCTCTGGAGAGATGGTTAGGAACAAAGTCTATTAATACTTTTAAACCACAACTATGTACTCTTTTAACTAGGTTTTGAAACTCTTTTAATCTACTATTTACATCTACTGAGAGTTCAGGTGATATATCGTAATAATCTGTTATAGAGTATGGTGAGCCTGCTTCACCTTTAACAATATGGGGGTGGTTAGCTTTAATGCCAAACTCTTCAAAAGAGGTTTTAGTTGCATGTCTTATTACTCCAGTAAACCAAATATGGGAGACTCCAAGTTCTTTAATCTCATTTAAAACTTCAACCGAAAAGTCTTCTAACTTCCCAGATCCATTCTCTTTATAAGAAGAATTGGGAATACAACTACTATTTGTATTCCCAAATATTCTTGGTAGCACTTGATATATAATAATTTTACTTTTCATTATCAGACCAGTTAAGTACTTTTCTAAAGTCGTACTCTTCTGGATTAGAAATTACCTTAGAGGCAGCCTCATAATCACTTTCAGATATGTAGTGTAATATGTTATTAATAATTACTTGAACTCTGTCTGATTCTAAATTCACAAGTCTTGGAAGAATCTTTCCTGTAACTGGGTCTTGTATATTTTTAAGTAAGAGAGGTTTAACTTTACCTAAGTGATCTATATAAACCATACACCCAGTCTCTCCTTCTGTAAATAATTGATGAACAGCTATTCCTAATTCAGTACAATATACAAGGTCGTATGCACTTGGATATTGACACCTTAACTCATATCCCATCTCTACTGGCCTACATTTAGTAGAAAGGCCAATGGCTCTTAGTCTTTTTTCTAAAATTTCATTGAAAATATGCGCTTTAGAAACCTTGCCTAGTTCTGGGTGGCCATGGTCGTCATAAGAGAAGGTTACTCCAGATTTGTTAAGTTCATCGTCGCTAAGTTCGTGGAAAACCCCTTCAGAGATCATTACTGCTCCATAGTTTATTCCTAATATAATTCTCTTAACTATAGAAGAGATAGCTAATTTAACTATTTTATCTATAGTAATTGGTGTCTTATTAAACATCTCTGGAATAACTATCATAGGATAGTGAGCTGCAGAGCCTATTCCAAATGCGAGGTGACCAGCAGAACGCCCCATAGCACAAACAACAAACCAATTATTACTTGTTCTGGCATCTTCGTAAACCGTGGTTGCAAGTCTTGCTCCCTCTGATTTAGCAGACTCATAACCAAAAGTTGGTCTTTGAAGAGGGAGTGGTAAATCGTTGTCTATAGTTTTAGGAACGTGTATATTAGATATTTGGTGATTGTGCTCAACAATATATTTTGCTACCCTATTTGCTGTAGATGCAGTATCGTCTCCACCAATAGTAACTAAAAGTTCAATACTATTATCTATGAAGAAATTAAGGTTAAAATTATTGTCAAAGTCGTCATTTGTTGGTTTATATCTACTCATTACCAAAAAAGAACCTCCTCTGTTAAAAATTGAGTCTGCCAATAGAAAGTCAAATTCTACAAAATCTGGCTTCTCAGAAAAGAGACCTTTGTAACCTCCATTAAGACCTAAGACTCTAAATCCATTAGATATAAACGTTTTAGCAATACTGCCAACTACAGTATTAATGCCTGGTGCGGGACCTCCTCCCGTTAAAATAACAATCGTTTTTTTCATTTCTTTATATATTGAACCAACAAAGTTAATAATAATTAAAAATTATATAAATTTGTAACCTAAATTATGAAGATTAACAAAAACAACGCCAAAAAAAGAATTCTATTTCTAAGAGATGAGATAGAGAAGCATAATGAACTCTATTATGTTAATAATAAGCCATTAATATCTGACTTTGAATTTGATATTCTTCTTCAAGAGCTACAATTCTTGGAGTCTAAATATCCTGAATATTATTCTGAAAACTCTCCAACATTAAAAATTGGAAGTGATTTATCTTCTAATAAAGTCAAAAATGAGCCTAAAGAACCTTCAAGAGTGTTTGTTCAGGTTGCTCATAAACACCCTATGCTATCTTTAAGTAACACTTATAATAAAGAAGATTTATACTCCTTTAATGAGAGGGTTGCAAAAATTACAGAAAGCAATTTTTCTTATGTATGTGAGCTTAAAATAGATGGGTCTGCAATATCGCTTTCATATGAAAACAATAAACTAGTAAGGGCAATAACTAGAGGAGATGGAACAGAGGGAGACGATGTAACCCAAAATGTAAAAAACATTGAGGGAATCCCACATGAAATTTATAACAATCAAGGGCCTTGTAATTTTGAAATTAGAGGAGAAATCTATATGCCTTGGAGCTCTTTCGATAAACTTAATAAAGTAAAGAAAGAGAATGAAGAAGCTCTTTTTGCTAACCCTAGAAATGCAGCAGCAGGCTCTTTAAAATTGCTTAATGCCAAAGAAACAGCCAAGAGAGGTCTTAGAGCTTTTTTTTACTCCGTTGTAAGTGACCAGATTTCTTTCAAAAACCATATGGAGTCTCTTTTATGGGCTAAAGAGAATGGCTTTCCAGTACCTGAATATTCTAAGGTTTGTAACAATCTAGAAGAAGTATTTAACTTTATAGATCATTGGGATATTGAACGTAAAAACTTAAGCTTTCCTACAGATGGTATTGTTATTAAGTTAAACAGCATGGAGTTACAGCAAAAAGCTGGCTTTACTTCTAAATATCCTAGATGGGCAACTGCCTATAAGTTTAGAGCAGAACAGGCAGTTACAACGCTTATATCTGTAGACTATCAGGTTGGAAGAACAGGGGCAATTACTCCTGTAGCAAATCTTTACCCAGTTTTACTCTCTGGTAGTAGCATAAAAAGAGCATCTTTGCACAATCAAGATCAGATGGATCTTATAGATGTTCATATTGGAGATAGAGTGTTTATAGAGAAGGGAGGAGAAATTATTCCAAAAATAGTTGGAGTAGATATCTCTAAAAGAGATAAGAATGCTATTAAGCCCCATTTTCCAGAGTTTTGCCCAGACTGTGGAACTAAGTTGGAGAGAGAAGTAGAGCAGGCAAAACACTACTGCCCAAACTATAATGGTTGCCCAATGCAAATTAAGGGCAGGTTTCTTCATTTTTGTAGTAGAAAAGCCATGAATATACTTATAGGAGAAGCTACTGTAGAGCAAATGTTTAACCTTGGCTATCTAAAGCATTTATCTGATATTTATAATATCTCCCGGGAAGAGCTTTTACGCATGGAGGGGTGGAAAGAAAAATCTGCAGATAGGTTTATTCTTAGTCTAGAGAAATCTAAATCTGCTCCTTTTTACCGAGTTCTATATGCGTTAGGAATAAGATTTGTTGGAGAGGCAACTGCAAAAAGCTTAGCAAATCATTTTAAAAGTATAGATAGCATTATAAAAGCCACTAAAGAGGAGCTTTTAGAGGTAGATGATATTGGTGATTCTGTGGCAGAATCTGTTTTGAGTTTTTTCTCTATAGAAGCGAACATAACCTCTATTGATGAACTAAAGAAAAAAGGGATTACACTTGAGGCCCAAGAGATAGAAAACAGTTCAATATCTGCTAGTTTAGAAGGGAAGTCTATTGTTGTATCTGGGCTGTTTTCTATTCCAAGGGACGAACTTAAAAAGATTATTGAACAGCATTCGGGTAAAAATGTTAATAGTTTATCTTCTAAGACATCTTACTTAGTTGCTGGGCAAAAAATGGGCCCTGCAAAACTTGATAAAGCCAAACAGCTAGGAATCAAGATATTAACAGAGGGTGATTTTTTTAAATTAATCAAATAAATCGTTAACTTTACAGATTATTTATAATTAACAATCTTTAACATTAAACAGTATTTAGATGAAAAAGATAATAGTTTCAAACAGAGTTCATTACATAGGAACAAACGACAGAAGAAAGCACCTTTTCGAAAATAATTGGCCTCTCCCATATGGAGTTTCATATAACTCTTACCTTATTGCAGACAATAAAACAGCTCTTATAGACACATTAGAGTTTGGCTCTAAAGACGATTATTTAGAAGAGATAGAATCTATATTACAAGGCAAACAATTAGATTATCTTATAATAAACCATATGGAACCAGATCACTCTAGTATGATTGGTTGGATTATTAAGCGTTACCCTGGGGTTAAAATTGTTTCTAATAACAAAGCATTTAAGATGCTCGATGCCTACTATGGTGTAGAGAAAGAGAGAATTCATGAGGTGAAAGATGGAGACACTTTAGACTTAGGCTATCATAAATTAAAATTTGTTATGACCCCTTGGGTTCACTGGCCTGAAACAATGATGACATATGATACCACAGATGCAATGCTATTTTCATGTGATGCTTTTGGCTCATTTGGGACTTTAGACGGTGCTATTTTTGACGATGAAATCAACTTCTCTTTTTACGAAGATGAGATGAGAAGATACTTCTCTAATATTGTTGGTAAATATAGCCATATGGTACAAAAAGCACTTGCTAAACTTTCTGGTGTTCCAGTTAAGTTTGTTTGTCCTTCTCATGGCCCTGTTTGGCGTACAAACCCCGAAAAGGTAATTGGACTGTACAATAAATGGAGCCTGCATGAAGCAGAAGAGGGAGTAGTTATTGCTTTTGCTTCTATGTACGGGAATACAGAGAAAATGGCAGACTACCTTGCTAGATTAATTGCCCAAAGAGGAGTTAAGAATATTCGTATCTATGATGTCTCTAAAACAGATGCCTCATATATACTAAACGATATATGGAAATATAAAGCTGTTGTTTTAGGTTCGAGTGCATATAATTCAAAGATGCATCCTAAAATGCAACATCTTTGTAATGAGTTAGAAATTTTAAACCCTAAAAATAAAAATTATGCTCTTTTTGGATCTTACAGCTGGAGTGGTGGTGGTTTGAAATCGCTTATCCCTTTCGCAGAAAAAATGTCTTGGGAAATGGTAGCTCCTCCTGTAGAAGTTATGGGGTCCCCTAAAATTAGTGAGATGGAAGGCTTTGAAGAGGTAGCATCTAAAATATTATAGACTATGGAGATTGGCAAAACACTAACAGTTGAACAACTAGTTACTCAGAGAGAAAGTGCAGCACATTATGGTTCAGGGTTACTTCAAGTTTATGCTACTCCTAGCATGGTTGCTTTAATGGAAAATGCAGCCCACCAACTTGCTAAGTTATTTTTGACTGAAACAGAAGATACAGTAGGAATTGAAATTAATATAAAACACACCAAAGCAACTCCTGTTGGAGATAAAGTCTCTGCCCAAGCTACATTAACAGCAGTAGAGGGTAAAAAACTTTTTTTTACTGTAAGAGCTTTTGATAGTAAGGGAGAAGTAGGAAGTGGCACACACATTAGGTACATAATTAACCCTAAGGAATTTATGGAGAGAATATCTTGAAAAGATATGATAATATAAAGCACACCTATCAAAGGATTTTAAAATTCCTTCTCACAGATATATGGCATTTAGATATGTCTGAGCTTAGTATTATGCACACTCGTATGGTTAAATACCTTAAAGTGCTTATTATAACAATTAAAGGTTTTACAACCGATAAGGTGGGTCTTCAAGCTACCTCTTTGAGCTATTTTTCTGCAATGTCTGTTGTTCCTTTCGTTGCAATTATGTTTGCTATTACAAATGGATTTGGCGCAGGAGTTAAGTTAGAAGAGCTAATGTTCACCTACTTTGAGGGTAACGAAGATGTTGTTAAATACATCTTAGAGTTTGCAAATAATATAATTGAAAGAGGTAAAAATGGGCTTTTTGGTCTAATTAGTTTTCTCTTTTTACTCTCTACAATAATTATACTAATGCTCAATGTAGAGAAGGCATTTAATGAGATCTGGAAACTTGGATCTGGTCGCTCATTTAAAAAGAGAGTTATTTACTATTTTACTCTAATTATTGCATCTCCTTTTGTGTTTTTTATTTTTTTAAGCTTAGGCCTTGTATATTCTAAAGTATTGCACACATTAGAGCTAGGAATAGATAAATATATACCCATAACATCAATTTTTAGCTGGTTCACCTCCTACCTCTTTGTAGTTGGTGTATTCACAGTGATGTACAAATATATTCCAAACACAAAAGTAAAACTCTCGGCAGCATTTAACAGTGCTATTATACTAGCTGTTGCCTTTATTGTTGTTCAGCTCCTTTACTTAGAAACACAAATAATGGTTACAGGTTTAAGTACAGTATATGGGGTATTTGCAGCAGTTCCCCTTTTTATGGTTTGGATGAATATAAGCTGGACACTAATTTTATTTGGTGCCGAGCTTTCTCACGCATATCAAAATGTAGATAATTATAGATATATTTAACTTAATGGAGAAAAAACTAACTAATGGAGCAATAGATTTCATAGATGATAAACTGTTCCACAATCTTATAAACAACACAAAAGAAGACTTACCTAAAATTAGAGAGATACTAGCTAAAAGTAAAACAAAGCAGGCTCTCACTTTAGACGAGACTGCTACCCTACTTGCAATTAAATCTCCTGAAGCTAGGGAAGAACTTTTTGATACAGCTAAAGAGCTTAAAAGGTCTATTTACGGCAATAGAATTGTTCTTTTTGCACCACTCTATATTGGGAACTACTGTATTAATAACTGTAAGTATTGCGGTTTTCGTAGCTCTCTAACAAAAGCTGTAAGAAAAACCCTTACAGAAAAAGAGATAATTGCAAATGTTTCTCAATTAGAGAAGGAGGGGCATAAAAGATTAATACTAGTCTATGGCGAACATCCAAAATACACTCCTGAGTTTATTGCCGAAAACGTAAAAACCTGCTATGGAGTAAAAGAAGGCAACGGAGAGATAAGAAGAATAAATATAAATGCAGCTCCTTTAGATGTAGGAGGGTTTAAAACAGTAAAAGAATCTGGAATTGGTACTTTCCAAGTATTTCAAGAGAGTTACCATAAAGAGACTTATGCTCAATATCACCCAGGACCTGGCATTAAAAGTGATTATATGTGGAGGCTTAATGCCATGGACAGAGCTTTTGAAGCAGGTATAGACGATGTAGGAATTGGAGCTCTATTTGGTCTGTATGATTGGAGGTTTGAGGTATTAGGGCTGGTACAACACTCTATCTATTTGCAAGACAAATATGGCGTTGGGCCACATACAATTAGCTTCCCTAGAATTAAACCCGCATCTGGAATGGCACTTAATTTGCCTTATGAGGTGAGTGACCAAGAATTTAAACAACTAGTTGCTATACTAAGGTTAGCTGTTCCATATACAGGTCTTATTATGACAGCTAGAGAGAGTAAAGAGGTTAGAGACGCTGTGATAGAGTTTGGGGTGTCTCAGATTGATGCTGGAACTCGTTTAGAGCTAGGAGGTTACCAAGAGAAGCGAAAAGAAGATCAAGATCTTGATAGAGAGCAATTTAAAGTTGGAGACTCTAGAGAGCTAGATGCAGTAATTCAGTGGCTTCTTAGCAGAGGTTTTTTACCTAGTTTTTGCACCTCATGCTACCGCTTAGGAAGAACAGGAGAACATTTTATGGAGTATGCTATCCCAGGGTTTATTGGGCGTTTTTGTACCCCAAATGCAATGCTTACCTTAGCAGAATATCTAGAAGATTACTCATCTGAAGCTACAAAAAAGGCGGGATATGCATTAATTGAAGAGGAGCTTGCATTAATTAAGAATAGTAATAAGAGAGAAGATCTCTCTACAAAGCTAAAAAAGATTAAAGAGGGTAAAAGAGACCTTCTATATTAAAAAATTTATGTTCACAGATAAAGATAATAAACTTATAGAAAAAGAATTTGAAATACTCAGGCTGGCTGCTCTTAAAAGATGTGCCAACGAAAAGGAGTATAAAACAGTTCTAAAGGCATTCGACTTTGCAAAAGCGGCTCATAATGGAGTACGCAGAAGGTCTGGTGAGCCATATATTCTACACCCTATTTCTGTTGCTCAAGTAGTTGTACAAGAGATAGGGCTTGGCTATAAGTCTATTGTATCTGCACTTATTCACGATGTAGTAGAAGACACAGAGTATACAAATGAAGATATTGTAAACCTCTTTGGTGCTAAGATAGCATCACTTGTAGATGGGCTAACCAAAATTAAAAGTGCATTTGATGCTACAACTTCTTCTCAAGCAGAGAATTTTAAACGCATTCTACTCACTCTTAACGACGATGTAAGAGTAATTCTCATAAAACTTGCCGATAGGCTACACAACATGAGAACTCTAGAGTCAATGCCAGACAATAAAAAGTCTAAAATTCTTAGCGAAACCATGTATATATTTATACCCCTGGCACATAGACTAGGGTTATACAGTATTAAATCTGAATTAGAAAATATTTGGCTCTACTATACAATACCTACTCAACATGAATATATAGAATCCAGAATAGCACAAACTGTTGCAGAAAGAGGCTGTGCAATGGACAAGTTTATTGAACCTATATCTAATAATCTTAAAAAAGCTGGATATAACTTTTCTATCTCAAAAAGAACAAAAAGCCCCTACTCTATTTGGAAAAAAATGGAGACAAAGTCTATCCCATTTGAACAGATATATGACCTCTATGCAGTAAGAATAATATTTGAGCCCAAAGATGGTCAAACAGAAAGGATTCAATGCTGGCATATATACTCTCTTATTACTGAGCTCTATTTGTCTAAAACAGACCGAATTAGAGACTGGGTAAGCACTCCACGAGTAAATGGCTACGAAGCTCTCCATTGCACTGTTATGGGGCCTCAAGGGAATTGGATAGAGATTCAAATACGAACAACAAGAATGAATGACCTTGCCGAAAGAGGTGTAGCTGCTCATTGGAACTATAAAGGCGCCGGAGATACTAGCGAAAATGAGATGGATAAATGGCTAGCAAAGGTAAGAGAGGTGCTTGAAAATCCAGACTCCAATGCTCTTGAATTTTTAGAGAGATTTCACTCAGATTTACTCTCTCACGAGATATACGTATTTACACCTAAAGGCGAATCTAAATCATTAACAAAAGGTGCCACTGCTTTAGATTTTGCCTATTTTATACACTCAGAAATAGGCAATAAAGCAATTGCAGCAAAAGTAAATTTCAAGTTAGTACCATTATCGTATGTGCTTCGTAATGGAGATCAAATAGAGATAATCACAGCCGAATCTCAAAAACCACAAAGAGAGTGGTTAGATTTTGCTAAAACTCCTAAAGCAAAAGGGATTATAATGGAGGCTCTTACATCTGAGATAAAAGATCACCTAAAAGAGGGGCAAAATATATTAGACAAAAAACTTACAGATTTAGGAATCCCCCCCCAAAACAGAGTTTATAAAAAGCTCACATATATCTATAAGTTAAATAATAGAGAAGAACTTTTTAGTAAAATTGGCGCTGGAGTACTAGATCTGTCTGATCTTAGTAATATGCTCAAAAAAAACTCCAAAAATAAGTTTGTTAGATATTGGAATTTAAACTTTTCTAAAGCTCCCGAAGAAAAAACCCTAGATCTTTTTGATTTAGCTCAAGAGAATGATTCAGAAGAAGATATAGAACCAGATAACGAGCCAGTTGAAACTAATAATGAGACAATAAAAGCTCAAAAAACAAAAGTAGATAATAAAAAAGGGTATCTATTAAAAGAGAACCCTTTAGAAAAAACTCTCTCCTATGAAGTAGCCAAATGTTGTAAACCAATTCCTGGAGATAAAGTAATAGGCTTTATTGACGATTTTGGCGAGGTTACTGTACACAAAAACAGCTGTCCAGAAGCAATTCATCTTGCTTCAAGTTATGGCAATAAAATTGTAAATGCCAAGTGGAGCAAACATACTGTACTCTCTTTTTTAGCCAGAATAGAGATAAGAGGAATAGATAGAGTTGGCATACTTAACGAATTAACCCAATATATTACATTGATTCTTAGCGTTAATATTAGAAAAATACTTATTGAAACTCACGATGGTATATTCGAAGGGTTTATAGATTTATATGTTCATAGTACCGAAGATCTAGAAAAACTGATGAAGCAGATTTCTCAAATAAAGGGAGTAGAAAATGTTGCAAGATCTGAAAACATAGAAGATTAATTGTATAAAGAGTATGAAAAATATATTACAGATTAACAATTTAGTAAAAATTATAATCCTTATTGTTTTTGGCTATACACTTACTGGCTCTTGTGCAAATACCTCTACTCCACCCCTAGGAGGCCCCAAAGATACTATTCCCCCTGTTCTGTTGTATATCTCTCCAGACTCTGGTAAGGTTAACTTTCCAGTAAAAAAAGGAGAGGTAGAGATGAAATTCAATGAATATGTAGTTTTAAAAGATGAACAAAAAAATATATTTATCTCTCCCCCTCTTGATAAGAGCCCCGAAACTAAAATAAGAGGAAAAAGTATTATAACCACCTTTCCTGTAGCATTAGATACAAACACCTCATATACTTTGAACTTTGGAAGAGCAATTGTAGATAATAATGAAGGAAATGTTTTCCCTTCTTATGTCTACCCTTTTTCTACCGGAGCTGTTTTGGACTCTCTATATACTTCTGGTACAATCTATAATGCTCAGACACTTATGCCAGAAGAAAATATCACAGTGGCTATATATGACAACCTATCAGATACAGCTGTTTACAAGGTAAAACCAACTGCTATATCTAAAACAGATAAGTTTGGATATTTTGTAGTGAGAAATATTAAAAAGAGTCGTTACAATGTTTTTGCTTTTAAAGACAATAATTTTAATAATAGATACGATCCCGAAAACGAGAGCATTGCTTTTTTAGACTCGCTATTTACTCCTACTAAATTCTTAAATGATACTTTAACAGAGTTGAAATTTGTAGATGAGAAAGATACACTAATAGCTTTAAATAGGCCAACTGAACTAGATATGTATCTTTTTGTAGAGGAGAATGAAAAACAATTCATAAGGGAGAGTAAACGACTACAGCCAAGAATGGCATATATTAAATTTTCGGCTACAAATCCCAAAGTTATTTCACTAAAGTTTGATAATATAAATTCAACCTCTATTAAAAAAGAGTATAATATTAAAAGGGATAGCTTAGTGCTTTGGATAACAGATACAACTCTAACAGTTCCAGACTCTTTAAAATTTAGTGTAGAGTATCTAAAAACAGATAGTTTAGAGACTTTAAGCCCATCTGTAGAGAAATTTAGCCTAGTTGCACCTAAACCAAAAAAAGAGAGTGACAATAAAGAAAATCTAGATGGAAGGTCTGATAGAGTACTCTCAATGATGGGAGAAAAAGAGCGAGAAGATCTTCTAAAGTTTACAATAGATGCCAATCCCACTCTATTTGAACAAAAGGGCTTCTCTTTAATATTTGATGCTCCTATAGCTAAGTTTGTTGAAGATTCTCTCTCTATTATCTATAAAACACCTAAAGGAGATAGTAGTAAAATGGAATATGAGATAATTTCAGATTCTCTTTGGAGTAGACTCATCTATCTAAAACCAAAAGGGAGAATTCTTAAAGGGTATGAATATTACTTAAGAATATTGCCGAATGCATTTACAGATATATATAAACATACTAACGACTCTACTAACAGTAAAGTTTCCCTGCCGCAAGATGAAAAACTCTCTAAGCTTACACTAAATATAAGTGGTGGCACTGGGTCTTACATTGTAGAACTTACAAATATTACCAGAGATAAAATATTCCGTAGTTATAAAATAGATAGAGATACAATATTAGAATTTCCATATTTGAAAGCAGATAAATACTCTGTAAAAGTTATTGAAGATATTAATGGTAATGGTTTAATTGATACTGGAAATTTGAAAAGAAAAAAACAACCAGAGAAAGTAAGACTGTTTGCACTGCCAGATGGAAAAACTATAATTACAATACCTGAATCTGTAGAGCTAGTACAAGATATAGATCTTAGAACAATTTTTAATTAGAACTTGAAAGGTGAATAAACATATATTTTTAATACTATTTTCTTTAGCGCTGTTCAGTGGATTGAAAGGTCAAACAAAACAGCATCTTATAGGTGTAAGAGCGGGATATAATATAAGTGGGCTTGATACAAGGCCAGATTTTGAGCACGAGACTATCTCTACCACCCAAAACTACTCTTTGGTTTATACTTATTATCATGATCTTTGGGGAACTATAAAGTTTTTTGGTATCCAAACTGGTATAAGTAAGCAGTCTCAAGGATATCTTAGTAAAGATGGTGTAAACACCTATGAGGTTATCTCAATCCCTCTTGTTTCTCAATTTCACTTTGACTTTTGGAAAATGAGAATTCTACTGAATGCAGGTTGTTTTGGTGGGTATAGATACTCCAAAAACAATTTTGATAATTCTAGCTTTGATGAGTACGATAATAAAATAGATGCTGGCTTTACAGCAGGTGGTGGTTTAGCTTTTATTCTTAAGCCAATAGAGATTCATTTAGAGGGCAATTATCAATACTCATTAACCTATTTGCATGATCCTAAAAAGTATAGTACTACAGATTATCTTTTCACCTATCCTAAGCAGCTAATATTTAGTCTTACTTTGAATATTCAACTTTAATATAACAGACTCTTTTGCATGAGAAAAATAGCGGTAAATGTTGGTGATGTTGTAGTTGGTAGTGGAAACATAGTAGTTCAAACTATGTGTAATACCTCTACAACAGATATTGAGAGCTCTTTTAAACAAGCTGTTCAACTCTCTAAAGCTGGTGCTCAAATTATTAGATTGACTACACAAGGTTTAAAGGAGGTAGAAGCTCTTGGGCAGATAAAAAAAATGCTAAAAAAAGAAGGAGTCACAACCCCATTAGTTGCCGATGTTCATTTCTCTTTTGAGGTTGCTCTTGCAGCTGCAAAAGTTGCAGATAAAGTAAGAATTAACCCAGGTAATTTTGCAAAAAATAGAGCGAGCGCCCAAAGAGAATTTGCTAATCTTATTAAAGTGTGTAAAACTTACGGCACCTCAATTAGAATAGGTGTAAACCATGGTTCTCTGGGAGATAGAATTACTGCTACCTACGGTAATACACCTCAGGGGATGGCAGCAGCAACAGTTGAGTGGATAGAGATGGCACAAGAAAATAATTTTAATCAAATTATAGTATCTCTTAAGGCAAGTAATCCTCTGGTTATGGTTGAGGCATATAAGCTATTATATAACCATATGAAGCAAAAAGGGATACTCTACCCTCTCCATCTAGGAGTTACAGAGGCAGGCAATGGCAATGAAGGGAGAATTAAATCTGCTGTAGGTCTTGCCTCTTTGCTTAAATTAGGAATTGGAGATACAATAAGAGTATCTCTAACCGAACACCCAGTAAATGAAATTCCTGTTGCACAGTTTATTGCAAAATATTTTGAGAATAAGTCAAATATTCGCAATGAATACTCAAATAGCACAATATATGATTGTAAAAGTTATCAGGAGTTTATCTTGAGAGCCTCTTGTGATTATGGGCCACTCCTACTTGAAAAAAAAATAGACGATTTTACTATATCTGGAACTATTTTGGGAGAAGAAATTCCAACAAAAAAGATTATAGAATTTAAAGAGAACTTATTACAAGCAACAAGACGCAAATTTACAAAGCCTGAATATATTGCTTGCCCGGGTTGTGGACGTACCCTATTTAACCTAGAGAAGACTTTTGAAGAGGTAAAAAAAAGAACATCTCATCTTGTAGGATATAATATAGCAGTAATGGGCTGTATTGTAAATGGACCCGGGGAGATGGCAGATGCCCATTATGGTTATGTAGGTGAAGGTAGAGGTAAGGTAAGCATCTATAGAGGCAAAGAGCCTATTTACAGATCTGTACCAGAAGATGAAGCTATTGATAAACTATTAGAACTTATTGATCAAGACGCTCGCAATAAAGTCTTCCTCCCTGGGAGCGAGTAACTACTACAATATCTCCTTTTACAGCTAAGCCATTTACTAAAGAGGCTTCGTACCACTTCCCATCAATTTCAATTTTACCAGATGGCATCATATCTGTGCGAGCAACAGCCGTTTTACCTATTAATTGAGGTAATAATGTGTTAGAGATTCCATACCCTTCACTCTCTTTTAATACAGTCTTAAGTGATAAACCAGGCATAAAAGAGCTGTTTAGAAACTTACCTGCTAAATAGATTGACCCTGTAATAGAGATAAATGTACTTAGTAGTACTATTGATATTGGTTTTATAATTACAATAAAATCGAAATTCCCTTCGTAGTAAAATAGAGTGTTGTCTATCATGGCAAATGAGAGACCTGTAATCATAAGTATAATACCAGATACTCCTGCAATTCCAAATCCTGGAATTACAAATATTTCGGCTAAAATGAGTAGTACTCCTAATACAAATACAATGATTTCCCAGTTTTGTGCTAATCCATCTAAGTAGAGTGGAGAGAAATAGAGAATAGCAGCTAATAGTGCTGCAGCCGATGGAAATCCCATGCCAGGGGTTTGCAGTTCAAAGTAGATTCCTCCAACAATAACCATTAAAAGAAGACCCTGAATAGCTGGAGTTAAGAAAAAGAGTAAGATTCTATCTATAATTGTAAGTTTTTGTTTCTGGATATCTGTCTCTACAGTGGGAATAAATAGAGCAACAGCCTCTTCAAGAGAAGATGCAACTCCCTCGCAGTAGCCATTAGAGATAGCCTCTTCTGGAGTAAAACTTAACACTTTTGCACTATCAATTACTCCTTCTATATAAACCGAAGGATCTACCATTGCCTCGGCAATTCTTGGGTCGCGTCCATTGGCTTGGGCAGTAGACCTCATCATTGCTCTCATGAACGATTGATATTTATCTGGCATTGGCTCTCCAGATTGATTAACAACAGTTGCAGCACCTATGCTAGCTCCCTCTCTCATATAGATACTGTCGCAGGCTATAGATATTAATGCTCCAGCCGAGGCCGCTTGATTGTCAATAAACACTGCTGTAGGAATTGAGTTATTTAAAAGAGTTGTACGTATACTATCGGCTGCATCTACAGCACCACCATATGTATTCAAGTGTATAATTATATATTTAGCATCTAGCTCTTTTGCCTCTTTAAGACCTTTTGAGATTCTTTTAAAAGAGGAGGCGTTTATCTCTTCTTTTACTTCAATTACATATGTTATTGGTTTTTGTGCAAATACAAATAGATTAATAAACAGTAGCACAAATAAAGATATTATTCTCATTTCAATTAGTTTTATCTATATAATTGTAAATATACTTTACTTTTTTCTATTTTTGTCTCTATTCAATTTTATTAACTAAATTTTATTCCAAATTATGAAGTTCAAAAGTATTCTCTCGGCAGCATTATTGGTATTTACCCTTAACTTTGCTTTGGCGCAGGCTCCTCTTGCGTACGACCCCGATGATTCAGATTTTTCTGAGAGCTGTACCTCAATAATGGTTGGCAAACAAGCTAGCACAGATGGGTCTGTTATGACAGCACATACCTGCGATTCAAACTATAGAACCTGGCTAGAAATTGTTGGTCGTAAAACCTACTCTGCTGGAGAGAGTGAAGGAGTGTTTTGGGGAGCACTACATACAGAAGAGCCTTGGGATTTAAGAAACGTAGTTGAAAAAGGGAGAATCCCTGCTGTAGAAGAGACTTTTGCCTACCTTAATACTGCATACCCATGTATGAATGAAAAGCAGCTTGCAATTGGAGAGACTACAATTGTAGGAAGGCCAGAGTTGGTAAATAAAGAGGGCTTTTTTTTAATAGAAGAACTTCAAAGAGTTGCTCTACAGAGATGCTCTACCGCTAAAGATGCTGTACTTTTAATAGGAAAATTAGCAGAAGAGTATGGCTACGGAGACTCTGGCGAATGTCTTACAATTGCAGATAAAAACGAAATCTGGCAAATTGAGATTTTTGGATCTGGACCAGGAGAGCCCAGTGCTATATGGGTAGCACAAAGAGTTCCAGATAACCATGTTGCAATCTCTGCAAATATTCCTAGAATCTCTAAAGTAGATTTTAATAGTGAAGAGTTTCTCTATAGTACTAATATTAAAGAGAGGTGTAAAGAGCTTGGTTATTGGGATGGAAAAGAAGATTTTGTATTCTGGAAAATAAACAATAACAAAAAGCCTTTCTCTATAAGAGAGTTTTTTGTACTGAGCAATATGGCCCCATCGCTAAACTTATCTTATGACCAAGAAGAGCTACCATTTTCTGTTAAGCCAGATAAGAAAATCTCTGTTAGAGATGTAATGGCTTTTTATAGAGAAACTTATGAAGGTACAGAATGGGATCAAACAAAAAATTTAGAAGTTGAAGTTACACGTAGAAACAGAGCCGAAGGAACAACTTATCAAGAGAAAGTAAAGCCTATATCAAACTTTATGAATAATGATATAAGAGCTCTACTTAATCACTTAAAACCTAATGTAACAGAAAGAGTTAGAGGAATTGCAGTTATTCAGTGCTCCTATTCACAAATAATGCAGCTTAGAGATTGGCTACCAGACGAGGTTGGAGGAGTTGCTTGGTTCTCTTTTGATAACCCAGCTCAAAGCCCTAGAATGCCAATTTATGCAGGTACTATTTCTCTCCCAGAGTCTTTTGCTGTATGTGGTCAACACCGTTACAGAGAAGATGCTGCTATATGGGCATTTCGTGAAACTAACCGTATTGCTACAATAGATTGGAATAAAACTCGCTCTATACTAGAGCCAGAAATAATGAGTTTCGAAGATAAAATGTTTGAAATGGCCCCAGCTATTGAAAGTAGAGCAACGCAATTAATAGAAGCTGGCAAAAATGATGAGGCCAAAGCATTACTAACTAGTCATACTCACGATTTTGCTTCTATGACAATGCAAAGATGGAAAGAGCTAAAAGCTAAACTCTGGTCCATTTTTGCTAGAAGTATGTAATACTATTAAATGTTAATTATAAAGTAACGTTCAATTATTTTTATTTAACTTTGCCCAGTTTACTTAATTTCTAAATAGAATAAGAAGAATGTTCGAAAACAAACCCACTACACTACATCTTGAAAATGGTGTAGAATTTAATGGACTCTCATTTGGATACGACCAAGCCGTTAGTGGTGAGGTCGTTTTTTCTACTGCTATGGTAGGTTATCCAGAGTCTCTTACAGATCCATCTTCATCTGGACAAATTTTGTGTGTTACCTTTCCATTAGTTGGTAATTATGGTGTTCCCTCAGATGAGTTTAAAGATAATCTTTCAAAATATTTTGAATCTGAAAAAATTCATGTTAAGGGATTAATTATTAGTGATTACTCTTTTAAATATAGCCACTGGAATGCTGTTAAAAGCTTACATGAATGGCTAAAAGAGAATAAAGTCCCAGGTATATTTGGAGTTGATACTAGAGAAATAACAAAGATACTCCGTGAAAAGGGCTCAATGCTTGGGAAAATTATACCAGAAAACAGGGTGCTTGAAACAGAAGAGAACCCCAATATTGTAAATCAAGTTGCAGTTGTTAGTTGTAAAGAGGTAATTAAATATGGAAATGGTAGAAAGAGAGTAGTAGTTGTAGATTGTGGAGTAAAACACAATATTATAAGATGCTTGATTAATAGAGGTGTAGAGGTAATTAGAGTTCCGTGGGATTACAATTTTAACACAATAGAGTATGATGGACTCTTTTTATCTAATGGCCCAGGTAATCCAGACTTTTGTGATATAACTATTAAAAATATTAAAAAGGCTATTGAAGCCAAATTTCCAAAGCCAATTTTTGGAATCTGTTTAGGAAATCAACTTTTATCTAAAGCAGGTGGTGCAACTACTTACAAACTAAAGTATGGTCATAGGAGTCATAACCAACCAGTTATAATGGCGGGAACAAATAGATGCTTTATAACTGCGCAAAATCACGGATATGCAGTAGATAACAGCACCTTAAGTGCAGATTGGGAGCCACTCTTTATAAATATGAATGATGGTACCAACGAGGGTATAAAGCATAAATCTAAGCCTTTTTTCTCTTGCCAGTTTCACCCAGAAGCGTGTGGAGGCCCTACCGATACCGAGTTTTTATTTGATAATTTTGTTAACCTTCTTTAAACTTTGAAAATGGATAAAAAAATAAATAAAATACTTCTACTGGGTTCTGGAGCTCTTAAAATTGGAGAGGCTGGAGAGTTTGACTATTCTGGTTCTCAGGCTCTTAAAGCAATGAAAGAAGAGGGAATAGAGACTGTACTTATTAACCCAAACATTGCCACTGTTCAAACATCTGAAGGAGTAGCAGATAAAATATATTTCTTACCTGTAACTCCCTACTTTGTAGAAGAAGTTATTAAGAAAGAGAAGCCCCAAGGAGTACTTCTAGCTTTTGGTGGGCAGACTGCACTAAATTGTGGTGTAGAGCTATATAAAAATGGAGTTTTTGAAAAATATAATCTAAAAGTATTAGGTACTCCTGTCCAGGCAATTATGGACACAGAAGATAGAGAACTGTTTGTTAACAAATTAGATCAAATAAATGTAGAGACTATTAAAAGTCATGCTGTAGAAACTATAGAAGATGCAAAAAAGGCTGCTAAAGATCTTGGCTACCCAATAATATTACGTGCTGCCTATGCTTTAGGTGGTTTGGGAAGTGGTTTCTGTGATAATGAGACAGAGCTTATACAGCTGTCAGAGAAAGCTTTTTCTTATTCATCTCAAGTTTTAATAGAGAAATCATTAAAAGGGTGGAAAGAGATAGAGTACGAAGTTGTTAGGGATAAATATGACAACTGTATTACTGTTTGTAATATGGAAAACTTTGACCCACTCGGGATTCATACAGGAGAGAGTATTGTAGTTGCACCTTCACAAACTCTAACTAACAAGGAGTTTCACCTTTTAAGAGAGCTTTCAATAAAAATTGTAAGACACCTAGGTGTTGTTGGGGAGTGTAATGTACAGTATGCATTTGACCCTAAATCTGAAAACTATAAAGTAATTGAGGTAAATGCTCGCTTGAGTAGATCATCGGCATTAGCTTCAAAAGCAACTGGTTACCCCTTAGCATTTGTTGCTGCTAAATTGGGTTTAGGCTATGGCCTATTTGAGTTAAAGAACTCTGTAACAAAAACTACATCTGCTTTCTTTGAACCTGCGCTGGACTATATTGTATGTAAAATTCCTAGATGGGATCTTTCTAAGTTTCAAGGTGTCTCTAGAGAAATTGGCTCAAGTATGAAGAGTGTTGGAGAGGTTATGTCTATTGGCAGAAGCTTTGAAGAGGCTATTCAGAAGGGTTTACGAATGATTGGCCAAGGTGCACACGGTTTTGTTGCAAATAAAGAGATTCATGTAAAAGATATAGACAAATCTCTAAGAGAGCCTACAGACAATCGTATTTTTGTCATTTCTAAGGCATTCCAAAAGGGCTACAGTGTAGATCAAATTCATGAATTAACCAAAATTGATAAGTGGTTTTTAGAGAAGCTTCTTACTATAGTTCACACTTCTAAGGAGTTATCTAAGATTAATGATAAAAAAGCTCTTAATGATACTCTTCTGTTAAAAGCTAAAAAACAAGGTTTTTCAGATTTTCAGATTGCAAGGCTTATCTATAAAGATAAAATAGACCCAGATATAACATCGGAATATATTAGATTATATAGAAAAGAGAGAGGAATACTCCCTGTAGTTAAACAAATAGATACGCTTGCAGCTGAATATCCAGCACAAACCAACTATCTCTATCTTACTTATAATGGAACTTACAATGACGTAAAGTATTTAGGTGATAATAAGTCTGTTATAGTGCTTGGGTCTGGTGCATATAGGATTGGTAGTTCGGTTGAATTTGACTGGTGTTCTGTTAACGCTCTTCAAACAATTAGAGATTGTGGTTATAGAGGTGTTATGATTAACTATAATCCAGAAACTGTCTCTACAGATTACGATATGTGCGATAGACTCTATTTTGACGAGCTCACTTATGAACGTGTTATGGATATTTACGAGCTTGAAAACCCTAATGGGGTTATTGTCTCTGTTGGTGGTCAAATACCTAATAATTTAGCTCTTAGAATGGATAGATCTGGGGTTAAATTGCTAGGTACGAGTGCTAAAAGCATTGATAATGCAGAGGATAGGCATAAATTCTCTTCAATGTTAGACACTCTTAAAATTGATCAGCCAAAATGGAAAGAGCTCACCTCTTTGAAAGATGTTTCAGACTTTGTAGATGTAGTTGGATACCCAGTTTTAGTGCGTCCGTCTTATGTTCTCTCTGGAGCTGCTATGAATGTTTGCTCTAATTATAGTGAGTTAGAGCAATTCTTGAAGTTAGCTGCCAATGTCTCTAAAAAACACCCAGTTGTAGTATCGGAATTTATAGAAAATGCTAAAGAAATTGAATTAGATGCTGTAGCTAATAAGGGTGAAATGGTAGCATATGCTATCTCTGAGCATATAGAGTTTGCTGGAGTCCACTCAGGAGATGCTACTATACAGTTTCCTCCTCAAAAACTCTATGTAGAGACTGCCAGACGAATTAAGAAAATAGCTAGAAAAATTGTTAAAGAGCTGAATATTACTGGCCCTTTTAATATCCAATTCCTTGCAAAAGAGAATGACATCAAAGTTATTGAGTGCAATTTAAGAGCTTCTAGAAGTTTTCCTTTTGTCTCTAAAGTTCTAAAGATTAACCTTATTGAGCTAGCAGCTAAAGCAATGATTGGAGTAGAGTTTGTTGTGCCCGCAAAAAATGCATTTGATTTAGAGTATGTAGGTATTAAGGCTTCTCAGTTCTCTTTTTCTAGACTTCAAAAGGCCGACCCTGTTCTTGGGGTAGATATGGCTTCTACTGGTGAGGTTGGGTGCATTGGTGATGACTCTAATGAGGCTATTCTAAAGGCTATGCTCTCTGTGGGTTATAAAATACCTAAGAAGAATATTCTTATATCATCTGGAAGTGCTAAACAGAAGGCCGATTTATTAACTGCATCTAAACTCTTAATTGAAAATGGATACAAACTATTCGCAACTGGAGGGTCTCATAGATATTTAATAGAGAATAATATAGATGCTTCTCCAGTATATTGGCCAAGCGAGGGAGAGAAGAGCCCGCAAGCTCTTAAGATGCTTCAAAACAAAGAGATAGATTTAGTTATTAATATTCCAAAAAACCTTACTCAAGTAGAGTTAGAGAATGGATATAAAATAAGACGCGCTTCAATCGATTATAATATACCACTAATAACTAACGCTAGATTGGCTTCTGCATTTATTTTTGCATTCTGTTCTCTTAAAATTGAGGATATTCAAATAAAAAGTTGGGACGAATACACATCGCTTTAATTTCATTATATTTGTGAAATATATCATAACTTAAACTATGAGCAACTTCTTAACATCGGCCCAAGTTTTGGATTATACTAAAGAGAGTGGAGTTAAAAAGGCTAAACTACCTATTAAAAGCACTATACTCCTCTCTTTTTTAGCAGGTCTATTTATAGCTCTAGCTGCTGTTGGAAGTAATATTATTGCGCACAATATAGATGATATTGGACTAGCGAAATATTTAGCAGGTTTAATATTTCCAGCAGGTCTTGTTTTTGTTGTAATTGCTGGAGCAGAACTTTTTACAGGAAATAATTTAATTTCTGTTGCTGTTCTCTCTAAAAAAGTCTCTCTAAAAAAATACTTTACCAACCTTTCTATAGTTTGGCTAGGTAATTTAGTAGGCTCTATATTCATTTCATTACTAATTTTTTACTCAGGTCACTTAGAGTATACTTCAGGACTGCTTGGTGCATATACAATTAAAGTTGGAGTTGTTAAAACTAACCTCTCTTTCTTAAATTTATTTACCTCTGGAATTCTTTGTAATATACTAGTATGTTTGGCTGTATGGATGTCTTACGCAGCTAAAGATATTTCGGGTAAGGTTTTAGTGATTTTTTTTCCAATATGGCTTTTTATAGCATCTGGATATGAACATAGTGTAGCAAATATGTATTACATATCTGCTGCCATGCTGGCAGCTTTAGATAGTAATTTTGTTTTATTGGCTCAGTCTCATTTTAATATTACAAATGAAGCTCTTTCAAACCTCTCCTTATATGGAATGTTTATTAAAAATCTTATTCCTGTGACAATTGGAAATTTGGTTGGGGGTGGTTTTTTTGTTGGCACATGGTATTGGTGGAGCTATAGAAATAGTACAAATTTTTAAATATATAACCCTTAATAAAAGATTTAATTAAAAAGAGATAAACTCATGACTAACTATAAGTTAAAAAACTTTGCTACTGGAAAAGTATTTGAAGATAAAGGTTGGACTCTTTCAGATCCTACATACGACAAACCTGCTTTAATAAGAGCAATTTATGAAAATAAAAAGCTCACTGTAAGAGATGATTCTCTTGGTATATATAAGTTTAGTGATTGGTTACCAATCAATAAAATGCTCCAGAACTCTAGTTCTACTCAAACATATAAGAGTGAAAAACTAGCTGCTCATCTAGGCCTTTCTAATCTTTATATTAGCTTTAGTGGTTATTGGCCAAAAATTGGAGCTAAAATGACAACTTGCTCATTTAAAGAGACTGAGGCTTACTCAGTTTGTGCAAGGCTTTCAGAAGATAATAGTGGAGTTATGGTTGTGGCATCTGCAGGTAATACAGCTAGAGCTTTTGCTAAGGTTTGTTCAGATAATAATATTCCACTACTTCTTGTTATCCCTTATGATAATTTAGATGCATTATGGTTTAATCAAGAAATAAATAGCAATGTGAAGCTTATTTGTACTCCAACTGGAACAGACTATTTCGATGCTATTGATCTCTCAAATAAAATTTGTAGTTCTGCTCTTTTCTTTGAAGAGGGAGGTGCAAAAAATGTTGCTAGAAGAGATGGTATGGGAACAACTGTTCTCTCTGCAGCAACTACCATTGGTAGAATTCCAGATTATTATTTTCAAGCAATAGGAAGTGGTACTGGCGCTATTGCAGCTTGGGAAGCAAATCTTAGATTAATAGAAGATGGTAGCTACGGAGATACCAAAATGAAACTTATACCATCTCAAAATATACCATTCACTCCTATTTATGATTCATGGAAAGCAAGTAGAAGAGAGATAATTTTTCCTAATGAAGATGAGGCTAGAGAGAATGCTTTGAAAATTGATGCAAAAGTACTCTCTAACAGAAGGCCTCCATATGGTTTAGCTGGTGGGCTTTATGATGCATTAACCGATTCTAATGGCGATGTAGAGATAGTTGGTAATAAGGAGCTGCAAGAGGCATGTGCTCTTTTTGAAAAGCTAGAGGGAGTAGATATCCATCCAGCTTCTGGAGTGGCTCTTGCTGGAATGATTAAATCTATAGACTCAGGAAAAGTTGATAGAGATGCTATAATAATGCTCAACATTACTGGAGGAGGCGAAAAGTTATTTAAATCTGAGTTTAAACTCAACTATTTACAGCCAAATTTAATTCTTGATAACAAGGAAGATACTGCTCATATAATTGAGAGCGCAGAGTCTCTTTTTTAGTTGATTAGACAAGATAAATTGCTATATTTGCAGCTTCACTTAAATAAGGCGGTAATATGAAATTTAATCTGAGTTCAGCTTATAAACCAAAGCTGTTTGAGATCTTATTCAATGGTACTTATAGCAAAAAAACACTCTTCTCAGACATTATTGCTGGAGTAATTGTAGGAATTATTGCTCTCCCATTGGCTATTGCGTTTGGTATAGCATCTGGTGTAACACCTCAACAAGGCCTTATAACGGCAATTATAGCGGGTGTTCTCACCTCTGTGCTAGGTGGGTCTAGATTTCTTATTGGAGGCCCTACAGGTGCCTTTATAGTGATAATATTTGGTATTGTTCAAGAGTTTGGCTTCTCTGGCTTAGTTGTAGCTACAGTTTTGGCTGGTATTTTATTGCTGCTTATGGGGTTATTCAAACTTGGTAATATTATTAAATTTATTCCCTACCCTATAGTTGTTGGATTTACAAGTGGTATTGCTGTTGTAATTTTCTCTACTCAAATAAAAGATTTCTTAGGGCTTACAATAGAAAACGTTCCTGCCGATTTTATTCCAAAATGGGGTGCTTATTTTGCAAACATTTCAACTATAAATATATATGAGACCTTACTTGCTGTTTTCTCGCTATTAATTATTATTATATGGCCACTATTTTATAAAAAAATTCCAGGCTCTCTTATCTCTATAATAGTTGGAACTTTTGGGGCATTACTTATTACAAATAGTACAGGAATTGAATTCTCTACAATTGGAACAAAATTTCCTGAGTTGGCACAAGGTATATCTATGCCTAAGCCTCAAATACCTAAAATAGACTTTGCAACTGTGAGACTACTATTCCAACCAGCTATTACTATTGCTATTCTTTGTGCTATTGAATCTCTTTTGGCAGCAATGGTTGCCGACGGTGTTACAGGTAAAAAACATGATTCAAACACAGAGCTTATTGGTCAAGGAATTACAAATATTATAACTCCATTTTTTGGTGGAATACCATCTACAGGGGCTTTAGCCAGAACAATGGCAAACATTAACAATGGAGGTAAAACTCCTGTAGCAGGTATTATTCATGGTGTTGTGCTACTTCTTATATTTCTATTCTTAATGCCCTATGCTGTCTATATTCCACTTGCAACTCTTGCTGCTATTCTTATTATTGTTGCTTACAATATGAGTGAGTGGAGAACATTTAAATATCTGCTAAAAGGTCATAAAGCCGATGTTGCTGTTCTTCTTATAACCTTCTTCCTTACTGTAGTAATAGATTTAACTGTAGCAATAGAGGTGGGAATTCTACTAGCTGTTGCTCTATTTGTTACTCGTGTTTCTGAAACATCTAGTATAAAAGTTATAGATGAAAAATCAATTGCTGGAAGTGAGTTGGAGGAGCTGTCTTACGATGTAGATATGATAACTATTCCAAAAGGTGTAGAGATTTATGAAATAGATGGCCCTTTCTTCTTTGGTCTAGCTAACAAACTAGATGAGATAAACTCCTCTACACACCATTCTGTTAAAGTGAGAATAATTCGAATGAGAAAAGTTCCTTTTATAGACTCAACTGGTATGAATAACTTGAGGAACCTTTGGAAAAGATCTAAAATAGAACATGTTCAAATTATATTATCTGGTGTAACAGACAATGTATATAACTCTATGCAAAAGGCAGGGTTTGTAAATGAGATAGGTAGAGAGTATATCTACCCTCATATTCAATTGGCCATGGCAAAAGCAACCGAAATTGCACAAAAAGCAGCAGTAAAGGAGTTTAAAAAACACCATCAGAAGAAAAGCTACAAGTAAATAACCTTGATAGTTTATATCTATATATAATAGCAAAAAGAGACTGCCTAAAATTTAGAGAGTCTCTTTTTACAATAAAGAAGTAATTACTACTTTTCTAATTTTACCTTGGAAAGACGTTCTGTAAGAAGAGGAACTATTTTAGTTACATCTCCTACAATACCAAGATCTGATACTTGAAATATTGGAGCATATTTATCTTTATTAATAGCAACAATAAAATCTGATTCTTCCATTCCTGCTAAATGTTGGATAGCTCCAGAGATACCTAAAGCAAGGTAGAGGTCTGGTCTAACTGTTTTACCTGTTTGGCCTACTTGCCTATCATGAGAAACAACTCCGGCATCTACAACTGCTCTAGAGGCAGAAACCTCTGCATTTAACACATTGGCTAAATCTTTAAGATTTTTAAACTCTGCTCCTACTCCTCGGCCTCCAGAAACTAAGATTTTTGCTTCTGAGATATCTACCATACCCTTGGCCTCTTTAACACTCTTTACCAGTTTAACTTTAAACTTAGAGGCGTTAAACTTAGGAGAGTACTCAATTATTTCACACTTCCTAGAGGTGTCTTTTTCTAATTTACGCATAACTCCAGGTCTCACTGTAGACATTTGAGGTCTGTGCTCCTTACAAACAATTGTTGCCATAAGGTTACCTCCAAATGCAGGGCGTGTCATAAGCAACTCTTTCTCTTCTGAAATCTCTAACTTGGTACAGTCTGCTGTAAGACCAGTTTCTAAACGAGCAGAAAGTCTTGGTCCTAAATCTCTGCCAATAGTTGTTGCACCAAAAAGAACTATAGAGGGTTTAAACTCTGTTATCACTTGATAAACAGCTTGTGTGTACTGTTCTGTTATGTAGTGCTCTAACTCAGGTGTATCTATGCAAATTACTTTATCTGCTCCGTAATATCCTAACTCTTTTGCCTTATCAGAAATATTACTTCCTGGAAATATAGCTACAACATTCTGCCCTAGAGCATCGGCAAGGTCTCTTGCTTTACCCAAAAGCTCAATAGCTACAGATTGAATTACTCCTTCTCTCTGCTCTACAAATACAAAAACATCTTTATATGACGATAAATCCATTTTCTTTTTCTGTTATATTATAAATTTTTCTTTTAATTTGGAAATGATAATTCCAACAGCCTCTTCGGCCTCTACTTCAAACTGTTCTCCAGCGCTTTTTACTCCTTTAGAGAATGCTTTGTGAACTTTAGTTGGAGACCCTTTCAATCCCATTTTAGACTCGTCTGCACCTATATCTGCAACTCCAAGAACTTTAACCTCTTTATCTATAGCCTCTACAATACCTCTTACATTCATGTACCGAGGTTTATTTGCAGATGATAGAACTGTTAATAGGAGTGGTGCTTGAGCTTCCAAAATTTGATAACCCTCTTCGGTCTGTTTTTTTATGGTAAACAGAGACTTTCCATCATATTTAACCTCTTCTGTATAAGATATTTGAGGTATATCTAAATGCTCTGCAATTTGAGGCCCCACTTGTGCAGTGTCTCCGTCAATTGCTTGTCTACCGGCTATTATAAGATCCCACTCCATCTTCTTTAAAGCAGATGCTAGAGCATTAGACGTTGCTAGGGTGTCTGCTCCTGCAAATTTTCTATCTGTTAGTAAAATTGCATCATCGGCACCCATTGCTAAGGCTTCTCTAAGCACAGCATCGGCTTGAGGTGGTCCCATTGTTATAACTGTAACATGAGAGCCAAACTCATCTTTTAATGAGAGAGCTGCCTCTAAGCCAGATTTATCGTCGGGGTTAATTATACTAGGCACTCCGTCTCGAACAAGAGTTCCTGTCACAGGATTTATCTTTATTTCAGTTGTGTCGGGAACCTGTTTAATACAAACTATAATTTTCATTATTATATGGTTATAATCTATTGAACTTTATTTAAACATTTTTGCTGCAATTACCATCTTTTGAACCTCTGAAGTTCCTTCATAAATTTCGGTAATTTTTGCATCTCTCATCATTCTCTCTACAGGATATTCTCTGGTGTAACCATACCCTCCGTGGAACTGAACAGCTTTGGTAGTTACCTCCATTGCTGTTTCAGAAGCAAATAACTTAGCCATTGCAGCATCTGTAGAATAAGGAATACCTGAATCTTTTTTATATGCAGCAGAGCGTACTAAAAGACGTGATGCTTCTGTTTTAGTGTAAAGGTCTGCCATCTGGAATTGTGTATTTTGAAACTGTGCAATTGAACGGCCAAATTGCTTTCTCTCTTTAGTATATTTAACAGTCTCATCTATTGCTCCTTGAGCTATTCCTAATGCTTGAGCAGCAATACCAATCCTTCCACCATCTAAAGTTTTCATGGCTATACTAAACCCTTTTCCAACTTTTCCTAGTAAGTTTTCTTTAGGAATTCTGCAATTCTCAAAAATTAACTCACAAGTAGAAGAACCTCTAATACCAAGTTTTAACTCTTGCTTACCTGTAGAAAACCCAAGAGTGTCTCTCTCTACTATAAAAGCAGTTATTCCTCTAATACCTGCAGACTTATCTGTCATGGCAAAAACTATATAGACATCTGCATGAGCTCCATTGGTAATAAATATTTTACTCCCATTAAGTACATATGCATCTTCTTCTTCTACAGCTGTTGTCTGTTGTGCCGAGGCATCGGTTCCTGCATTGGGCTCAGTAAGACCAAATGCTCCTAACCACTCTCCGCCTGCAAGTTTTGGAAGATATTTCTTCTTTTGATCTTCTGTACCAAACTCAAGAATTGGCGCCACACATAGAGAGGTATGTGCCGATACAATTACACCTGTTGTACCACATACTCTAGAGAGCTCTTCAACTGCTATAGAGTACATAATATTGTCGCCTCCTGCTCCTCCGTATTGTACAGGTACAGGAATTCCCATAACCCCATATTTAGCCAACTTCTTCACACTTTCAACAGGGAAGGTCTCATTTTCATCTATCTCTGCTGCAATTGGTTGAATCTCTTTATCGGCAAACTCACGAATCATCTGCTTGAAGAGTTGCTGCTTTTTGTTTAATTCAAAATTCATTTTTATTTATAAAGATTTAATTATTAATGCAGTTCCCATTCCTCCGCCAATACATAAGGAGGCCAATCCTATCTCTTTTTTATTTGCTTTTAAAGCATGTATAAGAGAAACTAAAATTCTATTGCCAGATGCACCTATTGGATGACCTATGGCAATTGCACCACCATTGATGTTGCATCTTTCGTCTATCCACTCTCTAGATACTCCATGCTCATCTATAAGTTCTTTAATTACTCCTAAAGATTGAGCTGCAAAAGCTTCATTTAACTCCATAAGATCTATCTCAGATAATTTAAGATTGGCTTTTTTTAGTGCCATTCTTATAGCTGGGACAGGTCCAAGGCCCATGATTGAAGGGTCTACTCCACCCTGTCCATGAGAGATAATTTGTGCAATAGGTTTCAAACCGTGCTCTTTTATAGCACTTTCAGATGCTAAAATAACAAAAGAAGCTCCGTCGTTTATACCAGATGCATTTCCTGCTGTTACAGAACCATCTTTTTTAAATGCAGGTCTCAAATTTGCTAATTTTTCTGGAGAAGTACCTCTATTTGGAAATTCGTCTCTAGCAAAAACTTTAGTCTCTTTTCTGGATACAATATCTACAGGAACTATCTCATTATCATATATTCCCTCATCTACTGCTTTAATGGCTTTTGCTTGAGAAGAGTGAGCAAAATCATCTTGATCTTCTCTAGAGAGTGAATATTTTTCTGCAATGTTTTCTGCTGTAATACCCATGTGATATTTATTGAAAACATCTGTAAGACCATCATGGATCATATGATCTATAGCCTTCATATCACCCATTTTCATCCCATTTCTTACACTACTTGGTAAAACAAAACCTGCATTTGACATA
>Ga0265293_10001923_pt1 | contig 43704 bp, 95 predicted proteins | sample Munlanlewell138R_FD_192505 | JGI IMG/M metagenome (GOLD analysis project Ga0265293, IMG submission 192505) | Leachate microbial communities from a municipal landfill in Southern Ontario, Canada - Leachate well 138R | ecosystem: Engineered > Solid waste > Landfill > Unclassified | place: Canada...
TCTGTAGATGTCAGCCAGGAGTTCGCAAATAATGTTTCGTCTAATTTTGGAAAATGGGTCGCACAACCTTGGAACAGGAATCATTATTTTAAAGGCGATGTTAACAAATATATCTCGGTTAATACTACCAAATGGCAACAGCCAGTTACTAGGCTGATGAGTTTTGAAAATAGAGCCAAAGCCGCTCCTTCAAAATTTAGTTTCAAAAAAGTACCAGAAGATGCTCCTGTTTTTGAATATCCAAAGAACCGGAACGCATTCGCTTCAGATAGACTTTTAGGAACTGCTAAAAAGACTTTTGATTTGTTTGAATTTGACAAGATGAATTCAAGACTTGGACCAATCAAATTCGTAAATGTCATTATTATTGGCTTCGGAGACCAGCCTCAATCCATAGTAGACCTGCAGAGAAGTAAATGGTACGGAGGCAAGAAGAACGACTTGGTGCTATGCTACGGAGGCAAGGACCCATTGAGGCCCGCTTGGGTATCTGTTTTTGGCTGGAGTCAAGAAGGAGTCGACCAGTTACTCCTAGCGGTTATGGAGTCTTCCGAAATGAGTACTTCAGTCTTGCCAGAAATCGAATCCATTATTTCAGAAAGATATACAATGGTTGACTGGGATTCTATGACAAAGCAAATTGACATAGAAATGCCTACTTGGTCTTGGATTGTTATGATTTGCTTCATCCTTATTTCACAAGGCGGTTATTATTTCTGGTCATGGTATAATGATTTTAGAAATTAAAAGGAGGAACTAGTATGAAGTGGGAACTTAAAGACTTAATAAATAGCGCAAACAGTGTTGACGGTGAGATAAACGGAAAATAGGTTCCTTCAAGGCCTATCAACTGGAAGCATGAAACCTTGGCCGAGAGGTTTAGAAACGCTTGGGCGGTATTTGTAGGCAAGGCAGATGCTGTTGTATGGCCGGAGGGACAATGAAAGCAAGCTTTAATGGAGCAAGAAAAAATCTTGTTACAGATTTCAACCTTCTAGTGTGTACAAAGACTAGGCTGGACGATGAACAGAAACAAATCTTGAACGATTTGAGAAATACTATCGTTGGTCTTTTGTGCATGTATGACGAAAACGACCCTGAAAGTAGTTGCCTTATTGATACCATAATTTTGGAGGAAGTTTATGAAGACGGCATTTGAAGAAGAGTTGGCTGAAATTTGGAAAAAGAATGCTGAAAAGGATGGAGGTAGGTCTTTTATAAACAAGGTGGATAAGGAACACTCTAGAAGGGCTAAAAACAATAAAGACGAGTATGTTGCACTTCTATTTGCCAGAGAACCTTCATTAATGTTCCTAGACCCTTTCACAAGGGCTCGGGTTGATTTATATTGGATGATAGGGACTCCAGAACCTTTGATGATTGATGATTATAAAGTTAGCACAAAGCGAGAATTTGTTCAAAGACCAAGTAGAGTTATATTTGGCGGAGAAGACTGGAATAGGAATCCATTCATTTTTAAAACCGAATTTGAAGCCCTAATCTTCGTAGAAATGTTCAATTCTGCCGCCTGCAATGTTCTTAAGAAAATAAGCTTGAAGCCTTAAAATCCTTCTTCTTTTTTGTACGGTTCAAATCCCATGCCACTATGGCTTTTGTGATAGATAAAACCATAATAAGGTTCAGGTAGTTTCTCAATAATGTCAGATAGGGCATCTCGGTATTCTTTTGCAACCTTTTTTAGACCGTATTTTGGAGCATTTTCAAAAGGACCACCCTCTTTTGGTGGGTCAATTAGCGAGATAAAACTATCAAAACCAATACCTACAGTCCCTCGGTCTATTAATTCATCGATTTTACTAATAACCAATTGAGTAAGCTTATTTTTCCATTCTTGCATAACCGTTCCTTTGCAATAGTTGTGCTTGAGAATATTTTCTTAAATTGAACATATGGCTTGATTCGTTAATTTCTTTTGCTTATCCTTCTAATATGAAATTTCACAAAGTCATTAAGAACAAAGCGGTTGATATAATTCAAGAAGATGAGATTATAGGCCATGAATGCATCTTAAAATTTGCAGGGAAACGGCATATAGGGGAGGTCTTGATGCGACGTTCAAGATGGTGGGACAAAGAAGAGCCTTGGTTCTTTTTTCACGAAGAAGAAAGAGTCCCTTGGAAAGTAAAAGATATAATCAAAGAAGGCGGAGTTATAACTCGCATACTTGAAAAACAGGAGTTTTATGGAGACTTTTAATCCTTGGAAAAAGAAAGAGTGGACATCAAACGCTCAATGGCCCGAAGGCTCATTCAAGAGAACTTGCTCTGGGCAGAAGTCAACAGACTTTCATTTGACAGAAGCTGCGGCAAAGGCGGTCTGCAATATGCTTGAAAGAGATGGTCTTGGAGGGGAAGGGGAAATTTTCCCATTAAGGACATGGGTAGCAAAAATAGGAGACGAGAATGAAAAATAAGAAGGTATCAACAGACCAGGAGCTTATCGATACCATAAAAAAGTCGTCTAGTCTTGGTAAATACGGAATTAAGGGTAGTACTGGGTTGGGGGTTGAAGGTTTTTTCCATGTCTCTGCACCATACGATTCAAATGGAAAGGTTTTCGTCCATTATACCTACAAGCGTAAATTAGTTCAGGACGGAAAAGTAATCACAGAAGAAACGGATTCTTGGAAAAGGATGACTTTAGCCAGAGCGAAGCGGGAAAAGTGCCCAATAATCCGTTGTTCTATGTGTAAAGAGCCAGCAGTCTCTCTGGACCATATGTGGCCTTATGACATCTTGTATAATCGTTGTGCGGAACATTATAATTCAAAATCAGAGATGTAATATGAGTAAATTTGTTTGGTTGGTTTTTTACGGTATGATACATGATGGATATGAGTGTATAGGTGTCTTTTCTTCTGAAGAGAAGGCAAATGAGCATATAGCGAAACAAGACCTAGATGAAGACCCTTACGATTTGATGCGGATATTTGCTGAAAAAAGGGAAATAGATGTTCCCCTTAAGCCTGGCCCGATAGGTAATGTATAATGAGTTTCGATGTATTTAAAAGGGAATCTTTTGAATGCAAGAAGACTAGAAGACCGAAATACACTTTGGTAAAAAGCCTTCCGACTAGAGCAAAAGCCAGAAGTTGGTGTAGAAATCATTATTTTGAATGCGGTTGGAAAGAGTTAACAATTAAACATCCAGATGGAAAAGAAGAAACTTACGAGAGAAATGCGTAATGAATAAACATGACGATGAAGATTTGCTAAATGACGCAATAATCCATAGCTATTCGATTTATGATAGTTATTCAGAAACAGAACCTGATTGCTCTTGTGCAAAAGACCATTTAATGTTAGGTAGATGGCTTTCTGAATTAAAGGATTTGAGAGAAATATTAGGAGATGTTGAAGAGGCCGTAAATTCCAGAATCGACAATGTAACTTTTATGGAAAGAATTGGGAAAGAGGAGAGACAAAGGATTTATAGCAGGGGTAAGAAGCGTTAAAATGAATTATACTGCTCAAAAACTTTACGAAGCTAGAAAATGTCCAAGATGCGGGAGTCCTCTCTGCCCTCCTTGGACTGACCAGGATGGAGATCTAATCTGCAGGCATTGTCAGCTCAATATAAAGTGGATTAGGGAATGGATTGCAATTATTCCGGATGGAGATGATTTTAAGAAATCCGAGACTGTATAATCCTTAATGCATAAATATCCATTAAGAACGCTATCTTTGTTTAGCGGCATTGGGGCTTACGAAACAGCCCTTATGAATAACAAAACTCCGCATGTTATCGTGGGATATTGCGAACGGGACCCGATAGCAAGTAAATGCTATTCAATTTTGCACAATGTAGAAGAGTCTCTTAATTTAAGAGATGTCTCTCTAATTCAACCGAAAACATTGCCAGATTTTGATTTACTCACATTTTCCCCTCCCTGTCAGGACATTTCAAGTATAGGAGGGCATGCTGGAGTTTCAAAAGAAACAAGAACGGGTTTGATGTGGACTTGTTTGGACATTATCCGAGAGAAAAAGCCTTCTTATTTGGTAATGGAAAATGTCAAAAATTTAATGAAGAAATATAAGAATTCCTTTGCAGAGTACCTTGGAGAAATCCGAGACATTGGGTATGAATGCAATGCTGAAATATTGAAGGCTGACGATTATGGATTGCCTCAAATTAGACAGAGGCTTTTTATGGTTGGTGTGAGAAGTGATATCTCTAATAGTTTAGGAAGGTTTACCTGGCCGAATCCCATACCCTTAAAATCATCTTTAAAGGATTTTATAGATATAGGAGAGCCGATACAAACAATAAATAAACAAGTCTCCTATACAATTAGAATCGGAGGTAGAAAGTCTGGAGTTAAAAATAGGCATAATTGGGATGGGTATATGGTAAATGGGAAAGAGTATTTTCTTTCTCCTAAAGACTGCATGAGACTAATGGGCTTTAAAGAGAGCGACTACGATAAACTTAAAGCTGCCGGGATATCAGAATCAAGTATTTTAAAGGTATCTGGAAACTCTATTGCAGTACCTGTACTAGAGGCAATTTTCAGGTCTTTATTAGTCAAGTCAGAAGAAGTTCTTTTTCAGAATAATGAATAACACGAAGAGGTAAAAATGAGAAAATGTGATTGTAGAGCCTACAAACAGAATATAACAACGCTCAATGGTATCATTGACACATATGCAAAATCGAAGTCTGGGAATCCGAGAGGATATATTGGAAGACCTTTCGTATATTGCCCATGGTGTAGCAAGAAATTGATTGAATCAAATGAGAATTCCAAACCTAATATAAAAGGTAGAATAATAGGATAGGAGCATATGAAATACAAATTTTCAACTTTTCAAGAGCTGGTAGATAGAGTTCCTTCTCAGAGAATTAGGGATTGTTTAGATAAACTTGGAGAGAAGCTTGACGAATCTAAATTTCATGCAGAACTTGAATGGGGCATCGAAAGCCTTCGTAGCCAATTTGGGACAAACGGCGAGATTCCAGTAACATTCCCAAATCCTGCTAAAGTTCCTTCTAGAATCTTAATACTCCCTCCTTATTTTGAATATGAAGTAAATGGAGGAGAATCTTCAGTAGATATAAAGAGTATTCATTTTGTAAAATTTACGCCTAAAGAGAAATCAGAACAAATGACGATTCCAGGCTGCGAAGGTTTATAATGCCAGAAGAACAGATAAAGGTAGATGTTATCATTGTTGGAGCAGGGTTGGCAGGGCTGGCTTGCGCTATCAAACTCGCAAAAAAATCAGCCAGAGAAAGAAGGCTTTCTCAAAGAGCATCTAAAGCTATTAAAATATTGGTTATTGAAAAATCAGAGCAGATAGGTGGACACATCCTTTCTGGAGCAGTCATCCGACTAGATTCATTAAAAAATCTCTTAAGTAATAAAGAATATAAAGATATAGACACTGATAATATAGTTCAGTCGGAATCGTTTTATGCTTTAACAGAAAATCATAAAATCAAGATTCCATTCGTACTCCCAAAAATGAGACAGAAGGGTCTTCCTATTGTTTCGATGTCTAATCTCGTTGTAGAATTATATGGAATCGCTACAGAGCTAGGCGTAGAAATAATTACAGGACAGACTGTTGACTCTCTTGTGTGGGAAGGCGAACGGGTTGTAGGAGTCAAGAGTGGAACCGAAACGGTATATGCAAAAAATGTTGTAATAGCAGAAGGCCCTGCCGGCCTATTGACAAAAGAATTGACCGACAAGTTGCCAACTTTGAAAAATAAGAATCTGCAGACTTATGGACTTGGGATTAAGGAGCTATTTGAGATCCCTTCTTGTCCGGAAAAGAACGGGTCGGTAACTCATACATTTGGATATCCGTTAGGAACGAGTATATATGGAGGGGGGTTCATATACCACATAGATGATACCCATGTCGCATTGGGCTTGGTAACTGCTTTAGACTACAAAACCCCAGAGATTAATTTACATCAAGCATTCAGGAAATGGAAAAAGCATCCCATTGTTCAGTCTCATATTAAAAATGGGAGGCCTATTGGATATGGGGCTCGTTTAGTTCCAGAGGGCGGCTGGCATTCTTTGTTAAAGATGTCGTCTAATGGGACATTCTTGATTGGAGACGCAGCGGGACTTGTAGATACCATAGAACTCAAGGGGGCTCATTTAGCAATAGAGTCTGGGGTTGCGGTAGCCCTGGCAATAATTAAAGGCTGGGCATCTGTTAATCAAAATATTCCATCATTAGAAGGATTGAGACAAACTGCAAATTATAGAGCTTCATTTCGTTTTGGGCTTATAGCGGGGATACTTTTAGCTGGAGTTTCTTGGGTTACAAAAGGAAAAATTCCTTGGAAAAGAATTCCTCAAAGAAATGACAGGACTTGTTTGAACGAAATTCATTCTACTCCTCAAGAAAATGAATTGGACCATGGAGATTTAGATTTGGGAATAGAGTCGGACATTTATCTCTCTAATCTTAAAACGCAAAAAACAGAACACATAAAGATAATAGACGACAAAAAATGTTCAGAATGTTCAGCGAGATACTCATCTCCATGCTTAAGATTTTGTCCAGCCATAGTATATGGTAGAAATAAAGATGGTTCGATTTCAATTTGTTCTGAAAATTGTTTACAATGTCGTTGTTGCACATTAAAATGCCCTTTCGACAATATTGAATGGAAAACTCCAGGAAACGGTTCTGGTCCAAGCTACAAGAGGATGTAAAATGAAAAAATCTAGAGAAAAAGCCTCATGGGATGAATATTTTATGGGGATGGCAGAAAAGGCTACCGAAAGATCTATAGACCCAGATTATCAAGTTGGGGCAATTATCGTTTCTAAAAAGAATAGGATAATCAGTACAGGATATAATGGCTTCCCAGAAGGGTTCGATGAATCAGACCTAGATTGGGACCAAAAAGAACTCTTAAGGCCTTTCATAGCTCATGCTGAAATAAATGCAATTCTATTCAGCAGAAGAAAACTAAAAAAGGCAAGGCTTTATTGCACTCTGTGTCCATGCGAAAATTGTGCTCTTTTGGCCAGAATCGCAGGGATTCAAAAAATTTACTACAGAAACTCATATAAAGATGATGCAAAGATTTTCAAGTTCTGTAAAAGGCTTGGAGTCGAAATAAAGAAAATCTAACATCTTGACTGTTTTACTCCATTTGTATATGTTCTGTCTTGGATAGTTCACATACATACGGAGAGAATATGAAATACTTACAATTCGCAGTTGTCTTTTTAGCCATCGCCCTTTCGGGTTGCAAAACCTCTTTGACTAAAGGAGAGGTTGATACGGAAAATCAAGAAGGCAGGATTAAGGTTGTTTCAGAACAAGTCTATTCGGACTCTTTAGGAACATCTTATAGTGTTATTGTTTTGTTTGATTCTATCTCTGGGAAGTCATTCATATCTGTCCGAGGCGGCGGGATTTCCCCTATTGATTGAGGTCTTGTATGAACGATAAACTCGGAGATAGAATGAAACAGTATGAGCGTCTAACGGACTCCCGTTTGATGCCCCTTCTTCCAACCTTTGCAAGAGTTGACGGAAGATCCTTCCATTCTTTTACGAGGGGCATGAAAAGACCTTACGACATTGATATGTCTACGGCGATGATTCAGACTGCTCTAAACCTTGCTAAAGAAACCAATGCCTGTATGGCATATACACAATCTGATGAAATTACTCTTGTTTGGCTTTCTACAGATTCAAGAAGTCAGATTTGGTTTGACGGAAGACATTCCAAAATGGTCTCTCAAATCGCCGCTTTGTCGACTTTGTATTTCTATAGGATTTGCGAAGTCTCAATGCCTGAATACGCAAAAAAGCTCCCGTCTTTTGATGCGAGGGTTTGGCAAGTTCCAAATAAGACAGAGGCTGCAAATGTGTTCCTTTGGAGAGAACTGGACGCTATTAAAAACAGTATTAGTATGGCTGCAAGGGCTGTCTATAGCGACAAGGAACTACACGGAAAGCATAGTTCTGATAAGAAAGAGATGCTTCAGCTAAAGGGGCTGAATTGGGATCTGTATCCGTCGTTTTTCAAAAGGGGGAGCTTTATTCAGAAGAGAACGGTTGTTAGGCCATTTACAACAGAAGAGCTTTCTAATCTTCCGGAAAAACATGAGGCGAGAGAGAATCCTAATCTTACAGTTGCAAGAACTGAATTCAAGATTATGGAGCATTTGCCGAGCTTCAATCAAATCCAAAATAAAGAAAACTTTATCTTTGATGGTTCTGAACCAATTGAAAAATCAGACCCTTCTTAAGTAAAAATTTAGAACTATTGAAATAAACGGGACCCCATATGTTTATAGAGCGTATGATTTAGACCTTAACGAACATCGTTTGGTTCATGACGGAGTTTTGCACCGTCTTTTAGGAAAGGTAACAGCAGGATGAAAAAGATTTATTCTATCGGAGAAGAAACGCCATGGAGGCTTACAAAGGACTCTGGCTATAGATTATCAAAGGCAATAGTCGAGACAGGGGCTGAAGTCATAGCGAGCTATGTAGATGTCTGTAGCCCTCCTGTTCATGCCTGTATACGAATTAGGCTGGATGAAGATAAGATTTCTGCCTTTAAAGACATCTTTGAAGGGCCTTTTGAACCTGTGATGGCCGCGGGCGGGTGCAACGAAGAACAGAATACTCTCGTCCTTGATGAGACTGGGGAGGGACTATATCATTTTTGTCCTGTTTGTAGCGCCCATGCTGGACAAATGTGCTCAGAACCAGACCCTAATGCAGAAGGGCTCGGAATTGAATGGACTCATAAGATTCATGCTGAAAGAGCGACTAATACCAATGGCCTAATTAGGATTTGCGACACATGTAAAAAGGTAACAGCCATTGATTTAGACAATTCAATTGACAATAAAAAAGAAATGGAACTACCTGGACAAACGGTTCTGGAAATCCCTTTAACCGAGATGTCAGAAAAGTATAAATCTGCAAATCAGTGCGAATGTAAAAAAGTTGAAAAATAATCGGAAAACGGGCTGGGGAACTGCTCTTTGTAGTTAGGCGAAAATACTATGAAGACAATTACCGATGATTTTGAAGTCTTCTGTCATGACATGAGGACAGGGGAAATAGATATTAACAAGACCTACCATTGTTATATGGGTAGTGGACTTTACTTGTCAGCCAAAGGGAGCGATATCTTGAAATCATTGGAAGAACTTGATTCAATATTTGAGGGGGAATAGCCATGGAAAGTTTTGAAAAACAACAGGCTCGTAAATTGGTCAAATTCTGGGAAGACCAACTCGTCGACTATAAAGATTACAAAAAGAGAACTCCTGGAGCTATTGGAAAATATGGCTGGAGAGTCAGAATGAACGAACTTAAAAATAGCATCGAAATGACAAGGACTGTTTTTTGCCTATGGGATGATATGTTTTGTATTATTCCTGATTAGTTGCAACCTTCATATGAAAGTGGCAACTTCATATCTTTCCGAATAGCGTTTCACTTTCGATATGATTACCTGATAATGTTTTCTTTATTGAAATAGCAAGTCTATAAGCAAGTTCTACAGGAACGGCATTCCCAATTTGTTTATATTGAGATGATACACTACCTTCAAAAAACCAATCGTCTGGAAATGTTTGGATTCTAGCAGATTCTCTAATTGAAAGAGGTCTGGTTTCATCAGGATGACATCTTTCGGTTTGCATTTGTGCCGGAGAACATAGAATAGTCAAACAAGGTTCGTCCCAAGAAAGCCTTTTTGCATAAGTTGTTCTCCCTCCAGAATTATTGTAATAACTTTTCCCCATATACTCTTTTGCTATTGTAACAGGAAGGTTTCTCCAGTTTCCTCCTGGAGGTACTAACTCTAAAACTTTTGTTTTCTTTTCTGAATAAGAGACACATTGGGACGAAGGGCAATCCTTCAAGGCATCCCTTAAAGTCAATGGTGGGAACTCTTTTTCCGGCCATTTAAATCCGATATTTAAATTCTTATTAACTCCAATAATGATAAGTCTTTTCCTTTTTTGCGGAACGCCAAATTCAGAAGAGTCCAGTAGCCTATATTCGACATAGTACCCTAAATCTGAAAGGACGCCTAAAACAGTCTTGAAAGTCCTCCCGTTATCATGCGTCATAAGTCCATGGACATTTTCTCCTAGAAAAAACTTCGGAGATGTTTCCTTTATACATCTAGCGAATTCGTAAAATAGAGTTCCTCTTGTATCTTCCAAACCAAGTCTTTTTCCGGCATGGCTAAATGACTGGCATGGAAACCCGCCCGTTACTGCATCTGGTTTCAAATTAGAATAATCGGCTAAAGTTACATCCCCTTGAAATATTGGCCATTGAGGTCTATTGGCCTTTAATGTTCTGCAGGCATTCTTGTCTTTCTCGACTAAAAGTATTGGTTCAAATCCAGCTCTTTCAAAGCCTATTGCCATCCCACCAGCTCCAGCAAAGAGTTCTATTGTTTTGTAATTTCCCATATCATATTATACATATTTTCGTTGACGGTTAGGCCTATTTTAGATATATATTGATTGATAAAAATCCAAACAATCAATAAAGACAATATGAAATTTATAGAAATATTCAATATACTGAAGCAGAAACCATTTTTTCGTTTTATTTATGTAATCACATTTGGGCTTGTGATATCTCTCATTTACATATTCCTTGTAATACTGACGAGTATTTGGAATTTTTTCATTGGTTATCCTCCCCGAATCCTCCCCAAGTTTTTAGAGCCCATTTCAGAATTTTTAGACCCTTACTTTTTCAGTTGGGAAGATGTCGGAGATTTACTTAATTTGAGATTGTTAAAGAATTGGATTCTTAACAAGGAGAGAAAATGAAGCACAATTTGATAGATTCGCAGACATTCTTAACGCTTTTATCGAAATAATTGAAGGCGAAGGGCTACAGGAATAGGAGCATATGAGCGATTCTAAAGACATTTTTGAAAAGAATTATCAATGTTACTGGGTAGGTGCTGAAACGCCAACCCCTGGAGACTACGCTTATAATGATGTCACTGGTAAAAACGGCCAAATTATAAAACTTGAAGAACGAGGTAGGGGAAGAGGTTGGACTTGTTTTTTAGATAATGGGGTTGTATGTCATTTAGGCGGTATAGGAAATAATTGGAAACTTCACAAGCAAGGTCAAACATGAACGAATCAAGACTCCCTAATTATGCCGGACGAAAAGATGTAGACATTCCTCTTGAAGAGGAATTGGAATTGGCGGGTATTCATGTTGAACATCTTCCAGAAGGATGCCGTGATACAATGGGAGAAGTAAAATCTATCGTCATAGGTTCTCTTCATGGTTGGACTTTTACAAGGAATTGGTACTATTGGGTCTGTAAAGGACCTGGGATTCCAGTTGATGTAGCAATGAAACTCCATGAAAAATATGGGAGTGTAGTTCGAGTGGATGGACATTGCGGTTGCCCTTCTCCATTGGAACGTTTTAAAGGGCTAGGAACAGGAGCTTACCATGTTGACTCCTTGAGGGGCTTAAAAGCCCTTGCAGATACAATTCGTGAAGTTGTTAAGGCGGCAGAGGATTTCAGAGTTAAAGAAGTCGCAACGGCGTAGGAGAAATATGTCAGATTTAATCGAAGTAAAATATACTCCTGTAGAAGACTTGAGACCATCTTGGCTGAAAGAGTTGATTCCTCCTTCGTTTAAGGAACGAGGAGAACCAACGGAGATTCTTTGCCCTTCTTGTAAAACTAAAATGACCTTTGGAATGATTCCATGTCCAGACGGGCGGGAAGGATGTATTGTTTGTCATTATGGATATAGGTGTCCTGAATGTTTAAAAATATGGTATGTGAAAATGAGGTAATTTATGGCTGAACTTAAAAAATCTTACGGAAAAATTCCACAGCATATGATTGAAGATTTAAACAGGTATGCAACTGAACACGTTCTAACTGGTAACTTTCTTTACTCCCTCCTTTCAAACGACCTTTCACAATCGTTCTCATATGCTGATTCAGAAACGATTGCTGCGATGTATGATTATGTTCAATATGTGTATAATTATATGCCCATACAATGTTGGGGAAGTAGAGAGAAGGTTAATGCTTGGATTGAGAACCGTCCAGTAAAAGGAACGAAATGAACAGTTGCCCGACGCAATCCCCTAATTTTAATTATGGGGTAAGTCGGGCAGGAAACTTGAAAAACTTTGGATTATAATATGTCTAGTTCTTTGACAAGATATGATGGTTGCGACGGGAAACATGGTTTCCACCGTCGCATAAAATCTTAATGGATCAGACTGGGATAAACTCAAATGTCGTATAGACGGGGCATAATCCAGTCGAAAGAGTTCGACTCTTTTCACCATGACTTGTATTTCCAAGTAGGCATAGAAATATGACCCAAAAGAGATATAAGCTTGCGGTAAGTCCCTGTAGGGTGTCTTGTGGGACACATTCCAAACCTACAGAGGGCGGGCTCGGAACGAGCCACGAGGTAATGGCGGTAGAACCGCCATTAGTCCGGAATCCCCAGAATTTATTCGTGGGGAGGTTCAACACAAACTATAAATTTTATTTGGAAGTTGAATTTCCAGACGGCGAACGGAAAGCCACTTCGTTTGAGATAGAATCTATGGTTGCGGATCCAAGGCTCAAGCCTTACGACAGATGCGACGATTCTATTACTGCCTGTCTGGCTGGCGGAGTAACATGCAATACAGCAGGGCTGATTGATGTCTCTCGCAAAAAGATTGCAGAGCAAATAGTTGTTAAATTAACGGATGAAATTCTTCAGGCCATCAAGGCGAGAGATTTGAGAAACGGTTATAAACAGGAAACTTTCGCAGGTATTTAAAGGAGTAGATATGAAAAGAAATCAACAAAAAGACCTGAGAACCCTTGCCGATGCGTTTTATAGCGAACTTATTTTTGAAGACGGTTGTGAATATGGAACGCCAGGACTTGACTGTAAAAGGCCTTTTGGGAATGGTGATGTTGAAGGCGATATTTTAGATATATTGGGATGGGAGCCAGAAGGAGATGATGGGGATGATGTCTGTTATTCAAGAGCTCAAAAAGAATATGCTAGAGCTCTTTATGTTGATAAACTAGTCCCATACCTCAAAGAGCAATGGAGTCTTTTTAAAGAACTTCAAATTTCATCTAAACAAAATTTTCAAGAAGAGGATTCAGAACTGATGGTTACTGTTCCTTTGGAACTTCTTAAATCCGTTTTGGTCGCAGCAGAGGACAACAATCTAGATTGCCTTAATGACCATTTAGATAAAAACGCTGGATATATGAAAATCGGCAAAAATATGATGTTGAAAAAAATGTATGAGGACGAAAAGGCTAAAATTGATAAACTTCGTGAAAAAATGGGGTACTCAACCGTTCCCATTAAATCTATAAAATCTTGATAATTCTTGAAGGAATTATACGCCGAATGGCGTATAATATAAGTACGATTGAGTCTGCGTGAGGTCTTTGAACCCGAAAAAGTCTCCGTTATGAGTCCTGAAAGTCTTTCAGAACCAAAGGAAACCGTGTTTCCTCCTGAAGACTAAAGGTAAGAAATCATACTCATAAGTCGTTCAACCATAAATGGTTGTAGTGTTTTGATTGGATAATGGTTCCAGTCATAACTATTAATTTAGAACACTATCACTTTGGTTGGGCACTGGGCATCCTACGGTAGCCCATGCCAACTTGTAGACTTTTGTAAGTTTACTTGAACGGTAAGACAGTAAAAGAAGTAAGGATGTTGGTTGCCGAGGCTGAAGCTGACGCAATTGCTCAAGAGGCCAGAGATGCATATTTGAGACAAAGAAAAGACCTTATAGAATCTGGATTAAGTCAAGAGGATTATCAAGTGTCTCGTTTGGAGGAGGAACAGGCAGCAATGTACGACCCTCAAGAAGGCATGGAAGATGATTTTAGGAATTAAGATCCAACCATTTGTAGATTTCATCTTGAAGACTCATTATTTGTTCAGCTATAGTTTCGTGCAATGCGAATAGATTATCTGACATTGTTGATTCAGACTTTACATAATCTTCTTCCGCATTAAAGTCCTCAACGGGCCGAAGGAGTTCTGAAATAGGCAGAGAGAAATCCATACTGGACAATTTGGTTCCTGATTGGCACAGATGGTCATTAGGACCAGCCAAGGACTTGTCTAGCGAGAAAGGGACTACATCAACGGTTGGAATATCATCGTATTGTGGACATCCAGTAATAACGACTTCCGAGAATAAGTCAGTTGACGATACTTTTCTAAGTTTCCAAAGTTGTCCGGGCGAGATAGAATAATTCATCTATCATATTAAGGCGTGATTGGTTAAAAAATCCGTAAATATGCTTTTAAGGGCTCGCCTTTTTCTTTTGTTGTTCTACAAACCATTTGGCTGGTGTAAGTAGATGTCCATTCATAATATTGATAAGTTTGTTATAGACTGTTTCTATCCATTGGCCATGAGCTTCGTACCATTCGACTTCAGCCTTTGGAGCATGTAGTGGGCCTGTGACTCTATAAAACTTGCAATGGTTTACTTCTCGTCTAAAGATATCTGCTATGACGCAGGCTTCTTCGTCAGTTAGTTTATCCGGAGGGCAAATTTCCGCTGGTTTGGACTTAACTGGTTGAGTTTTGGTTTTTCGAACTGATTTGGTTGACTTCATTCTTCTTCTTCAATCGCAATAGGCTCTTCCGTTGCCTCTTGGGCTTCTAGGGCTTGATTAATCTCATTAATGGCTTCATAGACCAAGGTTTCTTTAATACCACTACTTCCTGAAACAGAAGGTTCTGGAAGATGTTTTACGCCTGCGACCTGAACAAATAGTTTAGAGATATCTGCTTTCAAGACACAGATAGATATAAGAGACTGTCCAGAAGCGGTTTCGGCCACAAGGTCAACAGATCCATTCGACAAGACTCTCAACTGTTTATCTTTCAATGGATAAACTAGGCTATCTCCGACGATTTGCCATTTGGTGTTTTCGTCCCGAAGAAGTTGATAAGTAAGCGTTTCGAGTTCCGAAGTGGCTATTTCTAGACATCCGGTTACGAAGGCTATGACTGATATAGTCGCGATAGCTTTGAGGAATCCCATAGCGGTACGAATCCCATGAGTATGTGTTTTGGTTTTTGTTTGGCAGTTATGCATGTTATTCCTCGTTTGATTGCGTTTTGTTCCAAGTCTTCAAGAGAATCGAAGCCCCATTTTTCAGGCCAGCGATAATGAGAACAATTGGCTGTGCATTCGACATACCAATACATATTGCGAAGGTACATCATTTGGAACTTCCTCAACGGGCTGGAGCAGATTGGGCAGAAGAGTTCTTTAGAAAGGATGTCGGAGTCATTCATTTTTATCAAGTTCCTTTCTGGCGATAGTGACCCATTCTGCGGTAATTTCTTCCTGTATCTCTTGGTCAATTTGTTCCCACTCTTGTCGGAGTCCTCTACGGCTGGTGAAGTCTTTTTTTATTGCCTCCACAATCCGTTCTGCTTTGTCTTTGTTCATATTTTGATTACCACTTTATTATCTTCGGCCCAAGAGACTTTTTCCCAGAACATGACGGAGTTGCGGTTCATAGAGACAATGTACCAATATTCTCTGCCATTAACTTCGATTTTGGCTTGCAGTCCCTCTCGGATTGGTTTTCCATTAAAGGTTTTTTTGGCTTTGTAATCAAAATAGCCTAGGTTTGAACCAGTGGTTTCATCGAGTTTGATGATGAAGGCTTTATTAAGAGCCAGTCTGAATTTCCAAAGGCGGCCGCTAACTTCTCTATGCCATCTATCTAGGTGATAGAAATGGTTTCCGATTTCAAGATTGATTGGTTTTTTGGGAGTTGGAACCCAATCGAAACCGATAGAGTCTTCGGATGTATGCCAAAGCCACCAAGGGTCTATTGTTCCATTGCCGTTATCGTGTTCGTGAGTGACCTGACAATGAGCTTTTCCGCCGGCGGTTTTGATGGCTTTGATGGCGGCTCTCCATTTATCCATAAATTCGTTATAGGATTCCAGGCAATTTTGGAATCTCGCTTCAAGTTTGGCCAAGTCTTCTAGATTAGGTCTCCAGACTTGGACGGCAATTCCAGAGTCTAATTCAGAGACTCTTTCAAGTTGTTTCCTGACGGGTTTACCATTTCTATAGACCCAGAGAGGGTCTACGGTATAGTCATCGCCTTGCTGGAAGTTGGTAAAATCCATAGAAAGGATAGATTGGTTCAGTGGTATTTTTCCAACAGCGATTCCGTTAAAGGACACTTCGCCTTCTGCGTTTCTGGATAATTCAGTTTTCATGTTGCCATTTATACCAGCATGATCCGGTGATGTCAATAGACTAATTAATTAGGCTCTACAAAGCCCGTAGGCTGGTTTTCTAGGTCAATGACTACCAAGGCAGGGAAAGACTTGTAGACTTTTGTAAGTTTACTTGAACGGTAAATACAAATTACTTCAGAATGGTAATTCTTTCCGGAGCGATACTCTCTAGGCAGGCAGCAGTACCAGTAAGGGCTATACAGGCTTTACAGACTGGAGCGTTAGGGTCGAGCATAAAGTCATAGGGTATGTATCCATCTTCGTCCACATAGTCCAATAGAGGCAAAGGAACCCCTTCTTCCTCCCACCACATCCCGTTATCATCATAATACCCTCCTTTGTCGTATAATGACGGTATATCCGCAACCAGTTCAAGGCCGCTCACTTCAATTGCTAGAGTAATATCTCTTGAGCCCTTGAACCTCTCTGGAGTTAAAGAAAGAAATACAGGTCTCATACCATATATTTTCTCTATATCTGATTGGGCGCCAATTGTTTTACCCCATTCCTGGTTGATTTTAAGCCCTCCTCGTGCTATCAAGAAGTCGTTTTCTGCGGAAGTATTATGATACATAATCGTTCCGCATTGTTTTTTAAGTTTGCTTTCTTTATACCAACTCATTACTATTCTTTCCATAAGTAGTGATTAAGCCCCTATTATTATTGACGGATATCAATTAACCTGATATAAAGGATGCATGAAAAATACAAAAAAGACCAAGTCCAAAACAGATTTGCAAGAGTGTCATGGAGATCTTTGTGGATCCATAAATATTTGTTATAAACACTCTCCAAACGACCTGTTCGTTTGTACGAGGCCTGCTGGCCATAAAGGAAACCATGTTGCTTGCAGCGGTGGTTCTTTGCACAATATGGCTGTTTGGAAAAAGGCCGCTAAAGATGCGGAAGTCGAAGTTGAAGATATGGATTTGGTTGAAGATGTAAATATCGAAGAAGAAATTCCTCATAGTGAAAGTCATTCTTGTCATGACCTTGAGTCTTTTTTGAGATGCCTTTTAGAAATGAGAGACAGAAAAATTGAAGACGCTAAAATATCTTTTCATTGACATTTTGGATTCTTGTGACATAATGCCTTTGAAAGTGAGAAAAAGATATGAATTATTATGTTACATCTATCATCCATCTATCTTTAGAAGACTATTATAACGCTGGACTGACTCCAGAACATGCAAAGACAGTCATAGAATTAATGAATGACCCTGGGTCTTCTGGTCTTAAGCTTCAATGCCGAAATCAGGGAATCAACCACAATTGGAATGTTCTCACAGGACTGACAGACCCAGAACATATCTCTTGGCTTGTTGGAAGAATCTGCGTTAATCTTGACATGGCTCTTGAGAACGGACCTCCAGTCCTAGCGGAGTAATTATGAAAGAACAGATACAAGCAACCCAATTCATTAAGCTTGAAGGCCATTCATCCTGCCTCGTTAGCACTGGGATTCATGACTGCCTGACTTTTGGTTCTGGAGAGTTGGATTTTTACGGGTTCTGGGAGCATGGTTGTTATGATTGCGCCAGGGCTCATGAAAAGCAGTTTCCAGAGGATGGACCTTGCTGGCCTCATACTAAAGAGTATTTTGAAAAGGCGAATCTAGGAACAGGAGAAAAAGATGGATAAGGAACAAGTTTGGAAACAGTTCGTAAAAAAGTATCCGAAATTTGAAACTTCTGGAGCTCATTTTACTCCTGCTGGACTGAAGAAATTCTTCGATACAACTTGGGACGCTGCCCAAAGCCAGACGGTTCCAGGGGCGAAGTTTAAACTTCCGTCATTGACTGAAGTTCTTGATTTATTCAAAAAGAAATAAGGAGAATGACATGAGCATTCCGTCAAAAATCGAAGAGAACAATGGCCAGTCAGAAGACGCTTACGATTCAAATCGTCATTATAAATGTTTTCGGGTTTATATTGAGAACAATGGCCAGTCAGAAGACGCTTACGATTCAAATCGTCATTATAAATGTTTTCGGGTTTATATTGTTGGATGTATAATTTGCTCAATATTAGGATGCGTCCTTGGATGGAATCTTAATTCAATTTTGACTAGATAGGAGAACGAAAATGGATAGGAAACAATACGACGAGGATTTGGCTCGCCGGCAGGAAGAACATCTTCGACAAGTTCAGGATGTTCAGGACATAAATTGGAGGCCCTGTATGCATGACCAATGTCCAGATTGCGTAGGGACTGGAGTTAAGAAAGACGGAAATCCCTGCATCCATGGAATTTCATGCCCTTGCCCCAGATGCTCTCCAACTTGTTAAATATGAAAAATTTCATTAAAAATGGCGGTTTTACTTTTGCAAGAATAGTGGTTATTGCAGTTCTTGTCTGCGCGATTGTTAGTGGTTGTGGAGAAGTCTGTGATGCTCCAACTTATGTTAACGATGCAGCTAGAGGAGAGACAGAAGCTACATTTGTTAAGGTTTATACAAGGTTTAGCAGAAATTATACTTCCGGAACTATGCTTACCGTAGAACATGATGGACATCTATGGATTATCTATTCAGGTTATAGTTTTTTGCATTCTCCAGATTGTCCATGTCTAAAAAATAAACAACCAGAATTGAGGTTCCATGAAAGCTTATAAAATAGAAGTCCTTGTCATCGACCATGAAAATGTTGGCGAAGAAAATATTAAGGATGCCATTGAGAATGTTCGCTATATAAATGCTCGTGTTAAGTCTATTGAGTCTGCGGATATTGGAGATTGGGACGACGACCATCCTTTGAATAAACGCGCAACTGCCGATGCCGAATATGAAAGATTATTTTCTCCGCCTAAATCAAAAGAACAAAACTACGGAAAAACAATGGATAAAAAAGAAGCAGAAGAATACGGCTATGCCGTTGAAAAATACGCCGATGGATTCATTCTCTGTGATTATAGCGGCAAGCGCGGCAAATTCGGGGCGGCGTATTTAGGTAAATTCGGAGACTGGAAAAGCCAGCCATTGGGATTGATTCCATTCCTGACCGAAGAGAAAGCCTGGGAAGCTGCGATATGAAAAAATACCTAATCATTGACGAAACGACTTTTCGTTCTGTCAAAGATAAATATCATTTGTTTTCTGACAGAGACAAGGCGATAGTTTGTCTCTTGAAACTTGGGTGGAAGACTGGCGGACTTTGCGGCTCTATGGAGATTACAGACGAAATAGGAATGATGTCTATGCAACAAGATGGGAAGGATAAAAGACTCACTTTCGTTCCTATTGAAGAAGAGCCAAGTCTTATTGAAGAGGAATTTGAAGAGGAATTTGAAGAGGACCTTTCTAATCCAGGGGCTGATGTAACTCCTTGGGGAGAATATGTACCAATCCCATTGGAGATGCTTAAAACGGCTCCTAGAGATGGAGTCCCACCTGTTTATGTAACAATCTTTGAAGGTATCGGAGGTTGGAACAGCGGCATATTTAGATGGAACGAAGAGGATCGTTTTGGATATTACGAACCTGAAAATACTGGATTTACAAATACAAGTCTTGGCGACGGATTGAGAGAGAGTGCAATAAGGGAGGCTAAAGGTTGGGCAGAATCTGATGAACTCCCATGTTGGATTCCAGGAGAAGAATAGTATGTCAAATATAAGTATAGGTGGTTGCGATTTTTGCGACAAAGACAAGGTAGAAGTAGTCAATGTTGGTAAAATGGGAAGAGCCATTGGCGGATTTTGTGCATGTAAAGAATGCTACGAAAAGTGTAAATTCCCTTGGCCTGAAGATAATTCTCATCTCGAACAGCTTCCTATTTGTCAAAAATGCGGAAGCAATAGCCAAGTCTGGATTAATCAAGACTCTGGCGAGTTAACTTGTCATAGGCTTGGATGTCATAAAAAAATAACTAGGCCATATATCCGTTGCCATCAATGTGACAAATTAATCCCAGCAGAAAAGACCCACAATGGAATCTCGTCTTGTTGGCTTGGTCATTGTTGCGGATTTGGTCAAGACGCTGCAATCGGAGATGAAATTTATATATAGGAGTTATTATGAACATTTTTTCGACGCAATCCCCTAAATTTATTTATGGGGTTAGTCGAAATCAAAACTAATAAAGGGATTTGTTAGACTACTGTAGTATAAGTAAGTATGATTATAAAAATCCAACAATTAGAATGTCTTCGGTGTAGACATAAATGGGTTCCAAGGCAACTTGATGTTCGATTATGTCCTAAATGTAAAAGTGTCTATTGGGACAAACCTAGAAAAAAGAAATGATAGTTAGAACAGTCAAATTAAGACTTAACAAGCCTCAAGAGGAACAATTAAACTCTTGGTTGGGCAATTTGACTTCCATCTATAACTGGGGACTTCGGAAGATAGAACTTAATGCCAAGGATAAAATCTACTTTGGTAAGATGGACTTTCAGAATCTCTTGGCAGACCACGGCAAGAAATTAGATATTCCGTCCCATACTATCCAAGGAACATTGCTCCAAGTCCATAACGCTTGGGCTAGGTGTTTTAAAAGAATTGCCAAACGCCCAAGACTTAAAGGAATTAGGAATAGACTTAATTCCATTCCGTTCCCAGACCCACTCAATGCTCCAAAGAACGGAAGGTTCTCAATCCCTGGTCTTGGTAAAGTTAGATTTCACAAACAAGAACTCCCAGAAGCCAAGATTAAATGTGGCCGAATAGTTAAAAGAGCGTCTGGTTGGTATCTATGCCTTTGGTTGGATGCAGAGCATAAATTCGATGTTATAGAGACTGATAAAGCCATAGGAATCGATCCTGGATTCGATACCCTATTGACACTTTCAGACGGAACAAAGATTGAGAATCCTAGAGAATTAAGGAAAGGCTCCAAACGTATGGCTCAAGCCCAAAGAGGCAAAAACAAGAAACTAATTGCTAGACTTCAAGAGCGTCAAGCAAATCGAAGGTCTGATAGAAATCATAAAATTTCAAGATGGCTTGTAGAAAATCACAAGACTATCTGCTATTCAGACGATAATTTTAAATCAATGGCAAGGCGGTTCGGAAAGAGTGTTTCCGAAGCATCCTTGGGTAATTTAACCTCAATGATAGACTACAAGGGCCGTACAGGCGGTAGGGAAATCATTAAGGTTGATTCTAGAAACACCACCAAGACCTGCTCGGCTTGTAGATCCTTAACTGGTCCTACAGGCTTGAGTGGGCTTGTAGTAAGACATTGGAAATGTTCGGCCTGTGGGGCCGTTCACAACAGAGATATAAACTCTGCCTTGGTAGTTCTCGATGTCGGGCTCGGAACGAGCCACGAGTTTGCGGTGGCCATATGACCACTCAAGTCCGGAATCCCCCGAATTCATTCGGGGGAGGTTCAAGTAGAAAGATTAGTCTACTTGACTAAATATATTGTTTATGTAAGGATATAAAAATGGATGAAGAATCAAAATCCGATTTGGCAATTAATGATGGTTTTGTAACTTACCGTCCTCTGTGCGGTACACATATTGGTAATGCCTGTAAAGAAGCTATCGACCTTGCGATAGAAAGTGACTCTCCTGTTGTTTTTACTTTTAACGACATCGAGATTAAGGCCTATGAAACCTCAACTGTCGAAGAGCTTTGTCAAAAGTATAGTTACGAAACTAAAGTTAGGGCCGAAGCCTGGCACCGTACTCAAGAATATAAAGATCAACAGGATAAAAGGAACTTAGAAGTCGCCGAAAAAAGTTGGCAAGTATTAGAACTGTTCAAGAAATTAGACCTGATTATAGAAAAGTGTTTTATTGCGAAGGTCATGAAAGACAGAGGAACCACTCTTACTCTGGAAAGGTCTCAAGAAGAACTACTTAATTGGGTGGAGCTTTTCGTCCCTCTGGCTGACGACATAGCCATTGAATTCGATAAGGAACTCTTGATTTCAAAGTTAAACAAGGCTGGCTTTTTTGAGAATGAAGAAGTCGGTAGGAATCCTGATTGGTTTGACACAAGAGATAAAATGGCAAGATATATTGTCGGTCAGGTTATTGGTTGTTTGAAGTCCGGAATGCCTCCGCATCCTATGACAGTCTCATTTATAGAAAAATACAGAGAGTTACCGAGGAAATAAAATGATACATAACGCACCACATGCATTTGCAGGAAGTACCGCCAAAATCAAACCCGGGATTAAGCATCCTCAATTTGAGGATTTTGGAGGTTCGGAATTTCATCTTGAAGACTGGTGGGATAGAGTGTCTGGGAAGTCTTGGATGTTTTGTGACGGAAATATGGCCTGTATGATTTATGGGATGAGGTCGGGTATGGCTCATTTGCCGACAGACAATGAAGTCGTTTATGGGAAAGTCGGTGGTCTAGGACACCTTCTCCACATTAGCGAATTGGATTTTGAATAATTCTTCCTGGGTAATAAGTCTCCTTTCGTTTCGACAATGTAGATAGGAGGCTATATGAAAAAAGTAATACATCTAGAATATGCCGGAACACCTTTGTGCGATATTTATAGGCGTAGAAAGAAGCCTAGAAAGCATCCTCCAGCCTTAACGACTGACGGGCTTAACGAGACTAGGGCGATAACCTGCAAGGTCTGTGAGAGAGTTTACGGGCGAATGGATTCAGGCTCTTAAATCTACCAGTAATAATTTGGGTATTATTCCACTTTTGGAATAATAATTAGTAATAATTACCGTTTTATTCCGTTGACAAGTATAGGTCATAATGCTATAAACGCATCATGAAAACTGAAACAAAATCAATGAAGACGGTCTCTCTGGCTAAAGCAAAAAAGATGTCCGTTACTGATAAAATGGTAGCAGGCTTCCCTGTAAGGTATTGTGAAATCGTTATTGACGAATTGAAAACCGAAAAAGGGACTCCGTTCTGGGAAGTGACGTTAGCTCCGTTCCAACGTCCCAAGAAATTTTTCAGTAAGAAAAAGGCTGAAGAGCATGCCGTTCATTGGTTTGAAGATTTCTTCTATTCTCCTTTCGCAGTTAACAAGGTCAATATCCTCTGGCGAGGCGTAAAAATGACCATCCCAATGTCAAAATAGTACTAGGAGTATCCATGAACATTAAATCCATCGGAAAAGAATTAAAGGCTCATTCGCCGCTTACATTCGCAGGGGCTGTAATGGGAATTGTTATCTTTGCATTCCTTTCCCATTTTAAAGTAGATCCTTCGACTTCAGAAAGTCTATTTGAGGTTTTCCATCCGTTGCATGTCCTTTTAAGTGCATTTGCGACTATTGCGACTTTTAAAAGGATGGGAGGAGCTGGCTTCTGGAAGATTTTGGCGGTAGGTTGGTTCGGATCTATAGGTATCGCGACCTTAAGCGACTGTATCATCCCATACATAGGAGAATGGATGTTAAACTTACCTAATCGAGGATTGCATTTAGACTTCATTCATCATTGGGTTTTTATTAATTCCCTGGCTATCGCTGGAATTGCATTTGGACTATTGCTACCGAATACCAAAATTCCTCATAGTCTTCATATTCTCATTAGCACTTGGGCATCTCTTTTTCATATCTTTATGGCTATCACGGGTACTATTTCTGTTTTTACATATATCGGAGTGTTAGTTTTTATATTCCTGTCCGTGCTGATTCCTTGTTGCACAAGCGATATAGTCTTCCCTTTGCTCTTTGTAAAACACAAGGATGATTGTCATAAATTCTCCTGTAACTGCGGGCATTAGAGGTGTTTAATGTTTAAGAATTTGTAGAAAGGTTTTAAGTAAAGTAAATGATAGGTTGTTCTGATGAAAGACTTTGACGATTCTGAAATAGAAGACATCCTTTGCTCATATTCAGACGGTCTTGGAAGAGTAATGGATTTAACCGGGATGGATGTTGATGAAGTGGAGGAATGGGGACTTAATCACAATATAGAAAGATGTCCCAATTGCGACTGGTGGACTGGAAGTTATAACCTTTTCCCAATAGATTCTGAAGAACCAGACGGATTTTGCGACAATTGTAGATAGGAGTATAGTATGCGAATGTGGATGGTAAATCCAAAACAATTGTGCAGAACTCATCTTCTTGGTGAGCATTTTGAGATTCATAAACATAGGCACAACTTTGTTAAAGGGCATTCTATAGAGGGTCGGAGAGGTCAGATAGAACCAGAAAAGATGCAAGTCCGACATAACGAGTTGGCTGAAGAAATGATAGCCAGAGGCATGGATCATAAGTCTCCATATGAACAGCCAGACCTTTCGGAATATAATCTTCAAGGATTTGTAGTAGATAAGGAAGAGTCTCTACAGGAACTTCAGAAAAGATGTCCAAAATGCAAAGAGAGGATTTTATGGTAGGTGAAATCTCACAAAAGCTAAATGCAAAAAACTATGTTTTGGCAACCAAATATAGCGACGGAGACCCGCAAGACCATTTTTGCGTCGGTTTCTGTATTGGGGAAACATCTCATAATCCTCCAAGGTACGATGTTGTTGATGCTGAAGGAAATCTATTTCGAGGGAATGGGTTTAGAAGAATCAAGAAGATTTCAAAAGCTAGAGGCGATTGGATTGTTAAAAATATTCCAAACATAGAAAAGTCTGGGAGAAGCGTTTGGTTCTTTTCTAGATGTCCTATGAAAGACTTTTTTTGATGAATCGAAAATGTCAAATTATGGATCATGATTGGAGAAATTGTACGGAAGAGGATTGCGTAGATTGTCAAGGACTTATAGAATTCGGTCTTATTTGGTATTGCGATGTATGTCATCAAGCAGGAAACGCCGACCCGTATACTCTTGATGAAGGAAAAACGCAAATCTGCGGAGCCTGTTTACAAAACGCTGGCGGGTTTGATGAACAATAGACTAGAGTTACTATGACTATTACTCATTCAGAAACTTTTGACCCAAAAAAATGGATAGATCTTCCAGTTTTTGACAAAGGAGACAAACCTATCGGAAAAATAGTCTCCGTCCAGATTGAAAATGGTAAAGTCTCTGGCCTTATCAAATTGGACAGCGGAGGTAAATTCCAGGCGTTCTTAATGCAATTGACTGATGAGATATAACAAATCAGACATTGATAAAATGTTTTCTTTTATCGCTGGTCAGTATGGATACCAGCCATTAAATTCTACCTTTTATGGACAAGATGGCATTCTTTATTTCAAATGCTTCAGATGTAAGACATGGTGTCTTGTAGATACTCCTGAACAGAAAAACGGTTCTACATGTTGTGAAATATGCAGGAGAGTTATAACAAAATTCTCTCGTTGGGGTTTCGATTGTCATGGTTGTCTATATCGTCCTGTAGATATAGATGACAAGCCTTGCATAAATTGTATCGGAGGAAGATATTATTCAGGAGTATATAGCGAGAGAACCTATTCAAGGTATAATCAAACAGAAGGATAATTATGGAACAAGAAACTAAAGAACTATCAAGGAATACAATTTTTATTCTATCAAAACTCTTTGAAACAGACCCATGGGTAATAAGGATTTGTTTGCCAGGTATAGACCGTGGAGGGGCAGTTTATCTAGAATATGAATTTCCAGGAACCTTAGAAGAAGCAAAGAGTCTCGTTCTTCGGATTACAGAGAAACTTCCATCTGTAAGAGCCGATTTAGAAGAATATATTGAGACAGGAGTTTAATATGATTGTCTGGCTTGCTTGTTACCGTGGAGTTACAAACTCCGTTCATATTGATAAGGCTTCTGCTATCAAAGCCAATGAGAAGGATCGAAAATCAATGATGAAAATGTTTGAGCATAGAATGCTAAAAAGACATTGGACGGTTGAAATGAAAAAAGTAAGGTTTACATAGATTTTATGAAAAAGACTTATGAAGAGCGTTTAAAAATACCAATCAAGGGAATGGTTCTAGACCTCTTTACTAAAACTGGATTAAAAGTCTCTATCGGCTATGAACGGATAGTTATAGGTGGTCGAGGTCCTTATGTTGAATTCACAGACGAACAGATTATCCAGACGAACTTTCTAGTCCCAGAGGACCAGCGCTGGAGATTCACAAATTCTAACAGTTATTACAACGAATATAGAACTTCCCAGGATAATGTGAAGGTCTACCATCAGAAGAAGACTGTAGACTATGCCGATTATAAAGTCGGAATGTGGTATATCTCTCCATTCGACTTAAAAACAGAAGGAAGGGTTTTAATTGAACCAATACGACAGAGAACTTCTGAAGGACTACTATAAGGAGTTTTGTTGCTGCGATTGCGGCTATCGAAGGGGAGAACAAGCCCATCCTCTTATAAGATGCCCTACGACAGGCCGGTGCGGTCTCTGTGGCAATGATTGGCCTTGCCCAGACCATTCTCCCGACTTGACTCCTGAAGGGCTTAAAAAGGCTTCTAGGCCTAGTTATGTAAGAAATATAGATTGACAGACAATTGGTTATTTACTACCGTCCATTCATGATTAGAAAACAGACATTGAACGGCAAGGAAGTTACCCTGACAAACGAAGGATTGAAAGTGGGGGATCCAGTATTCAGTATCAGTCATGGGACGACAGCAAGCGGGAAGTATGTTCATTTGGAATATGACTTCAGCGAAGCCTGCAGCGGCTGGCATTCCGCCCCAGCGACTATTGAAAGTTTCTATAAAGATAGCCGGGGTATTTCATACATCAGAACGAATAAGGGTTACTCCCCTGAAGAGTGCTATTTCAAAATCGTGGAGAATTGATATGGCTAAAACGAAGCATAGAACATTTACAGACCCGCTTCCTGGAATGAAATCGTTAAGAGAAATAAATGATGATGAGGCTCGTAAAATTCATGAATTTGAACGGAAGGCTAGATTGTTTGACCGCCTATTAACTGCCGTAAAATTAGAACGGAATGAGCGGGTAAAATTAGAATCGGGTTGGGAGCCAGACCCTGCCAAATTAGATGCAGCAAGCATCGAAATTGTATCTATCATCAATGAAGCGGGAAGAAAAGAATGAAGACGAAACCAAAAACAAAACCAAAAAGAAGCGGTTGTAGATTGCGCGGAGGCAAATTAACTCCTACTGGCTGTAATTGGGCTCTTCGATGTGTAAGATGCGGCCAAATAAATTAGTCATGGCTAAAACTCATAAATTCAAAAGCCAGTTTACTCTTGAAGAGGCTACCCGTAGGTATAAAAATGCCAAAAGACGAGCCCTTTATTATTCTAGCACTCCGGGATTCTCTGGAAGGTCTCAAGAAACCAGGTCTAGTCGCCTATGGGAAAAATATGAGATTGCTATGTTTGATTGTCGTTCCTGGGAAAAAGAAATTGAATGGATTACTGGAGTCGTACAAGAACACTATGACCCAAAGATGTCTTTCAGAAGAGTGTTTTCAAAAGTAATGAATAGCAAAAAAGATTGATATGGCTAAAATTTGTAACAAATGTAGCAAAGTTCATTCTGGTAAATGTCCCAAAGGACCAACTAGAAAACAAATGATAAAGAAGATTTCCAAGTTTATTAAGGAAGTTGAGTCCGCTCATAAAAATGCTGCGAACAGCAAATTGGTGTTCAAAAACCAAGATAGGAAGGAATAATGCATTTTACTTATCCTCTTCTAGGCGAGGTTTACCCAGGTGAAAAAATAATCTTCTTTTACAAGGGTTGGCTTTCTCAATGGACTCAAAGAATTTTCTATTCATCTTCAGTTTCTTCAGATGTAACTTCTGCTGAAGAAGCTATGATGCTTTATAAGGCATTACTCTTTAAAGATGATGAGTCTTTTGACCTTATTCGCCGGGCCGCTGGCAATCCAATGGAGCAAAAAAGACTCGGAAGACTTGTAAAAGGATACGATGACAAGTTGTGGGATGAAGTAAAATTCAAAACAATCTGCAAAATTAACTACGATAAATTCTCTCAAGCAAAAGAATGGAGAAACACATTTCTTCTTACTTCCGCTTATGAATTGGTTGAAGCTTCACCTTTTGACCGAATATGGGGAATTGGAATGGCCGTTGGAGACCCTAATTTATTGAATAGGCTCTATTGGGGTCAAAACCTTTTAGGTCGGGCTATTGCTCAAGCAAGAACCCTTATTTTAGACGATGAATATATGATTGGAGATAAAAAATGAGAAAGATATTAGATATTCCAGAAGATACTTTCGCTATGCTTCTTAATTATTCTAGATTCCAAATTGATTTAAGAGAAGATGTCAAGGCCATGCATGGAGTGGAGCTTGAAAACTCCTTCCCCAATCCAAATGAACTGATTCAATCAAGAGACTCTAATTTGGAACTTACTGAAAAGCAATGGGAAGAAATTCAGGATATTATAGACATCTGTGAAGATATGAAGGCTAAAGATAATCTTATTGAAAGACTTCCAGAATATATAGACAGTCGCCCAATTATGTACGATGAAGACGGATATGCCTACAAATTGTCGGATGAAGTAGACTGGGATACTGGTAAGCCGTTTAGGAATTATTTAGAAATGGGTAATTAGGATTAATATATTGACTGTTATATAGTCTTGTGATATAACAGTCTTATCAAAGTAAAGGAAATTATGGCAAATCTTCGTCAGACAATCTTAATTAGAACCGACCTAGGGTTCCCGACTGGACTTCTAACCGCCCAAGTGGCTCATCTTCATATGGAGCCTTTTCGTCAACGAATGTATCGAAGCCCAAAAGGCACAAAAGGTGTCTTTTCGGACGAAGAATTAGAATGGATGAAGGATCCTTATCTTTTTGTCCATGAAGTCAAGAATATCGAATCTCTTCTGCACTATATCAAGAAGGCAAGAGCTGCGGGTATAAGTTGCGACGAATGGAGGGATACCGTTTATATCAAGATGTCTGATACGCAGATGGAAGCAGTCCCTATCGTTCTTGTAGGTGTTTCTCTCGGTCCATGCGACTCTGATAAAATCAAAGCAGTCATCGGAGACCTTCCGTTGCTTAAGTAAAGGATTAAACATGACTGAAAATACTTTAACTGAAAAGAAAAGGAAGAGAACGATTTCTTCTGTCAAAAGAGAAATTTCTGCTCTTGATAGTTGGGTGAGTATTTCTTATCATCCAAGGGTAAGGGCTCTCATTGAACAGATTCGCAAAGAGAATCAAGTCAAAATCAAAGAACTCCAGAAAGAATTGGTTGAACTAGAGGCGAATAAAAAGCCTCCGAAACCACGATGGCCAGACGACATCCCCGAATCTGTTCTCGCCTTTTGTAAAGCTCATTGGAAAGGAACGACAGAATATGATTCTTTCCGAATCCATTGCTGGAACGATAAGGCCGTTTGGACATCTTATCCTAGCGGAGGCTATTCAACAGCGTGTGGTTGGAACCCGTCACCGGCGAGTTTTTATCTGTTAAGCTTTACAGGAAAAGCCATCGGTGGCGGTGCTGAAATCTTGGAAGACCTTGAGGGCAGGGTAAGCCTAAAGCAAATGAACGAAATTTTGAAAACCAAAGGAGTGTAGATGATAACATTAAAAAATGGACCTAATAGAGAAACTCGTACAATAATCTCTGAAGCTGACCTAGTAAGCGCAAGTGCTTACGAAGATTCTCACGAAGCTTTTGTAGGAACAGTAGACAAACCGCTAGTACTCTTTGGGGAAACAATTTTTGTGTTTAAAGAGAAAAAATACAAGACCGTTGTTCACTATGGAATTCGCATAAATTTTAGGTCTAGGAATGGCCATCAAGTATATGCCAATTACAAAGAGGACAAAGGAACAAGAGACTCAGATCTTATTAAATTGTCAAATATCCAACCGATTTCACTTTATCCTCCTTGCGTCTAGGAGATGCGATGAGCCATTTTACAAGCAAATTATTAAGGTCTGAAATCTTTCCAGAAGAAAAGATTATCTTCTTCTGGAAAGGTCTTTTATCCCAATGGGTTCAGAAGATGTTTTATTCATCTTCTTTACAATTGAATGTTCTATGCGCTGAACAGGCTATGATGCTCTATAAGGCCAGGTTCTTTTTAGACCAGGAATCATTCGACCTGATTCTTAATGAGTCCTCACCGAAGGAACAGCAACGCTTGGGACGCCTCATAAAGAACTATAAAGAAGAACTCTGGGAAGAAGTAAGATTTCAGGCTATTTGCCAAATCAATTACGACAAATTCTCACAAATAGAAGAATGGAAGGAGATTTTGCTTCTCACTTCCGCATACGAACTTGTAGAGGCCTCCCCATTTGACCGTATCTGGGGAATTGGAATGGCAGCAGACAACCCCAAGATTCTTCAAAGAGAACTCTGGGGAAGAAACTTGCTCGGCAAGGCTCTTATGGATGCAAGAACTCGGATTGCCAATCCGGAAAAAGAAGAAAGGTGGGTAGATGGCAATGGACAATCTGCAGGCTCAAATTTATAAAGGATTCTTTGTCGCAAATCCAATTAAAGATGTTTTTATCAATCCTCATGCAATTTTGAGATATAAGCAGAGGACCGGAAGTACAAAAAGCGATGCGACGATTGAGAATAGACTCAGGAGGGCCCTTATTCGTTCTTATGAGGTTGATATCAAAGAGAGATATCGCATTAATGCTCTCTTGAACAACAATCTCGTTGAAGCCAGATACTTCAGGCATGGCGACTGGATTCTTGTTGTAAGAGGAAACGAACTCATAACTGTACACGAAGGCTTGGCTGGCAGATGGACTCGGGACCCCAAGCTGGAAGAGAAAAGGAATTATATTGATTTTGAAAGCTTTGAACGCAAGGAACTCAAAAAACAGAAAACTAGGCAAGAATACCAACAAGCTTTTAAAGACCTGGGAAAAGAGGAGTCTGAAACTCTCTTTACAAACCCTGCGAATTCTCATGGTCAGTGGGGACGTTGGTCCCTATACGAAGCTTCTATTGATGGATTGAGGTCTATGGTGATTGTCAAAGTCAAAAAGGCAAAGAAATCAGGATTGAAATTCTTTCCTAAAGACAAACGGATTCTTTATGTTAAGCTTTCAGAGATGAGAGGAGCAGACCCGAAGGAATGTAAGTTGTCAGACCTCAATTGGAATGTTGGGATGATTACAAACATAGAAGACGGAATACTTTTGGTCTCTCCTACAAATGAAGACCCGAATAAATTTCTTGAGACTGGCGTTGAATCGTAGACTTAAATCAAACGGAGATGAAATGAAACAAACATATTTTATCAAAGATGTCAGACCTCTTATTGGGAAACTTGAAACAAAGATGGCTTTCAGCCTTAAAAGGAAAAAGAAAGCTATAGCTGCTGAAGACTTTGGTGGAGCTTGTCATTATAACGCAAGAATGAAATCTCTTGAGCAGACAATCGCGCTAATTAAGAAAGCTGCTGGACTGGTCCCTTAAACAATGAATCCAGTAGAACTGAACTTTTCGCTTCCTCCTGGAAGCTCTTATAAAGAGCCTAAATATCCTCCTCAAAGATGGAGAGAGGAATGCTTTGCTGATACAGGATGGTCATTCCTCAAAACAGATGGAGAAGATGCCCTTTGGTATCTTAAATTACTACCGTCTTGCGAAACAAAAATTACAGTTGTAAGAATTTATCCTAATGGCGAGTGGTCAGTAGAGCCGGATTAAACTGTTGGAATTTACTTGCTTTCTTCATACCGAAAGAGTAAAACTTATGAAAATTAAGGATAGATATGAAGAATCAAAAAACATCCGATTGCAGTCTGACAGAAATAAAAAGCAAGTCTTTCGCCAATGGCATTGTTTATGCTCTAAAGACTGAAGACGGATACTTAATCGAAACGACAGACACCTTCCTCCCTGCATATACGCAAAATGCTATTGGACTGAAGCAAAACTCCCTTTTGTCTTCAGAAATAGGATCCCGTTCGGAACGTTGGATGATTGGGGTCTCAACTATGAGCGGATGCCCTGTCCGTTGCAAGTTTTGTGCTACCGGCAGTATGAAAAAATGGCGAAACTTGACTGCCCAAGAAATTGTAGACCAAGTAACCTTCGTTCTTTCTAAACGCTCTGAAAAATTCGGAGACGCTTTTGAACACAAGATTAACTATACCAGGATGGGAGAACCATTCCTGAATATTGATAATGTTCGTGAAGCAATCAAAATTATTGATTCTCTATATCCAAAGACTCATCATTATATTTCCACTATTGGAATTGAAGGTTCTGATTTTTCTTGGATTAAAGAGAATATCACTCTGCAAATTTCAGTCCATTCCTTGTTAGATGATAAGCGAAACTGGCTCATCCCGTATAAGCGAAAAATGACGCTAAAGCAACTGGGGCAAATCAGGACTAAAAGCTATTTGAAGACAACGGTCAACATGACTCTTGTTGATGAATCTGATTTCGATATCGAGAAATTAATAGAGATGTTCGATAAAGATTATTTCTTTATCAAACTTTCACCAATCAATCCAAACGCCATTTCAGAAGGACATGAAATGGGAACTGGAGTTATTGAGTCTGTGAATATCATATGAGCCAATCAACCGTCACATTAAGGGAGAAGCCTTTCAAGTTATTTGAAAGGAGTTGCCTAGAAGGATGCGAGAAGGAAGGGAAAGAAAAGCAGACTCCATTTGTAGACTTTAGTGTTTCTATGACAAATTCCTGTAATGCCAATTGCCTGTTTTGTTGTAACGCCGGCAAAAAAGAATTCAAGTTTGATGTTGAGGCTTTCAAGGACTTCTTCGATGAGACAAGGGGAACTATTCCTGTTAATAAAGTCACATTTACGGGAGGGGAACCAACTCTACGGTTAAAAGAGCTTCATGAATGCCTTGACCATATTAGGGGTAAATGCGGACTGATTACAGTTAATACAAACGGGTCGAGATTGGCAGAAATGAATCATCCTGCAATCCATCGCATAGCTTTAAGCCGTCATCATTATTCCGATAAGGTAAATGATGAAATCTTTGGGTTGAAGATAGGAAACCCTTTAATAGGCTCTGAATTGAAGTTCAAAATAGCTTTGGTATGTAATCTAATCAAAAACAGAATTGACTCTGCCGCGGAAGCTTACAAGATGCTGGAGTTTGCTGCTAATAACGGAATAGAAGATATGTCATTTGTAGGGTTGATGATTTTTAATGACTTTTGTCGGGCAAATCAGATACCTCTTGAAAGTCTACAGTTCGGAAAAGATGTATTATGTACTAGGCGCCTCTCTTATGAGGTTCCTGGGATTTGTCATTGTAGTAATCATATATATGTTGCAAATAACGGAGAAATAGTCCATTATTATATGCGACATAATATGAAACCAGATTTTGACAAAGGGTCTAGAGTAGTCTGGGAAAATAATAAGATAGGATAGGAGCCAGAATGAATGCAGTAACAGAAAGCTTCCTCAATGTTATGAAGGGGAAAATTGAAGCAGATGTTGAGATTGATATGAAGTCTCAAGTCAATGAAAGGCTTTGTAAAAATCTATCGACTCTGGTAAAGGAGAAAATTATTACCAAGGAAGATGCTGAAGAATTTGCAAAGAAGAACGGGTTCTCTCTTGACCCCCCGAAGAAGTCGACCCTTCGGGCTGAAACCAAGGTTGAGAAACGAAAGGTCGCAGATGACGGTTGCGGACATTCAACTATTTCAAGAATGTCAAGCTGTTAATTTTAAGAAAAAGGAGAAACAAATGGACACTATCAAAAAAGAACTAGAAGATGCGGGATACGATTTCGCCGTGGCAATCGCTACCCAAGCCGAGATTGAAGCTGGAGCCGCTTGCGGTCAACTGGCAATCATTTGCGAAAAGTAAGTGGCCATACCTTCAGCAGGAGAGTCTAGCAAGTCTGGCCTCCTGCTGAAGCATTATTAATATGAAAACGAATCCATCAAAACAAATAGCCTTTGTAGCTGTTTCAGAATATCCTTATTATCATAAGGCTGAAGAGCGTGTTTTTACTGACCCAATATGGCTAAAAGGGAACCATATCGTTTTTATATCTTTGGGGGAGTTGCAAAAGTTTGATTTCAAAGATAAGTATTTCCAACAGAAAAGACTTTTTGGATCTTGTCCAGGTACAGCAAGTTCTCATTGGCAAGTCAGATTGGAAAAAGGCGATAATACTAGATTTTCTACAGGGATGTATTATTCGACAGAGCATTTGCTTTTTATTGACGATGTTATGGAATGGTCTCATCATAGACGGGAATTCAAAGATATTCGGACAGCTCTAGATATAGCAAGACAACTAAAGGAAGAGGAAGAATTATGTCACTAGAACGCATTTTCATAAATCATACTTCAGGGAAAGTCTCGATGTCGGTTTCTGCCAAGGAGATTATTTATAGAGAACGAATCTCTATTCTTAAGCCAGTCTTTGTTAGGTATATTAAAAGATGCCAAGAACTCGGACTGAACCCAGCGGAACTAGAAGTGAAGACTGAAAGTGCAGGAGGAAGAATCGTAAAATGATTCCAAAGAAAATCAAAATCTCAAACTATCGTCCGTATGGCATCTTAGCAAGAGATCCTAATGAGTCTACATACGAATATGGAGATAATAATTTTACACCTATCGCTGATGTTCAAGATGCGGAATTCGCCAAAGAACTCGTCCGTAGGTATAATGAATATGAAGATTTACTTAAATTAACAAGAGGTTCATAATGTGGGCGAAAATCAAAAGCGAAAGACTTTATACGATTACCGTAATACACGACGGTGGGGATTCAGCAACCCACGAAGGTTGCAAAAAGGAAGATGAATGGAATGGGCTTACTGCCTTTAGGGCTAAAGACGGAAGTAAAATTATTGTAAAATGCAGTAAAGAATTGTCTGACATCTTACCAAAAATCTTCGACAATGAAACTTCGGATTCTGGAGAAATTGTTATGATTTCTCCTTCTCTTATTCCTTCTAGATTATGAGCGAGCAGGCAGATAGTATTATAGCCTCATATGCTGAAGAAGGCTGGGGTGGAAAACCGCTCAGAAAAACAAAACTTCTTACTTGTAAGTATTGCGGAGAAAAAGGCCTTAAATGGACTTTAGTTAATAAAAGATGGCTACTCGGAGATGGAGCGTCACCGCATAATTGTCCAGTTAATCCATATTTGCAAATAGCGGTACGAAAGAGGAATTAAATGACGCCTAGAATCGAATATACAGATGTGACTTAAAATCTATCTTGGATATTTAAACTGGAGACGAAGTGTCAACTACCCAGCCACTAAAGATGGCTGGGCTTGCAAGACCTTATCTCACAATTAGCCCGTTGACAGGGCTTGCCCATTAGGTTCAATCTACCGTCAATAGGTAGAGCAAACGAGACGGGGAGTTCTATGCCTTTAACCGCTTTCCTTGTGGCATAACGTTTGGCAATATTGATTGACGCATTCCAGTCTGCATCAAAAACCTTGCCATCTGCGGTGTAATATCTACATCCCTTGCGCTTACCTCTTTCAATGCCTCTATAGTCGTCCTTGGAGGTGTATGCTGGGTTAACCGTTACCACTGTCTTCCCTTGCAGTGGTGCCTTGTAGGTTAGTATTCGTCGTAAATCGAAATATGGGACTTGAGATTGCTTGTTGTTGAACTTCTTTCCCCTGTGGTGCTTTTTAATACCGCTTAAATCTTCCAGTACAATCACGTTGGATTTGGTTTCAAGTATCTGGTTAGCAATAAGATGACTTTGATTTCTGTTCTTATTATGCTCTTTTCGGGTGAGCGATTTTAGTTTTCTTTTTGCTGAACGGGAAAAGGTAGTTCGGCTTTTTGATTTCAGTATTCGCTTTTGGTAGCGGATTCGTCTTTTCTCTTTGAGGAACTTCCGGTCTATAACGGATAGACCTTCCGATGTGGTTGCTAGTCTCTTGATTCCCAAGTCCACTCCAAGGCAAGAGTTCTCAATTATCGTAGGAGTATTTACCTCAAAGGATACAGCCAGCCAAACCTCATTATCTCTAACAAAAATTAACGGGTCACAAACGGCAAAGGTTGAAAACAACTCCTTGAATTTGTCGTATGGTTCATAACTACAGATTATCCGCTTCCCTGTGGTTGTTAGTTTGATTCTGTTATTATCTAGGAAGGTATAGATTCGTTTGTCTAGTCGAATAGAAAGGTTCGTTTGTCTAGCAGGTTCTTTGATTTCTTGGTGGTTCAATTTAATGGTTTGGTATGTGGCCCAAACGGAGTCTTTGGCCCGAATGATAACTTGAGAGGGGCAGTTGGGGAACAACTTGCGGCAAGGATGGTAGTTTTTGTCGTGAAGAACCTTTTTCTCCAGCTTTTTGGTATTAAAGGCATAATCAGACATATGATTCCAGACCTTTTGATGCTCAAGGAGCAAATCAATAAGAGCATTCTTATCTTGTTGACTTGAGAATGCTAATCTTATATTGTAGGTCAAGATGTTCATATGTTTGTACTTCTATAACTATTTAGTCTTTACCTGCACAAAAACAGAAAATAGTTGAAAATAATTTAATGTGTGTTATTGTTAGAAGAAGAAAGGAACGGCTATTCCTCCCCGACACTGAAGATGTCGGGGTTTCCTAGCCTACAGAGTATGAAAATTACAAATAGGAAAGCAGATTGCCGAGGATGCAGATGTCATTCCTATAATGATGTTATTGGAGACAGATGCCAAGCTGGATTTAAATTTGAACTACGGCATGAGAAGAAACCTTGGGGGGCATCTTATGTCCCATATCCTTCTGAACCATGTCCTCGCCCAACTAACTATAAGGATTTTGAAGACGCAATGTATTATGAATGGCAAAAACGTACTGAAATGATGGAGAAGAGGAAGAAAGAAGGAACCCTATGAGTAATACTACAAGAGCGGTTCAATACGGATGGGGCCCAGGAAATCCAGAGTTCGATGAGTGGAATGCTCACCGGCCAGAAAAACAGCAATGTAAATCCGTAAAACATCAAACGGCTGACCGTCCTCCTTTCGGAAAACAAGGAGGTAAATTCGGACGCTTTACTAAAGGGCTTAAGAATTCTCGTTACAACCTACAACGAAAGAACGACCCTCCGAAAGAAGTGGAGACCCTATGAACATCTGGGATGTTGAAGGTCAACTTGGTCTGAAGAAGACTAAACGAGGATGGGAAGGAACCTATACGACAGGATCCTTCGACGCTCTGCATGACTATGACAGAGGATTGCTTTATGTTAGCATCTGCTCTCCTATCTCTGATATCCTTGGACGATTTACCGTTTTGCTTTCCATAAGCACTATTGATGACGGAGTTTGGCAAGCCTTTGACCCAGGAAACTATTCTATAGAAGAAGCAGAAGAACGGGGGGAGATGGTTGCTAAGACATTCCTTGAACATATGGGAAGGTCTCTTAAATTGCCAACCGAAGCAGAACTGAATAAATGGCTTATGCCTCTGAAACTGTGGGGAGAATATACTGGATGAATGCAAAAAGACAAAATGATGTAATTGCATTGGAATGCGGATGGACCGTTGGAGTCAATGTTTACGGAAACCAATATCTTAAGTGTCCAAAAGGACATAAATGCCCTCCTTATGACGGAGATGGTTATGAGGCTATTTATTGTACTCCGCCCGACTACCTTAACGACCTAAATGCTATGCACGAAGCCGTTGAGTTATTGCGTATCCGAAAAGGACCAGAGTGGTTCGACTTTCAGAAACATCTTATGGATATATGCGGAAGTCTTATGAACTGTATCCAGGCGAACGCTGCCATACGGGCTGAAGCCTTCCTTAAAACGCTTGGACTATGGGAGGAAGAATAATGAAAATATCTACTGAAGAAATCGTCTATCAGCCAAGATATCTTCTTGGATTGGAAGATGCTCCTGAACGTTGGGGAATTGCTTCAAGATTCGAAGACCAGACCTACGATACTTTTAATGAGGCCTATTCTGCTGGAAAGAAATTTACTGAACTGAATGATATCCCGTTCAGGAATTTGTTCATCGCCCAAATCAGAACAAAGTCGTTTTTTGTTGGGCTGTAGGAGAAATTATGAAATTGACAGATTTAAAAGATGATGAAGTCGCCCTACTTGAGAGATATCGCAAAGGAAATATCAAAAGCCGTGCTGCTGGATATGAAGATGGGGTGAGGTTTTTTCAATTGGTTCTATCTATCCTCTCGCTTGAACCGCAACCAACAAGAGGTGAGCTTGAACGCCTTCTCCTTCAGGAAGCAGAACGAGCCTTGAAGGCCGCCCCGCCAGAGGCTAAATGTATGTCTCTTGAAAATGCTGTGAACTTTTATGGCAAAATTCATGCTAAACGAACAGGTAAGAAACATAACGAATAGATGTAAAGGATTTGTTAAAAAACCTGCTTATTTTGGGTGGAAACTTCAAACTGGCCAATGTCGCAGAAAAGCTTTGGAAGATGGGTATTGTAAAGAATGTTCAGATAAATTAAGTGTCTTGAGGAAAGATATCGAAAAAGAACAAACTTACGAAAAGATGATGGAAGAAAAATTCGGAAAGAACTGGAGAGATAAACTCAATGCATAAATGGAAACAGAATATTGCCATTGCTGAAGCAAGCGGTTGGGAACGAGGCCCTAAAGAATCTTCTATTTGCGGACCGAGTTTTCTTATGGCCGGCCAACATTGGCATAAAAAGACCGATAAAGACAATTGGCAGGACTGTTGCCCAGACTTTTATTCCAGCTTGGAACTAATGGCTGAAGCAGAAAAGTGTCCAGCATTGAGGGCTGTTGGTATAGTGATGGGATATATCCCTAATCTTGTTTCCGTTTTACAAAGAGACTTGAAAAAACATAAACTTGAATTTGACTATTCCGAAATGTTAATGGCTTGTATCTTTGCTACATCCGAGCAACGGGCTGAAGCTTTTTTGAGGACTTTGGGCCTCTGGATTGAAAACGACCCTGACGATGAAAAATCCTGAAAAAACTAATCACAACTTTGGCTATCTTCCAGAAGTAGAAATCTATCCTGAATACGCCTTGATGAATCCTCATAATTGTGCCGTTAAAGAACGAACAGGAGATGGAGTTCCTGTTGGAGCCTGTTGCTTCTTTCTTGAAAACGGAACAACTTGCCCAAGACACGGAAAGGTAAAAAATGAATCAACTAATCCATGATGGCCGTTGCGAATCTATCAAGTCTGGCGGACTTTGCGATTGCGATGCTCAAGAACGCCTTATAATCGGCAATAAGATTGTTGGTAGAATTACTCCGTTACGGTTGTGGTCTGCTTGGCAAGTTTCCAAAATCTGGAGAATCCAACAGCGTCTTCCTCGTTTGACGAAACTGGCAAATGAACTATATAAGAATGTAGACAGACCACCTGAATATATTACAGAGGCGCAATAGTATTACGGAGATTTATATGAAACCATCAAAAGAACTTGAAGCTCAAATAGACTCTGAAAAAGATATGGAAATAGGTGCTGGAATCTGGCCTCCGAAATGCCACGTATCTTTAAACGACTTGGCGCATGAAATATGGGCAACCGCCCAACTACTCCCGGGAGAAGGTATAGAAGACGGAGTAAACCGCCTAGAATCGCTCCTGCAAGACTCGGCTATTGGAAGGCAGTCCTTATGCCTAAATAGACTCCTCAAGGCCGTCAAGGCAGAACAGGAGGCTAGAGAACTAGCTGATGACCCAGGCGGAGAAAACGAACTAGCTCTATGGCGCAGAGCCGAAAGTGAACTCGCGGCCGCAATCAAGGATTCCGAAAAATCAATTCAATGAACCTCACAACCTTAAATGGTAAAAGTATCAATGTATCCAGTTATCACGGTAGAATGCTGGATAATCTCCGTAATGGACGAGATATCTTTGAGCAAACCCCTATTGGCAAAAAACAAGACGGAGAATGGTTTTGGTGTATTGATATTGGAAAATTCAAAGACCTTACCAAATCTTCCGTAGAGACTCTTATAAAGGAACTGAAACTAGTTGACAACTCTAGATATTTATGAGATAACTATGACAGAAAGATGAGGAGTATTATGAAATCAGTTAAAGACCCGACCAAGATTGATAGCCCGAACTTCCAATACATCGACTGTACCTCTGGAGTTCAGCATCTCAACGACATAAGCAATGCGCTTTATGATAAAAAGGAAATCCGAGGCCAATTCGGGACGGTTTTAGATGTCGATTACGAAGAATTTAAAGCGTCCCTTGAACTTTTTAGACGGTGTTACTACAAGGGAGAAGTTAAATCTCGATGCACTCGCAGCATTATTTCTACGGAACTCCTTCTAAAAAACATTTATGCAACGATTCTTGAATGCAAAGATTCCATTATCTATCCGCATCTGTCCATCCTTATTGAGGCCGCCCTTCGTGGGGTCTGGGATAATTGCTCTTTGGGGCAAGAAGACTACTATCTGCCAGTCTAGACTTGGGATGATACCGTAGTGAAAACAGAGAATCTAATCCCATTCCTAATAGCCTTTGTCGTCATCGTGATCGTCCTCGCCTTGGCGATAGGATTCAATTACAGTAGTTGTAGCGAACAGAAATTTAAAATCGAAATGGCAAAGCAAGGCATGATGGAAGTAATGGAGGTAGGTAATAATGGATTTACCTATCAATGTTGGAGACCCGCTTATTCAAACTCGCCTGTAAAGATTGAATTTGAAAAGACAACGGAGTGATATGAAACTAGAAGGAATTGCTGTCGGAGATGAAGTTGTCCGCTTGATTGGCGGGGAAATACCAATGCCACTTCGAGTTGACAAGGTAACAGATACCCTTATTGTTTGCGGCCCATGGGAATTCGACAAGAAAACCGGGGCTGAAATTGACGAAGAACTTGGATGGGGCGTTGAAGGAACAGGATCGTTTATAATTAGAGCTGGAGACCAATATCCATTTGAAACCCATCAAGGAATAGAATGAAACTAGAAGGGATAACCCTACGAGCATCGTGCCTTAATTGTCGCCACTACAATAAGGATGAAAATGCCCTGTACCGAAATGCGCGACAGAGAAAACCTCCCCCAACGAAATTATTTTGTCCAGAGCATGGCATCAAGGACGGGATTTTCGAAAAGTTTCTTCCGTATAAATCAGATGTAATCCATGCAATCTATCGGGCTAAAGAAGCAATGAACAAGGCGGGAGAATAAACATGGACAGATTCGTAACAACAATGGCTCGCAACTTTATAGAAGACCCAGCAGGATCTTCTCTTCTTCCAACCCTTGACACAATCAACGATACTATTAAAGACGCTATAGAAAACTGCCATAGATATTTTGTTTCAGACAGATTTGTTGTAGAATCGGTCTCGACATTTGTTCTTACAAGACCAACCCATTTAACTGTCTTTGCTTCTGTAGTTGCTAAAGCACATTAAGATGAATCAAGACCCTAAAAAGCCATCCTGCGAAATGGAGAAAATTAGCCGGCCTGGCCTTTGTGGGAAGCCAGCTACTCATATATGGACTCATCGAGATGGTAAGACTCTAGTTTGTAATCGTTGCATTTTTAGCGTCATCGTCAACGGAGGGGAATTGATAAAAATTCCAGAACTTAAAGATCCTTCTAATGAAAACTCCTAAACAAACTAGATGGACTTGCTTGCATTGTGGACATAACCACAGATGGAAATATGATCCTTGGTATACGAGAGTTATGGGAACTATTCCTTATGCCCATGAATGCAGAAAATGCTTTAAGTCTACAGTTGTTCAAATGGTCAAACCAGGACTATATAAATCTTTACGTAAACTAGTGTATAATTTTACCAATTCATTTGCATTAACAAAAGACGGGCTATGCCCATAGGAGAGTATTATGGATCCAAAAATCATCCAGTCTATCAAAGAAGCCGCAATTGAGAAAAAAGAAACGCTGATTCAATGCGAAAACAAGATCAGAATAGTAAGCGATTCTCTTAGGAAACTACAACAAGACCAACAAGGCCTTCGGGAAACCTTATATGCTCATGCAAACTTTTTGAACCAATACGCAAAAGATGAAATCCCTAGAATGAAAGGCCTCGGAGTAGCTCGCAATTGGGAAGCTCATCTAGGATTATGCACTAAAAGAGACCCTATCGAATAACTAACCAAAAAAGACAAATTAAAACCTTTCAGATAATGGAATAATCTCACCGATGCTGTCATATAATACTAATGACCTGTCCTGACGATCCTTTAACCAGGATTTCGTCATATTTATTCCAGAACTCGTCATCTGACCGATCTTTGTACTGGCCTTTCTTTGCTTCATGTGCTCGTTTAACAGCGTCTTGCCAATTCCCTTGTGTTGATATGATTCCTCTACCCAGACGCCCACAGCCCCAAACTCGTTCGATGCAAGACCTATCGGAGAGTCTCCTACGAAAGCCACTATGCCAGTATCGTAAGTTGGTAAATTAGAGTCTTTTATTTCTTCGTCGGTATAGTAAATTAATTCACCATTGGAGTCTCTTAGGTGATTTTGAGTCTCATCGTCGTATTTGACATATTTTAGTTTTTCACCAGTTTGACGATATTCTACGCCATCCTTCTCTAGTAAAAGAATAGGGTATTTACTTTTGCTTCCAAGCCAACTTAACCCGCCTGGCTTCTTATAATTTTCATAAGCTCTCTCTGGAATAAATCCAGTATAGTGATAATCAAATTCTTTTTCGAGAGCCTCATCAGCAACTTCGTTTACCAGTCTCTGAGCAGTCGCATTATCTCCCTTTTTAATTGCTGCTATATACCGATTGTCTCTGGCAACATTTTCAGATACCTTAATCCATCCGGCAGTTTTACCGATGTATTCCCATTGTGATTTATTTATAACCGTTTTTATGACTTAATCTCCTTTCATATTATTAAGCAAATACTAACAATAATCCTTTTAAATACCGTTGATTGAATACTTGACAAAATTTCAAAAGAATGGGACTCTATAGACCTTCAGAAATGGAGAGGTAGCCCTTGCCTGTGAAGTTGGGCTTGTCGACTGGGTAGCGATACCATCCTTTTGCGGCTGGTGCGTTTGGACAGCTTAAGCTGAGGTATCGTCCAGAAGAGACTAATTATTAAACGCCGCATAGACGGCTTCGAGTTCCTTCCAAGGTTCAGGAGTCGTTGATAGGAGAACAAATTCTAGGCCAAAATCTCCTGCCTACCTTTAAAGAGGAAAAATGTCAACTACCCACGACTAAAGTCGAGGGCTTGTAGGCTAAGCCGTCTTCGACAAAGTCGAAGGAGCATCCCTACATTCGGCTGATTGACAGCAGCCTGCCCATAAGGTCTGCGTTCCGTCAAGCGGAACCTTAAACGATACGGGGAGTTCGTTCTGGATGGTCCACCTCTTGGCGATGTTAACCGCCGCATTGTGGTCTGCATCCAGAACAACGCCATCGCTGGCGTAATACCTGCATCCCTGCCTCTTGCCTCTTTCGACTCCTCTATAGTCGTCTTTCGAGGTATAGGCCGGGTTAACTGTTTCCACTCTCTTTCCGAGAGTTTGTGCCTTGTAGGTTAAAATGGTTTTGGTTTGAAAAAACGGAACTTGAGCAAGTCTTGAATTAAACTTCTTGCCTTTGCTTTTGGATTTAATGCCAGACAAGTCTTCTAATACAAT
>Ga0265293_10001924_pt1 | contig 43698 bp, 26 predicted proteins | sample Munlanlewell138R_FD_192505 | JGI IMG/M metagenome (GOLD analysis project Ga0265293, IMG submission 192505) | Leachate microbial communities from a municipal landfill in Southern Ontario, Canada - Leachate well 138R | ecosystem: Engineered > Solid waste > Landfill > Unclassified | place: Canada...
TCATCTCCAAAATCCGGAATACGGGACGCACTTAAAATGCTTCCATTACTTGCAGAAATGCAATCGTGGATACCTAAAACACGTTCAGGAAAAGGAGCATGTCAAGAATGTGTTATGGAAACACCCAACCTTGATGCTTTGCCAATACTTCATTGCTGGCCCTACGATGCAGGGAGATTTATAACACTCCCTATGGTAATAACGCATCATCCCGAAACGGGAACGCGAAACGTGGGTATGTATCGCATGCAAGTATATGATAAAAACACAACCGGAATGCATTGGCATTTACATAAAACAGGAGCGAATCATTATAATGCATATAAAAAGTTAAAGCGTGTAATGCCCGTGTCGGTGGCAATAGGGGGCGACCCTGCACATACATTTTCTGCAACTGCTCCACTTCCCGAAAATATTGATGAATTTATGCTTTCGGGATTTTTACGCAAAAAAAAGGTGGAACTTGTGAAATGTATTACCAATGATATATATGTGCCTGCTGATGCCGATTTTATTATTGAAGGATATGTTGACACACAGGAAGATATGTTTATGGAAGGACCTTTTGGCGACCATACTGGATTTTATTCTTTACCCGATTTATATCCTTTTTTTCATATTACTTGTATTACCCATAGAAAAAATGCAGTGTATCCAACTACAATTGTAGGTATTCCGCCTATGGAAGATGCGTGGATTGGAAAAGCAATTGAACGAATTTTTTTAGCACCAATTAAATTTTTATTAGCCCCCGAAATTATTGATTATACCATGCCATTTGCGGGTGTTGCCCATAATTTAGTAATTGTAAAAATTAAAAAAACATTTGCTGGACAAGCAATAAAAGTTATGAATACATTGTGGGGAGCGGGACAAATGATGTTTAATAAAGTTTTATTACTTGTTGACGAACAGTGTGATATTACAAAAAATGCTGAAATAATTACAGCAGTTCTTACTCATGCTGCTCCAGAAAACGATATGTATATATTAAAAGGACCGCTTGACGTGCTCGACCATGCCGCACCGCATGTTGGATACGGGAGTAAATTATGCATTGATGCAACTACAAAATTATCAGAAGAGGCTAAAAATAAAAATCCTCATCAAACATATATGTGTGTTGCTATTGCTGCCGAAGATTATGCAAAGCGACAACAAATTGCACAAGAATATATTGCCAAAAATCCTCAAACTCGTTATATAATTCTGCATGATGCTGTTATTGATGCAAGCGATACAGAAACAATAGTGTGGCACACTCTTAATAATTGCGACCCACTCCGCGATTGTACAATTCAAGATGGGTATTTTATTTTTGATGGAACCACAAAACATGCCGATACAACACAACGCGATTGGCCCACACCAGTTGTATCACTCGACACCACAATTGCTCAGGTTGATACACGTTGGGACGAATATAAAATAGGAGAATTTATTCACTCTCCTTCACCTGCGTATAAAAAATTACAAATGCAAAATTCGGCATGGTTGTACCAACAAAATAAGTAATCTAAAACTATCAGTAAAAGAAAATTTATATATACTATGCAAATATTCATTTTTTGTGTACCTTAGCAGTAAGGTTTGAAGTATGAGAAAATCTATTTTTTTATATTGTATATGTATCTTTTCTTTTTTGCATGTTTCAGCAAAAAATCCGGCTATTTATTATTCTACAAAGTTACATTTCGATTATTTTTCGATAGCTCAAGGAATTTCACAGAGTAACATTACCTGTTTATTACAAGATTCTCGCGGGTTTTTGTGGATAGGAACGCAGGCAGGATTAAATCGTTATGACGGAAAATCATTTGAAATATTTAAACACGACCCCGAAGATGAAGAATCAATTTCAGACAATATGATTTATGATATTTCTGAAGATTTGGAAGGAAATATTTGGATTGCAACTGAAAATGGATTGAATATGTTTAATCGTTTACATAATAATTTTACCTCATATTATCCATATCAAAATAATCAATCATTTACTATAAATGACAATGTAATTTACGCCGTTCATGCTGATTTTGAGAATAATATATGGATTATAACGCCAAGTTATATTAATAAAATTAACAATGAAAATGGTAAGGTAAAAAAGTATCAATATGAAAAAGACCTTTTTTTAAAAGAAATTGAAAATTTTAAATATACTATTTTTCAAGATTCATACGGGGTGCTTTGGTTTGGTACAAAAGAAGGATTAGTGTATTATGAACCTGAAATTGACGCACTAATTTTATTTAAAAATAATCCTTTCGAAAAAAACTCAATTAGCAACAATGAAGTGCGTTGTATATACGAGGATTCTTATAAAAATCTTTGGATTGGAACAAGTCATGGGTTCAATAAATTTAATCGTGATTCACAAACGTTTACCCGATTTTTTTATCCGCACAAATATGATATGCAAAATGCAATAACAGGTATTGTTGAAGGCAAATCTCCTCATGAATTGTGGATAACTTCAAACAATCATGGATTGTATCGTTTTTCTGTTGAAACTTTAAAATTTGAGGCTCATACTCATTCTCTTACCGAAAATAGTATTGCAACAAATAATATAAATTGCATTATTAAAGATCGCTCAAATATAGTGTGGATAGGTACAAGAAACGGTTTAAACAAACTTGATATTAAAGCAAAAAAATTTAATATTCTGAGTATTCCCTATGGCAACAACAAAGAATTTAATGAACATACTACTAATATTTATTTATTTGATTCATTATTATTTGTCGGCACTCGACAAGATGGTTTGTTTATATATAATACGCATACCCAAAAAACACAGAATTTCTCATATACAAAAGGTAATTTTCCCGGAAATCATATTGTTTCAATACAATTAAGTAGCTCAGGAAAATTATATGTGTGTGGCGATAGCTTTTGTGCTCTCTATGATAAACATACAGAAACGTTTTCTATGCTCCATACAATAATTCCCGATATACATGAAAAGCTTTCGGGAAATAGACAAATTAAAGCATTGCTTGAAGATTCAAAAGGCAACATTTGGATTGGTACAAATTCTGGAATTTTTATGTTTGATACTGAAAAGAAAAAATTATTGAATTTTGATAAATATTCAAATACTCGCTATTTACCTTCAAATATTATTTTAAGTTTTTTTGAAGATTCAAAAGGTACTATTTGGATTGGAACAGACAAAGGTTTAGCTCGTTATACTCATAATGAACAAAAAATTGAGACATATTCATATACCAAAAAAAACGAACGACATAAAAGCCAAAATAAAGTGTATTGTATTCTCGAAGATACAAATAGTAAAATGTGGATTGGTACAAATTCTGGTTTGTATGCATTTCGAGAAATTGATTCTTTATATGAATTTTATACCGAAAAAAATGGTTTGCCAAACAATCAAATTTTTGGACTTGTTGCAAACAATCAGGATTTGTGGATTAGCACAAATAAGGGATTAGCACAATTTACACAACGAACAAAAACATTTAAATCATTTGACCCTTCAGACGGTATTCAAGGATATGAATTTGTACCTAACAGCATGTTTAAAACAAATTATGGCTTAGTGTTTTTTGGTGGAATACATGGCGTAAATGTATTTTATCCTGATTCAATTTATGACAATCCAATTGTTCCTAATTTAGAAACACTCCATATGTCATACTTTACTGATGCTGACAGAAAAACAATATATCTTTCTGATGCCCGAGAAGTTGTATTGCCATGGAAACATAATTTTTTAACTATTCAGTTTGCTTCTATAGAATTTACACAACCCCATAAAAATAAATATAAATATATTTTAGAAGATTTAGATAACGAATGGCACGACCTCGGCTCGCAAAACTCAATTAATTATTCAAGTTTACCTTCGGGTAATTACACACTTAAAATTATTGGCTCTAATAATGATGGTGTGTGGGGACACGAACGAATTTTAACCATTCGAGTGCAAACACCTATTTGGAAAACAACATGGGCGTATATTTTTTATGTTGTTGTTTTCTTGATTTTGCTCTTTGTTTTTATTGAATCTCGTACACAAAAATTACGTGCGGCAAATAAAACACTTACCGAAAAACAAAAATCAGCATACGAAATTGCAAAACAAAAAGAGGAATTAAGTATTAAAAATAAGAATATTACTGATAGCATTATGTATGCAAAACGTATTCAATGGGCAATTATGCCGTCTCGTGCAAAATTTAAACAATTGCTCCCTAATTCGTTTATTCTGTATATGCCTAAGGATATTGTAAGTGGCGATTTTTATTGGATTACCGAAATTGAAGATAAAATTTTTATTGCAGCTGTCGATTGTACTGGGCACGGTGTGCCGGGAGCATTCATGTCTATAATAGGATATGATTTATTGCGAAATATTACGAAAGAACGCAAAATTCATAAACCTTCAGAAATTCTCGATTATTTGAATAAAGCACTTATTGAACTTCTCACAAAAAACCAAATGGAAGATGACACAATGGTTAAAGACGGTATGGATATTGCAATTTGTGTAATGCATAAAAGCAAGGGAATTATTGAATATGCTGGTGCATTAAATCCTCTTTATATTGTGCGTAATAATAAAATTATTTCAATAAAAGGTGATAGATTTTCGGTGGGATTAAGTAACGAACATGAAGATGTGCCGTTTAAAAATCATATAATTAAAGTGCAACCAGACGACACGTTTTATATATTTTCAGATGGATATGCCGACCAGTTTGGCGGACCTATGCAGAAAAAAATGAAATATATACGCTTCCGTCATCTTCTGTTATCTATTCATCATCAGCCGTTTATTAAACAAAGCAAAGCACTTAAAGATTATTTTGTAAATTGGAAAGGCGACACCGAGCAAATAGATGATATCTTAGTAATAGGTTTTAATGTAAATAATTACATGAAATCGCTCCATGAAAAAGAAAGAGATGCTAATCTGTAAAAAAAGCATAAGCAAATCTCTTGCGAAACAAAAAAAAGTATTCATTTTTGTAAAAAAATAATTATGACAAAAACAATTTTAATTACCGGAGGTGCTGGTTTTATTGGTTCTCATGTGGTACGACGCTTTGTTACAACATATCCGAATTATACTATTGTAAACCTTGATGCATTGACCTATGCGGGAAATTTAGAAAATTTACGAGATGTTGATACACTTCCAAATTATAAATTTGAAAAAGGAGATATTGCTGATGCAGATTTTATTGAAGCTTTGTTTAAAAAATATACATTTGATGGAGTAATTCATTTAGCAGCAGAATCACATGTGGACCGTTCTATAACTGACCCCGGAGCGTTTGTGAAAACAAATGTGTTTGGTACAATGGTGTTATTAAATGCAGCAAAAAATGCATGGCAAACTAATTTTGAAGGAAAACGTTTTTACCATGTTTCGACCGATGAGGTGTATGGCTCGCTTGGTGCCGAAGGTCTTTTTTTGGAAACTACCCCATACGACCCTAAAAGTCCCTATTCTGCATCAAAAGCAAGTTCAGACCACTTTGTTCGCGCCTATCATAATACATACAAATTGCCTGTGGTAATTAGTAATTGTTCAAATAATTATGGACCAAATCATTTTCCCGAAAAACTTATACCTCTTTGTATTAATAATATCACGCATAATAAACCGCTTCCTATTTATGGAAAAGGAGAAAATGTACGCGACTGGCTTTATGTAATTGACCATGCACGGGCTATTGATATGATTTTTCATTCTGGTAAAAATGGCGATACATATAATATTGGTGGTAATAATGAATGGACAAATATCGCTCTGGTAAAAAAACTTTGCGAAATTATGGATTCCCGTCTTAATAGAGCACAAGGTGAATCGGAAAAACTTATTACCTATGTAACAGATAGAGCAGGACATGATTTACGCTATGCAATAGATTCTTCAAAACTGATGAATGAATTAGGCTGGGCACCATCTGTTACCTTTGAAAAAGGTATTGAACTTACGGTTGATTGGTATTTGCAAAATCAAGAATGGTTGGCTCGTGTTGTTTCAGGAAATTATGCTCACTATTATGAAAAAATGTATGCGAATCGATAAAATACAAACATCTTTATATACATATCTTTTTTACTGTATTATACTATTTTTTACTGCATGTACTTCTTCGTCAGAATCATTTGAACAAGCTCCAAATGGCTTGTTATATACGTTTCGTGTAAAATCAAATAGTGCAAATACGCCAAAACAAGGCGATAGAGTATTGGTACGAATACGATATTTTGCACATGATTCTCTTATTTTTGATTCTCGTGAAATATCATCTCGTTTTATACAAGAAATTCCTGAATATAATGATAGTGTTCCAACAATTTTTCAGGCATATATGTTTATGAGCGAGGGGGATAGTCTTACGTGTAAAATTGCGGCAAAAGATTTTTATTCGCAACTTTCAATTGCAGAGTATCCGCAAGGTATTGCTCCACATGAGCTGTTGAGGTTTGAAATTCGCCTTGAGAAAATTTTTAATCCACACGAATTTCTTTCCGAAGAAGAACGCATTTTACATGATTTATCAGAACAAGAACAGTATTTACTGCAAGAATATATTCAAAGTCATTATCCTGAACAAAAACCTACAAAATCAGGCATGTATTACATTGAAAAAAAGGCCGGTAACGGAAAAAAACCACATTCCGATGCACAGCTTATTATTCATTATTCAATATCATTTCTTGATGGACATGTTTTATATTCAACAGCAAGTGCAAATAATCCTTTACGTTTTTCAATACAAGACACGTCTGTATGGCCAGGCTTAACAGAAGGAGTTCAGTATATGCGTGAGGGCGGACTTGCCACTTTTATTCTTCCTTCTGAACTTGCTGCTGGAAAAAAAGGTGAAAATCCTATACCGCCATGTAAAACAATTATTGTTCGTGTACAGCTACTAAAAGTACTGTAATTGCCACCAAATAATTTTGTTTTTATTAGAAATAACCTTGTTTTTAATGGATATTTTTGCATATAACAAAGAAGTGTAAATACCTTATCTATTTATGAGTATTTATACTCATTGTGTAGCGTATTTTTATTCACTACATTGCATTCGTTAAATTTTTATTTACATACATAATACATTGATTTATACATTGTTTGCAATCCGCCATAGACAAGGCTTCCTGTTTAACTTGGACATTTGCACTGTTCAAAAACAGATGAGGTATGTCATAAAAATTGCGTGTGTTTTGCTTTTTTTGTCTGTATCATTTTCAGGACATTCTCAATATACCATAACAGATGTATTACATGATTGGAATGCAGGTACTGTTGATGGTTGGACTGGCGGATGGGATATTTCATCTACTCCTGCATATACTACAGCACAAAAATATGAGGGAGCAGGAGCGCTAACAGTTGGATTACAGGGTAAGGGGGCTGTAAAAATAAATACTACTAATCGAGATTGGAGTTCGTATGATTATCTAATTGCATGGGTTTATACCCCAGATGCAAATGTTGAAGTGCGTTTATTTGTACAGTATATACAAGGTACAAATTGGATTCAAGCAGAAGGATCTACGTTTAGTATTCCACAAAATACTTGGACACAAATTGCTATTGATTTAAATAACGCAGCTAATGGCGTAAATATAGATAAATCTAATATTGGAATGTATGGGTTAAAAAATCAAAAATCACAAACAGCAGGAAACACACATACATTCTATCTCGATTATATGGGATATGGCAGAACAAGCAATATATTTTATTCAATACATAATCAAGATTTATCTGATGTAAACAATTGGAACTCTGAGCCAGATGGCTTTGGTTTTAATCCTACTGTTTTTTCTGGATTAGATGACATTTTTATTCTACAAAATGGACATACATGTACTTTAAGTAGTGCCACAACCATTGCCGGAACAGTAATTTTTGATGGAAATGGACAGTTGCAAATGAATAGAAATTTAACTGTTGGTGAATTAACAGCTTCTGGAGCTAGCAATATTAATAAAAATACAGGAACGACAAGAACTCTTACAGTAGGAAGTTTAAATACTACAAGTACATTTTCGGGAACTATTACCGGAGCAATTGCTCTTACGAAAGTTGGAACAGGAACGCTTACATTAACAGGAAACAACACGTTTACCGGAATAACAACAATTTCTGCTGGTTCTTTACAGTTAGGTAATAATAGCGCAGCGGGAACTGTAGGGAGAAATATTGTAAATAATTCAGAGCTAATTTTTAATAGAAGTAATGATTATACGTACTCAAGAGTTATTTCGGGAGCAGGTTCTCTTACAAAAATTGGAACAGGAATGCTTACATTAACAGGAACCAACACGTTTACCGGAGCAACAACAATTTTAGCAGGTACCTTACGTGCTGGTAATAATAATGCATTTGGTTCAGCAGATTCTGGCACAACAATATCTACAGGAGGAACGCTTGATATCAATGGATACTCTTTAGGAACAGAAGCGTTTGTATTGGCAGGTGGTACAATGGTGAATAATGGTGCTGTAAATATTTATGCAATTCAAAAAGTAACAGTAACAGAACATAGTTTTATTGGTGGTAGTGGTAGATGGGATGTGCGAAATCAGGGATTTGCAGATGCCGGAGTTACTATAAACGCAGGAAAAACGCTTACAAAACAAGACGAAAATGAAATATTTTTTGTAAATGTTCCGGTGGTAAATAATGGATCTGTGGAAATTAATAGTTCATATTTGCATCTTGAAAATAATTGTGCTACATCTGGTTCAGGTACATATACTGTGAATGCTTCGGGAAAATTAGGACTTATTGCATGGGGAGCGGGTGTTACACTCACAAATAATGTTATTGTAAATAATAATGGAACTATTTTTAGTAATAATAATGATGGAGGTAATTCTACAATTGTGGGAAATGTTACCTTACATGGGTCTGCTACTGTTGAAAATACTGTTCCGTTTAGTATTTCAGGAGTTATTTCGGGAACAGGTTCGCTTACAAAAATTGGTAACGCAGTTTTAACCTTAACCGGAACAAACACCTATTCGGGAGGAACAACAATATCTGCTGGTGCGTTACAGTTGGGTAATAATTCTACAACTGGAATTGTTGCCGGAAATATTGTAAATAATTCAGAGTTAATTTTTTATAGAAGTAATAATTATACGTACTCGGGAATTATTTCGGGAACAGGAAATCTTACTAAAAATGGAAATGGGGAGTTGAATTTAACAAATGCAAATTCCTATACTGGCACAACAACTATTTTAAATGATAGAATTAATTATACAATAACTGCAAATGGTGGAAGTAACTCTGGTATTGGAGCATCTTCGAGTAACGCCTCAAATGTGATTCTTGATGGAGGTATTCTTCGATATGTAGGATCTGGGGGAAGTACTGATAGATTGTTTACTGTAACAGAAAAAGGTGGACGAATATATGCAAGTGGAACAGGAACACAAATATGGACAAATACTGGAACAATTGTAATGACGGGAACAGGCAACAGAACATTAGAATTTGGAGGAGGAACTGCAACTACAAATTATTTTGCTCCTATTCTTCCAGATCCTGTTTCAGGAACTCTTTCTGTAATTAAAACAGGTGCAACAAACACATGGGTTTTTAGCGGTAATCATACATATTCTGGCATAACTACTATTGTTGGTGGAGCATTGCAAATAGGAAATAATTCTACCACAGGAATACTCCCTGGCAATGCGGTTAATAATGGCACTCTTATGTTTGCACGTAGTGATACATATACTTATTCTCATATTGTTTCAGGAACGGGGCATCTACATCAAAATGGTACTGGACGGCTTGTGTTACGAGGCATGCAAACCTACACAGGAAACACATTTGTAAATGCTGGAGAATTAGAATTAGGTGGTTTGGGAACTCCCAGTGCAACACGGCAACTTCCTATAGGAACTATTGTTACAATTGAAAGTGGTGCATTGCTTATTGTAAGTGGGCTTGCTGGTTCTACCGAAAATAATGAAATTATTGGAGGACTACAAGGTAATGGAAATGTTACTACGTATAATGGAGCAACAGTAGCTCGTCTTACTGTTCAAAATACCGCAGATTATACATTTAGTGGGCAAATTTCTGGAAATGTTCGTCTGCAAATTATTAAAGATGGTATAGGAACTTTAACGCTTTCGGGAAATAATACCTATCAAGGTCTCACAACAATTAAAGCAGGTACTATTAAATTAGGAAGCACTACCGCTCTTGGCTCTACAGATAATGAGGTTATAATACAAAATGGTGGAGCCTTAGATTTAAATGGAATATTATATCCTATAAAACCGCTTACTATTACAGGTACTGGAGTGTCTGGAAGTGGAGTTATTTTTAATAGTAGTGGAAGTGCTGCTTCATTTGCAGGAAATATAGTGCTTTCAGGGGCTTCAACTATTACTGCAAATAATAAAATAACATTGTCAGGAACAATATCTCCAAGCACACAAAATCTTACAAAAAATGGTTCAAATGCTCTTGCTTTTACTACAAATACTATCACGGTACATAATTTTGATATTGCGGCAGGAGAAATTGATGGAGGGGAATCTATTATAAATATTCATGGTGCGTTTACAAACAGTGGCGTTTTTACACCAAATGTAAATGGAGTATATATGCTTGGCACGTATGAACAAACAATTCCTGCTGTTCCTTTTTATAATCTCACAATTAATAATACCGCAGGAACGGTGTTGGCCGGAAATATTTCGGTGGCAGAAACACTAACACTTACCAATGGAATTTTTGATACTGATGGGTACGTAATTGATTTAGGAATGTCGGGAAATCTTATAGAAACCGCTATTAATCCATCATCATACATACTTGGTTCTATTAAGGCTACAAGGGTATTGTTAAAAGATATAAATAATATGTTTGGAGGAATAGGTATAGAGTTACATGAAACAAATAAAGATAACATAAACACTACCATAACTCGTGTTACTGGAGAAGCGTGTATGGGTGTAGATGGTAATCAAGGAATATTACGATATTTTACGATTAATCCTGATGGTGATGATTCTGGATTTAATAGTACTATGGTATTTCATTATTATGACCATGAAATTTATGGTCATGAAGCAGGTTTTTTAGATATTTATAAATCAATAGATAATAGAATTACATGGTCGCGATTTGCTCCAACACGTGATATTATTGCTAATAAATTAATTTTAACAGACATATCATCGTTTTCTGACTGGACAGCCTCTGATGGAATTAATAATACGCTACCTATAGATTTAATTGACTTTTCTGCATATATCTCAGAACAAGGAATTATGTTATATTGGGCTACTGCAAGCGAAACAAATAATGATTTTTTCACCATTGAACGAAGCTATGATGGAATTACATGGAATAGCATAGCATATATTCCTGGTGCTGGAAACTCATCGTTTATGCATGAATATGAATTTTTAGATAATACGGTACATTATGATATTGTGTATTATAGATTAAAACAGACTGATTATGATGGAATGTCGTCGTATTCTAAAATTATTTCTATTAATCAAGCATTAATTACCGATGAATTAATAAAAATATATTATAATACACGAGAGCAAAAAATCATATTAGAATGTAATTCAGACGTACAAAATAACACTGAATATATTGAAGTTTTGAGTGCTACAGGGCAATTAGTGTATCGCATAAATGAATTTACTTCTACTATACCAACAGTCAGTATTGCAAAAGGGGTGTATTATATATTTTGTAAATTCCGTACTGGGGAATGTGCCCAAAAAGTATTGGTAGATTAAAAAAATATTTAGTTAATTCTTTTTTGAACGGTTTTATTTTATAGACACACTAAATGTAAGCATTCCAATAATTTTTTTTATTATATTTGAGTTTTATTAGCGTAATGATATTTTGTGTTTGAAAAATGAATAGATAATTTGTCTTTTCAACAAACACACATAAGGGTTTTAGTGTCTTTTTAAAACGTAAATTTTATACTCATGAAACATACAATTATTATTTTTTTTCCCGTAGTGCTTTTTGTTCTTTCTTTTAGTTCGTGTACACCAAAAGAATCACAAATTTGTTCTAAAAACGCATATCAATTTACCGCTACAGACACTTCGTGGAAACAACTTTCGTTACGCGAAAAAATTGGGCAAACAATGATGATTACATCAGATTATTATGCTCATTTACAGGTTGGTAATGGTAGTCTTGAGCAGTTTTTCAATAAATATCCTATTGGTGGAATGTTTATGGCACAATGGCATTTTATGTATAACAAACCCGATGATTTATTGTTCGAAGAATTTATTCCTCGCATTATACAGGAATACAATGATGCTTCAAAATTCCCTTTGTTTTTTAGCGAGGATTTTGAACGAGGCACGGGATATTTATATAATACAGGTACAAAACAACCTGTTTTAATGACGTTGGGAGCTGCAAATGATACGGTACTTGCATATACATATGGACAAATTCTTTCGCAAGAATCTCGTGCATTGGGTATAAACTGGTTATTACACCCTGTTGCCGATTTAAATATGAATCCGCTTCATCCTTTGGTAATTGAACGTGCTGTGTCTGATAAAGAAACTATTGCTTTGCCAATTCTCCGAGCACAAATACGTGGAATGCATCAACAAGGGGTTGTTTCTACGGTAAAACATTTCCCAGGTGATGGTGCCACTATCCGCGACCAACATCTTATTACTTCTGCAAATAATCTGTCTTTTGAGCAGTGGGAACAAACATTTGGTAAGGTTTTTCAAACGCTTATTAATGATGGCTGTCCTGCAATTATGGTTGGACATTTGCAATTCCCTGCGTATCAAACACAAACAATTGATGGTGTGTTGCCACCAGCAACTTTATCAAAAGAAATTATACAAGATCTTTTGAAAACAAAAATGGGTTTTTCTGGAGTGGTTATTTCTGATGCTATGAATATGGGAGGAACCGCTGGTTTTTATGAAAATCCTCTTGAGCGTTCTATAGAATGTTTTATTGCAGGAACTGATATGATTTTATGGCCTGATTTAGCATATATGGATACTGTGGAAGCTCGAATTTTACGTGGCGAAATTTCTATGGAACGACTTGATGATGCGGTTGAAAGAATTTGGGCTATTCGTGAACATTTTAATTTACTCGAAAAACAATCTCAGATTATTCAAACTCTTCCTGAAAACCATGCGGAATTTGCACAAAAAACCTTTACTGAACTGGCTGAAAAATCCGTAACGCTTATAAAAGACGCACGTAATGACATTCCGCTTTCACCTGAAAAAACAAAGCGTATTTTTATTGCAAATATTAGTCATAACGACCATAGAGCTGAATTTCAAGTTTTAAAAAATGAACTTATTGCACGTGGATTTGAGGTGCGTTTAGAACATGATATGCATTTGCATAAATGGGAATGGCGTTGGGACACGTCTATTGTTAATTATGATAAATACATTGTTGCGTTTGAAAATCATTATTTTAATCCTATAGGTTCTCCATTTTTAAAAGATGCAGAGGCGTATTCGTTGTGGACAATTAAAGAGTTACCAAAAGAAAAAGTTATTGGTATTTCGTTTAGTAATCCATATTATAATACGTTTTATTTAGAGCCAAATCCACTCTTAATAAATGCATATAGTAGCGATGAATTTATGCAAAAAGCGGTTGTTAAATTATTAATGGGCGAAATTAAGCCAACTGCTGTTTCTCCTGTTGAATTATATCATACAAATATGAAATAGTTTTATGTGCTTTTAACTACTTTTGTATTAGGCATCTAAAACTTTTTTCTACTACAATAGAATTATGTAATTCGCAGCTAACTGTTACAATATATGCTCCGGCTTGTAATGTATTTCCTTGCAGGGTATTGCCATACCAAAAAACAGAGTGGTGTGTTGTATTGCAATCATAGGTGAATTTTGTGTAATGTGCTCCATGTATAGCATACACATTTATTGTAATTGATTTTATGTTATGTGCCGATGAACATTCAAATTCTACTGCCTTATTATGTGCGTTTATTATGTTTGATTTTGCAATAATTTTTACTGATTCAGATGTTGTTGCTTGACAGCCGGGGGTGTAATTTCCAGATGGGGAAATTGCAGATTGCCAATTTGCAGGAGAATTGGAACTTCCGTGTATAGAAACACGCTCTAAAGAAATACCACGAGTTGAGTATAAAGAGGGATTATGTAATGTTTCATTATACCAAATACTATCAATAACATGTCCCCATTTATTTAAAATAATACAATTTCCTTCAGAATTTGGTAATGTGGGCAACGATTTTATACCAACAAAAAGAGCACTTTCTGCACAATTTGATTGCGATTTCCAATATTCTATATCTTCGGAAATAACTGCGTATGTTTTTGGAGCAAAAATACAAGGAACTTCCGAAAGTGGCACTATAGACGAATATTTAGAATTATATATTCTGCATACATACATATCAGCAAGGTTATAATATTGATTACTTGTGTTATACAACTCAATAAAACTTGATGTGCCTTGTTCGGGATAACTTAATAATTCATGAATAATAATTGCGTTTCTTTGTAAAAGTGAATCAAATAGTGCAATTTTATATTCCCATTCTGTTGTGTTTTTAGAAAAATCGGTAATATGATTATTTGCAAATATATATTCAATTCCGTGAACACAAGGACTTTGTAAATGCAAAATAAATTTTTGTAATGAGTAGGAATCAGAAACTACAGAATCAATATATGTATTTGAAAGTGTGCATTGTGCAATTTGATAGAGAGAAATATTTTTAGATGTTTGTAAAAATACGCTTGTATCTGATAAGAAGTAAAGTGCAGTAATAGAGGGGGTTGCTGTGTCGATATTATGGGAATTTACAGAATTGCTATATCCCGGAGTTCCTCCTGAAAAACTTTCAGACGCACGCCAATTATCTGCCGTTTCAGAATAATTTGTAATGTCAATTTTTTCGAGTGACCAACCACCATTTTTTTTAAATTCATGTCCATACCATGAATCACTGTATGCAACCGAAGATATAATTTCATTATGAATACCAACTAGTGCAATATGAGCCTGCGAATTTGGTAAAGACGGAAATTTTGAAACGCCAATATGTAATATAGAATCGCTACCTATCCACGTTTCTTTTGCGTCGTATAATACAATTGTACTTTTTGCTGGTAATATATATGAAGGTAAAGTAATCGACAGTTCGTCTCGAATAAGGCGCATATTTGATATATCAATAGGGCATGCAGAGGTGTTATATAATTCTATATATTCAAATGGCGTTGGACCGCACTCCTGTTTGGGGTGTATGTACATTTCAGTAATTATAATATCATGTTGTTGAGGACGTTGCGTTTTATAAAATGTAACACATGTGTCGTTTATTTGTTGTTCAAGTGTATTTGTTGCCGATTGTATGCAACATAGAATATTTCCACATGCTGTTATGTTGGAAATATAAATGATTGAACTGTCTGATTCATAGGCAAATGAATGTTCAGCCCCATTGCATAAAATAGTTGCTGTTACAATATGTTCCGAAAACGAAAGACGCAATGTGTTATTGGCGTATGTATGCGTTTTGAGTGTGAAAGGTTTTATAGGTTCCCATGCGGGCACATAGCGTATATCAGCAATGCTAAGTTGTCCCGAAGAGCCAGAAACTTGAATTATTTTTATAACAGCAGGAGTTGTACACCACGAAACATCAACTGAAAAAAAGTGTGTAATACCTTGCTCTTGTTTGGTGGTAAGTAATCCTACACAACTATCATTTATAAAAACTTGTGCATTGCAATTGGTAGAAAATGCCTGTTGATATAAAAACGAAAGATGTGCAATGCCATATGTAATTGAATCAGAGTATAAACATGCATCAGCAGATTTATTAAGACATGCTGCTGCTCGATTGTTTTGTGTGGTAGAGCCGCTCCTAACTTTTATAGCATGCCATTGCACAGAATCTGAATCAAAAAATGATACAGATGTGTAAGAATTTGTTAAAGAAACAGTACTAAAATCAATATACTGTTGACTTGATGCAGAAACATAAAAAAATATGCTCAAGCATATAAATATTGCATTGCTTTTCATGGTATTAAAATGTATTTTTGTTGCGTTTAAACAGTACAAATATAAAAATATCTTTAAATATAGTAATCATTCATTAAAATAAAAGTATGAAAATTGCAATTGTTGGTGTCAGCGGATCTGTTGGCCAAGAGTTTCTACGAATTCTCGAAGAACGAAATCTTCCTATTGATGAACTTGTTTTGTTTGGCTCTGTTCGAAGTGCAGGAGCTAAATTTAATTTTAAGGGTAAAACACTTACGGTAAAAGAATTAAAGCATGACGATAGTTTTAAAGATATTACTATTGCATTAACATCGGCGGGTGCAAGTACTTCAAAAGAATATGCAAAAACCATAACAAAACATGGCACATTGATGATTGATAATTCAAGTGCGTTTCGTATGGACGATGATGTGCCACTTATTGTTCCTGAAGTAAATGGTGCAGATGCAAAAAACACTCCGCGAAATATTATTGCAAATCCTAATTGTACAACAGTACAGTTAGTTGTTGCTCTTAACGTGCTCGAAAAATTATCGCATATTAAACGGGTACACGTTTCTACGTATCAATCTGCAAGTGGAGCAGGAGCTATGGGAATGGCGGAATTAGAACAACAAACCGCAGATTATGCTGCTGGTAATGATGTGAAAATTGAAAAATTTGCACATCAAATATTATTTAATGTAATACCGCATATTGATGTGTTTCAAGACAATGGATATACAAAAGAAGAAATGAAAATGTTTTATGAAACACAAAAAATAATGCATTCTGATGTTTTAGTGAGTGCAACAACTGTGCGAGTGCCTGTAATGCGTGCTCATTCTGAATCAATTTGGGCAGAAACCGAAAAACCAGTTTCTCCCGAAGAATTTAGAACAGCGTGTGAACTTGCACAAGGAATTACAGTTATTGATAATCCTGACAATAATGAATATCCTATGCCTTTAAATCTTACAGGAAAAGATGATGTGTATGTTGGTAGAATACGTAAAGACCTTGCTAATCCAAATGGAATAACTTTTTGGTGTGTAAGTGATCAAATTAGAAAAGGAGCTGCTCTTAATGCTGTGCAAATTGTAGAATATTTAATTGCGGAAGGTATTGTAAAATAACATATTTATATACTATTTTTAAAAAGCTCTTAAGGTTACTTTTGAGCTTTTTTTTAAAATGTTACTATAAAACGCATACCTGTTGTTGGATAGTTAAAAGATGAGACATGATAAAAAGGAGCGTAGCGAATGCTTAAATTTTCACTTATATCAAATGTAAACATATGTGCATGTACATATGCTTCAATAATATTTATGAAATACAAAGCTCCTATTCCAATAATTGCTAAATCTCGTCTTCGTCTATAATAATCTCGTCCTTCTTTTACAGAAAAAACAGAATAACCATCTACACCACGAACCGTTAAAAGTGTATCTGTTTGAGGAGTTCGTCCGGCAGCGATTTCTCTTTCTGAATAGGTGCGATATGCATCATATTGATTTTTAAAATCAGAATAAAATATATGATTTTGAGACACTACATACCCTAAACCAGCAAATCCTGCGTAAATAACAGGAACTTTCCAATAGCTTTTATTGTAAACTTGTCCTAATCCCGGTAAAGCTGCCGAAAGAATAGTTGCAATTTTTGGGGAATGATTTTTTTCTTGTTGTATTACAATGGTATTATCTGAATATATTGTGTCTTCTTGTGCTTTCCCTTGAAAAATCAAAAAAAGCAGGCAGAATAGAGTAAAAAAACGCATAAGATGTTTCATGAAAGAAGCTTACAAAATCATATGTTATGCTTTAATTTTATCAATAAGACCAAGTATTCGCTCAAGTTCTGTTTCTGATGAAAATGGGATTACAATTTTTCCTTTTCCTTTTGGTGAAATTGAAAACGTAACAGGGCTATGAAATGTTTCAGCTAAATCAACACGTAACGCTTCAAATGAATCGGTTTCTTTTGGAGGTGTTTGTGTCACAGAATCTTCAATATATGCAGATTCTTTATGTTTTCTAATAATATCTTCTGTTTCGCGTACCGACAAACCTTGTTCAATAATTTTTGTATATAATTCTATTTGTTTGTTGGCATCTTCAATAGTAATGAGAGCACGAGCGTGCCCCATGGTAACATCTTCGTTTATAATTCCGAATTGAATTTCGGGTGGTAATTTTAATAAGCGTAAATAATTAGAAATAGTTGTTCTTTTTTTACCAACGCGTTCGCTTAATTGTTCTTGTGTTAAATTACACTCTTCGAGCAATCTACGATAACTTGTTGCAATTTCAATTGCGTCTAAATCTTCGCGTTGCACGTTTTCCACAAGAGCCATCGCAAGCATATCTACTTCGTTAACTGTTCTAACATACACAGGAATATGAGTAAGTCCAGCTAATTTTGATGCACGATATCTTCGTTCACCCGAAATTATTTGATATATTTCTGGAGCAGTCTCTCGAACTGTAATAGGCTGAATAACACCTAATTGTTTTATTGATGCTGCTAATTCTTCAAGTGATTCTTCGTTAAATTTTGTACGAGGTTGATTTGGATTTGCTTGAATTTTTGAAATTTCAAGTTCGGTGCCTGTTTTTAAAGGCGGTCTATGAATAATTGGTTTCCCAATATTTTCCGCATCTGAGAGTAGTGCTCCAATACCTTTTCCTAACGCACTTTTTTTTGCCATATAATTAATGTTCTTTTATTTCGGGCAAATTATTTTTTGCCAATAATTCTTTTGCAAAGTTAAGATAATTAATGGAACCATTTGAATTTGCATCATAGAGAATTGCTGGTTTACCATAACTTGGAGCCTCGCTTAGGCGTACATTTCGTTGGATAAGAGTTTGAAATACTAATGATTCAAAATGTGTTTTAAGTTCATCAACAACCTGATTCGCAAGACGAAGGCGCATATCATACATTGTTAATAAAAATCCTTCAATACTTAATTTCGGATTAAGGCGTGTTTGAATGATTTTAATAGTATTTAAAAGTTTTCCAAGTCCTTCTAATGCAAAATATTCGCATTGTACAGGAACAATTACCGTATCGGCTGCTGTTAATGCATTTACGGTAATTAACCCTAAAGATGGAGAGCAATCTATGATTATAAAGTCATATTCATTTTTAAGCGGTTGAATTACATTACGTAAAATCATCTCTCTATCGGTTCTGTTGAGCATTTCTATTTCGGCACCTACTAAATCAATATTAGCAGGTAACACATGTAATTTTTGTAATTCAGTTTGACGAATTACTGTTCGTGGATCAATAGAATCAACAATACATTCGTAAATACCGCCTTCAATAGCATTTATGTCTATTCCTAATCCCGATGATGCATTTGCTTGCGGATCAAAATCTATAATTAGTACCGAATATTCCATTACCGCTAAACTTGCAGCAAGATTTATAGCTGTGGTAGTTTTACCTACTCCTCCTTTTTGATTAGCTAACGCAATTATTTTTCCCATTTATTATACTTTTAGGCTTTAAAATTCAAAAATACAAAAAAAATGTTTGTTGTTTAAATCTCTATACTACATCTCTTTTTTAAAATCCCTTAAATTACTGTAACATCCTTATATTTAGAGGGAAAAAAGTTATTAACAACTCTTCATTTTTATTTTATGTGTTTTTATTATCGTTGAATAATAAGTTTTCCGTATGCTTTATGTATAAATTCATCATGTGGAGTTGCATAATGTGTATATGAATTTTTATCGCTAAAAATTAAACGATATACATACACACCATTGGGCAAAACTACATGATGTGAATCTGTTCCGTCCCAATTTACATCAATGCTGTTTGTGCCTGTATGCAATTTACTTTCAGGCAGTTCAATCGTTTTTACAAGAGCTCCTACATCTGAAAAAATTTCGATGCGAGCATCTTTTGGAACTTGATTCCCCGTAAGAATAAATCTAAAAGTTGTTAGTGTTTTACACGGATTTGGGAAATTATATAATACTGAAATTTGTGCTTCTTGTTGAATTTGAAAATATAGAATATATTCTTGTGAACCTGCATAGTTACCACTTACATCACGAGCCTGAATATGAAGCTCGTATGTGCCATCTTCTTTAAAAGTTGGATTAAGTATAATGATACATTGATGCGCCGAATCTTGAGCGGGTATAAATGTAATTGTTGCGGTATCTGAAAAATAAAATGGTATAATTGCTCCTGTTGAAAGATTTGTTGCATATATGGTAAACAAGCTGGTGTCTTGAAGAAATAAATAGTCGTTTTCATCATATACACGTATCTCAATTTTTGGTGTTCCCGAAATGTAATCTCCATGTAGAACATGTCTTCCGTCAACAATAACATCAATGAGCGGATTTTTTATATCTGATTGAATAAAACAAGGCAATAATATAAAATTATTAAAATAATAAAATTCAGCTTGATCTACAAGACCAGTTTCTGGATTGACAGGATTAAACTCAATTTTTGCTGTATAATTTCCAGAAAAATTTCCAGTATGAACACGAAATGTATCAACAATATATTCCTGAGAATCAAGTGTTCCTATTCTATGATATTCAGAATATACCAATTCATTTTGTTCGTTCCTTAATTCAAATAATACCAAAATACTATCCATTTTTTCTGTGCCAATATTTTGGGCTGCAATTATAATTTCCATTGTTTCTCCCTGTTTAAGGGTATCGGAATTAAATATAAACGTATGTTCTGGAGCAATTGCAAGTTCGCCAACAGGGTCAAAATATACTTTCCAATAATGCAATAATGGAGGTGTTCGTTCATCTACATCATACTGAAAATTATGTAATTTCATGTATGGAATTAATGAGGCATCAATAAGTGTGTCAAGCCGAAAAACAGTGTCGGCAATAATTTGTTGTGCAATAGTATAGGTTTTGTTTTCTGATGAAAATCCAAACAAATCTAAACTTGTGCTGTCTAAAAGATTGATTTTTTGACTATTCCATACGGCTTCTTTAAAAATTTTTGCGGGTCCAATACGCGTTGAGGTTACTGTACCTTGAAAATAATTTCCGGGAATTTCTACAGAAAGATTAATAAGATCTGTTGAAGACGTACCAGCAACTTCAATTGCCGTTGATTCATCTCCTTTTTTTCCAAAGAAAATATAGGGAATATCGTTTCCGAGTGTTCGTGGCATCTGTGCTCCCAAATCTTCAAATGCTGTTAATAGATTCTCTTCCCATGCTTCAAAATTACCAGATTTAAACGTGTACATCATTATATAACTACCATCGGGAACAATATTTTGTATTACATTTGCAGCATTATTGCGTGCAGCGGCGTTATTCGAGGTAAACGCCAAATGAAAACGAACTCGTCCGTTAGCTATTGGGTAATTTCTTTGTCCAAAATTTGCTCTGTCAGATTGCCATGGTTCTCCAGAAACGGAATCAATTACAACAATGTGCAGTGCTGGAGATGAAAGTGGAAAACCACTATTTTCTTTTAGAGTATTATCTATCATAAAAAATGTGGCAAAATAATCGGCATTTGTATTTGCCAATCCTTTTGTGGCACAATAAATACCATGAGGTGTTTCAACAAATGAATATTTTTTTTCGGCTTCATCATATGAAACATATTGATGAGAATTTTTTATAAACTGGCGTGCTTTTATTTGTCCCCATCCTGTTTTGTTTGCTTCATAGGTAAAAGAACTTTCATTCCATCTTATATCATCAGCGTTTGAAACACGCCAAAAATATGTTTCTCCATCTGTAAAATTAATTGGAGGTATCCATCTAACAATTGCATTGTCTTCTGTTTGTAATGTGGCAGAAATAAGGAAATCACTGGAAAAATCAGCTATTGTATCAAGTTCAATAAGAATAGTTTTTGGCGGTTTAAGAGGGTCAACCGCACTCATTACAAATTCTGTTGTATTGGTAGGAATTATTGCATATTCGTATGGATATACAGGAAGAACATCACGAGAACTTATAAAAAAATCAACAATTGTAGTATTATTTACTTCGTTTAATTCAATTATTGTATTAGGTTCGTCAACAATTACTTGTAATGTATATGCTCCCGATTCAAAATCGCGAATGTTTTGAATGATTGAAAGTGTATCTTTATTGTATGAACCACGCATAATGGTATCAATTATAATTTGATTGCCCGATGCAGCGGTGTAAATTAAAGAAACATGGACAGTATCCGATGTTGCACGTGCTTTGTTGCGAACAATAACATTAGTAGTAAAAGTTGTTAAATCGTTAGAAATAAAAGGAGGATTAAATGATATTGATGATTCAGAAACTTCTAAATCAGGATATTCAAATGTGTGTAATGTTATTGCGGGGTCGCCATGTAAAATGAAACTTAATGAAGAGTTTACGATACCATCTACATGTATATATTTATTGGATATTTCTTGAAGTGTTTTTGAAATGCTTGATCCCAAGCTATTTCCATAATTATATTTAACTATATTATTTATAAAACTATGCGAAAAGGTATTAAGATATGTTGGAACACCTAAATCTGCATTTGCAAAAAAGCCGATAGAACCTCGTTCTGGTATGAACACCCATGTTTCGCTTATACCATAGTCAGATTCGGTAAATATATCACCTGAATAACATGAATTCGCAACCATAAACGGATATTTACCTTTGTTATTAAATAACGAAGGATGATCTATATTTTGATCAAAACTATTTCCTGAAGAATGTCCAAAAAAATTACACAAAGCAGTTCCTTTGTTCATTAGTTCTCGAATCGCTTCTGGTTCAGTTTTTTCAAAAACGGTAGAACTCGATTTTAAAAATGTAGTAACATCTGCTCCAAAAAATTCGCCAGAAATAATAGTTTCATAATTTTTCAAATATGTTTTTATAAGTCGTTGTTCACCAATTGTTGAGCCACCTCCAAAATGCATAACTGTTTTCATCCATTCGTTTGGAACTGCAGATTCATGTTCAACAACTTTAGACCTATATGCATCTATTTTTGTTCCTGTAGATGCTGCTATTCGCCCAATTGCTGCTTTTTGTTTTAACGAAGTTCCATGCAAATTTGTAGTAAAAAGAAAATCAGACGAAGGATGTCCTATTGAAGGAACTAATGAATTAGCATAACTTGTTGTGTTTTTTCGTGTTATATTTGAATGGAGTCCTTTGCCAATAATAAAAATATATTCTGGTTTTATGCTCCATTCTTTTGAAGCGTATTCTATAAAATTATGAATAGCATATGGGTGTTTTTGTATTCCGTACCCAAATTGATTATATAAGTCATCTACATCAATAAGCACAACTTGATATCCCGTTGAAATCCGGTAGTTTTTATACGATACGGCTTTATTCCAAAGTGAACTATGTGTAATAATTATATAATTACCTTCGTTTGGAGAACCAGCTTGTAAATCAAAGAATTTTGGCGGAGAAGTAGTAGAAGTGGTAGCCTGTGTTTTTGTTTTTTTTATGGCTGGTACCGTTTTTATTGTAATAGGATTTACAATAATACATTCAACTTCACGGTTTGGATTGGGTAATAAAAATCTATAACTATTTGTTGCGTATTTAGTTGCCTGAATACGTTTGTTTAATTCGGGGCAATATACATATGGTGCATCGCCACCGTTAAAATTTTTAACATCAATATGTATATATTCACCAGTTTGTGTTGCTGGCGTTGTGAATTTCATATATTGTTGATATTGAAAGTTATATGAATGCGGATATGTTATTTCAACATATGCCACACAATTTTTATCAGCTGTTTTTGTATTACTGTATGTGCTACGAAACGAAATTTGTGTAATAGATGGGAGTGCATTAGTGTTTTGAATAGTTTTGTGAACAGCTTTATATCCTAAATATGTTGTATCAAACATAAAATCAGTAGATTCTACAATAAGGTCATGTTGTGTGTTAGAATAACCAGACACACCAAACTTTATAGTATAAGGTTTTTCTACATTTACATAGTTTGGCGTAGAAAAAGTTTTTACTACAGGCTTTTGCCCCATTTCAAAAAAATTATCAACCCATCCTTCGGCTCCTGTAATAAATGGAGATTGGTCGGCATCATTATATATATTTGTATAATTTCCTCTTACTGTTTTCCAACAATAACTAAGAGGCGTATAGGCTGAAAAATTTGTGTTTCGTGTTGTGTCGTAACGTTCAGCTGCGGTATTATTTGAAAAACATAAAAAATATGATGCAGTATCATTATATAAACTATAGTCAGAATTTATAGGAATGCTATTTTTATATATTGCAGTGTCGAGCCATCCGTTATTTTTTTCTGCAAAAAATTCAATATAATCTTCTGAATTAAAAATCTGATCTTCTTGTCCGTGAACAAATACAGGAACACGTTTACCACGGGTATATATTTCAATAGTTCGAGGGTCAAAATCTCCAAAATATTCAAACAAATCAGTTTGTGTAATTCTATAAATACCTTCTTGTGTAATAGGTATGCGTAAATATCGTTGAGAATAGTCTATCCAATCATTTCCATATGATTGCGCAGATGTAGAATAGTATAAATTTAGAAAAACAAACAAAAAAAATATTCCCCTCATTTCAATATATTATAATAAAAAGTCTTAAAAAAAGATTTTTATTGTATTATTTTTGTCGAATCACGTCTTGTTCTGAATATATATTTTCATGGTATTCACTTTCTTCATAAGTATCTTCCAAGAAATCTTCATACTCATTGTCGGTGTTGTGATTTAACTCCTCTTCAATTTGTTTTTTTGTAGTTTGTATTTCAGCTTGAATTTTTTCGAATAATTCATCGGCATATTCTATATTAACGGCAACAATTTCAATTTTTCTTTGATATGCTGCCGAAGGACTGTACACCGACATCCATTTTTGCTTTCTGTCAGAAATAGCACTTATTTGTTCTCCATCTTCGGTAACAAACGTATCGTCCATAATTGTTTCACCTATTGGTTCATGAGCATATATTATGCTTCCTTTTCCTGAACCTGGTTCATTTCGAGTGTATTGATTAAGCACGCCGCCATTAAATTCATAAAAGAAATTTTGAATACATGAAATACGTTTTTTCGCAACAATTTCATTATATCGAGTATTACCAAGAGGGCTCGCATATCCTTTAAATACAATTACAATGTCTTGCCCGTCTTCTAAAATTATTTCTAATAATTCGGCAAATAAAAATAAACGTTCATATTCGTTTGTTAAGTCTGAAAAAAAGGTTTCAACATTTCGAGCGTCATATTCATATCTGCTTGCAGGCGAATGTTTTGTGTATTCAATAAGATATTCTTCTTTTTTATTTAAATAATCTTGATACAGACTTAAATAGTCTTTATCGGTAATAGTGTCGTATGAACGAGGATCTGGATAATCATTATCAAAGTATAAATAAATTGGTACTAAATCTGTAATTCTTATTATAGATCGTTTTACAAGTGGATGTGTATAAATATCATTACTAAATGCTTTTTCTATAAGTTTCTTTGATTCGGTTCTACTTGAAACCCAATAGGCATGCAGGGAGTCGCGTGAAAAACTGTAATATAAATCATCATGACTTGAATTAATAGGCTCTCCCACATTTTGTGGTTTAGTCCATGTTTTTGCCCCCCAATCAACTTTAGTTGAAAACACATCGTATCCACCTAAGGAAACATGATTTTCTGAACTAAAATACAGTAAAGAATCGCGTGCGTCATAAAAAGGTGTAACATCATTTCCTATTGTATTTACAATTTTTCCAAGGTTTACTGGATTTTCAAATTTGTCATTATCAGATATTTTTGAATACCAAATATCAAGCTTGCCCGAACCTCCTTTTCTGTCAGATGCAAAAAACAACACATCGCCTATTGGTGTTGTAGCAAAACTTGGAGTTGTGTTAGTTGTATATTCAACATTTATTGGATTTGGTAAAACTTTTATGTTTGTAAAAGAAAGTGTTTTGACATCAAAAGAGGCACGATAAATTTTACATGCATAATCTTTACATTTTGTAAAATATGCAACATCACCTTTTTTATTAAACGTAATATTGCTCACATGATATCCATTTTCATTTAAATCGTTAACTTCACGAACATTAGTGAAAACACTGTCTTTTAAATCAGCAATTAAAAGTCGATGCCAATAATTAGAAAATACATGTGCGGTGTCTGCCATAATAGTATCTACAGCGCGAACTCCACCAAAGAAAAATAGAGAATCATTGTATTGTATAGGGCTATATTCAGCATACATAGTATTTACTTGTGGTGATGTAATTCTTTTGTACTGTAAATTTTCGTAGTTTGGCACCGTAGGAATGAGTGTTTTACAAATTTTTGCTTCATTTCTTGCACGTTGCACTTCGTATGCCTTTATTCGTCTGTTTAATCTATAAAATTGATTATACTGCACATACGCTTCTTTATACTTTCCTTGATATTTAAGCATTTCTGCATAATAATACTTTGCAAACGGATATGATACTGAATCTTGGGCAAGTGCTATTCTATAATATTTTTCAGCATCAATGTAGTTTTGATAATTTTTACATGCTTCAGCAATTTTAAATGCTATTTCGGTATTTTGAATATAACTATATGCTTTTTCATATGCTTGATGTGCTCCATAGTAATTATATGACGCTAAACATGAATCACCTGTGGTTACATACGCTTCGTAAAACTGACGTTTACCCTGTGCATGTGCGGTGAAAGAATGAGCAGAGAAAAAAAAGCAGAGAAAAAAAATATAAAAATGTTGTTTCATATATCTGTTTTATTTTATCTAAAAGGATCATTGATAATACCTTGTGGGTTTACTATTAAAGGTATTTTACAATTAATAAATTTTATTGAAAACTCAAAACTATCGGTGCCAACATTCTTGGTATTTTGCCATTTATTTGTTGCTCGAAATTGCGACACCGTGATATCATAACTAAATCCAAAATTCATTGCCCACTTTGCGCTAAGAGTCTTATCAAAAGCAAAACCTAAAATGATTGCATCTCCGTATCTATGCCACGCTCCAACATATAAAGCATCTACAACAGAGGTGCGCTCTCCAACCGAAAACATTGCATAGGTACCAAAATTGATTTCATTATATTTTTTTTGATTAAGATAAATCAAACTCGGCAAAAATGAAATTACTTCGGTAACAGGTATCACTGAATTTGCGTTTATAGAAAATCTACGATAGTTTGTTGGTGCCTCGTTTGATGCAATGCCTCCGCCACCAGAGCCAAATAAACGATACATAGTAATTCCTCCACTTATAGGAAAATCTGGTCGGATATGATAAATTGCGTTTGTACCCACTCCAAGGTCGGCATAAAATTTTGAAGAATTGTCAAAATCGGCTCCTGGCGTAACTTTACCCGTATTTGGGTCAATACCGCTTCCTAATAAAACTTTTGTTTCATCAATAGACATGTAGTTCATGAAAATATCAAGCCCTATTGAAAGTTTTAGACGAGAATTCATCACGTTTTGATGATACGCAGGCATGAGTTTGAGGAGTGTGTTCCCGTAACTTGTTTCCCCTGCATAATCGGCTATAACTAATGCTCCTGCACCAAAATAACCTGTTGGAGTGCTAAACAATGATAGCGGCCTGTCATATGATGCCATAAATGAATTGTAGGTTGACCACTGTCCTTTTACATTGGCTATAATTCGTTGATGGCAATCAAATAAACCTGTTTGTGCTGGGTTAAAAAAAAGTGGGGCTGCATCAAATTGTGAAAAGTGAACATCTTGCGAAAATGCAGAAAATCCAATAGAAATAGTTAAAAGAATGACTGCTAAACGATTTAGGATGTATTGTTTCATATATTTTCTGGCTTCAAAACTAACAAACAAAGATATTTTTTTTTTTGTAATTAAAAAACTTTATGTCAACAAATTGCACCTCCATTATTTACTTTTATATCTGGCGCAACAAATTGTAATGTTCCATCGGTATCTTGTGCCATTAAAATCATGCCTTGTGATTCAATGCCACGAAGCGTTCTTGGAGCTAAATTTACAAGAATACTTACTTGTTTTCCAATAATAGTTTCGGGTTTATGATATTCTGCAATTCCTGAAACAACGGTTCGTATATCAATTCCCGTATCTATTGTTAATTTTAATAACTTATCGGTTTTGGGTACTGACTCTGCCTCTAAAATAGTACCTACACGAATGTCCATGTTTTGAAAATCATCAAATGTTATAGTTTGTTTTTGAGGAGCAACTAAGGGCGATTCTGTTTTTTCTGAATTTATTTTTGTTGCTTGTAATTTTTGCATTTGTTTTTGAATTTCTTCGTCTTCAATTTTTCTAAATAATAAATCTATAGCTAAAATAGAATTTCCTGCGGTTAAAATTGCATCGTTGCCTGCTGCTGCCCACTGTGCCGCCGATACACCAACGCAATCTTGTATTTTTTTTGCTGCAAAAGGAATAAATGGTTCACATAAAATGCTAAGATTTGCAGTTATTTGCAAGCATACATGAAGAATTGTTTCAACTCGTGAGGCATCTGTTTTAATAAGTTTCCAAGGTTCGGTTTCGGTTAAATATTTATTGCCAACGCGTGCTAATTGCATCACTTCTTTTAATGCATCTCTAAATTTAAATTGATCAAGTAGTGCCGAAATGTGTTCTTTTGCATGAGGAATTGCCGCAAGCGCCTTGTTGTCAATTTCTTGCACATTACTTTTTTGAGGAACTTTTCCATCAAAATATTTATGCGTAAGCACTATAACGCGATTGATAAAATTTCCTAAAATTGCTACTAATTCGTTGTTGTTTCGTGCCTGAAAATCCTTCCATGTAAAATCATTGTCTTTTGTTTCGGGAGCATTTGCTGTAAGCACATATCGTAATGTATCTTGCTGATTTTTAAAATCTTCTAAATATTCATGAAGCCACACTGCCCAGTTTCGCGAGGTGGATATTTTATTGCCTTCTAAATTTAAAAATTCATTGGCAGGTACATTTTCGGGCAAAATATAGTCGCCATGGGCTTTTAACATTACTGGAAATACTATGCAATGAAACACAATATTGTCTTTTCCAATAAAATGAACCAATTTGCAATCGTCTGATTTCCAATATAATTCCCAATCTTTTGTGCATTCTTGCGTAGAGGTAATATAGCCAATAGGTGCATCAAACCACACATACAGCACTTTTCCTTCTGCGTTTTCAAGAGGTACGGGCACGCCCCAATCTAAATCTCTACTTACAGCACGCGGATGCAATCCTCCATCTATCCACGATTTACACTGCCCATACACATTTGGTCTCCATTCTTTATGTCCTTCTAAAATCCATGAACGTAAAAAATTTTCGTGAGTATCAAGTGGTAAATACCAATGTTTTGTTGATTTAAGCACTGGTTTTTCGTGCGTGATTGTTGAAATAGGATTTATAAGTTCAAGAGGACTTAATGAAGAACCACATTTTTCACATTGGTCGCCATAGGCTCCATCATGCGAACATTTTGGGCAGGTCCCAGTGATGTATCTATCTGCTAAAAATTGATGTGCTTTTGCATCGTAATATTGTTCTGATTCTAATTCAACAAATTCTTTTTTATCATATAATGTTTTAAAAAAATCTGATGATACTTTATGGTGCAAAGCTCCTGATGTTCTTGAATAGTTTGAAAATTCTATACCAAAATCTTGAAATGATTGTTTTATAATGGTGTGATACCTATCAACAATATCTTGCGGTGTGCAATTTTCATTTTTTGCTTTTATAGTAATTGGCACCCCATGTTCATCGCTTCCACATACAAAAAGAACATCTTCGCCTTTTAATTTTAAATAGCGAACATAAATATCTGCTGGTACATATACGCCTGCTAAATGTCCAATGTGAACTGGTCCGTTTGCGTATGGTAGTGCTGCTGTTACAAGATGTCGAGCATATTTTTTTGTCATAATTTTTTTGTTTTTACCCCTAATAATGCACCTAAGTTATTTCAAAATTGTATTTTTGTTGCAAAGATACATAATTCTCGCATTTATGAATAGTTCAAATAAAAATCATGAATAAGAAACCTCCATTTTTACAAAAAGGCGATGTTGTTCATATTATTTCTCCTGCCAGTCCTCTTGATTCCACGTATGTTGCAGGAGCGATAGAGCGTCTTACCTCTTGGGGATTGCGTGTTACACTTGGCGATTCGCTCACTGCATCGTATGGTGTTTTTGCAGGTACTGATGCTCAACGTTTTCATGATTTGCAAGAAGCACTCAATACTACAGAAATTCGTGCGATTTTTTGTGCCCGCGGAGGATATGGCTCAATTCGTATTATTGAACATTTAGATTTTACTGAATTTATAAAATCTCCTAAATGGATAGTGGGATTTAGTGATATTACTGCTCTTCATGCTCGTGTAAATAAAGAAGGATTTGCATCTATTCATGCTGCAATGCCAAAAAACTTTTCTACGGTTGATTCTGATTCTATGAATTCTTTATATGCCATGTTGTTTGGATTGTCAAACGGTTTACTTGAATCAACATCTACATACAACAAACCCGGCATTGCCACAGGAACACTTGTTGGAGGAAATCTTTCTATGCTCTATAGTATGCGTGCAATTCCGTTTGAGTTTTCGTATGCAAACACATTGTTGTGTATTGAAGATTTGAATGAATATCGCTATCATATTGATAGAATGATGCAAAATCTTAAAATAAGTGGTGTGCTTTCTTCATTGTCGGGACTTATAGTTGGTGAAATGTTAAATATGAAACAAGGCTCCGATCCGCATATATTAGAAGTAGAAGAAATTATAATTGATGCCGTACAAGAGTATTCGTTTCCTGTTTGTTTTGCTATGCCATTTGGACATGGAAGTAAAAATCATGCATTGTGCATAGGTGCTCAATATTCACTTGTAGTAGATTCAAATTCAGCAAGTTTGCAGTGTGAACAAGATTTATCGTAAAATTTGATGCATATTATAGGTGTGGGGAATCACAAACATAGCATCGCTTACAATAGCTTTTTCTATATTAATAACCGAATAAATTGCTTTTTCATCGCGAAGTAATGTTCTGCTTTCGGTAAGTAAAGGCATGTCGCCCGTAATGGCATTAAGTGGTAAAAGGGTAAAAAACGAAAAATTAGTTTCTATGCCTTGCCATAAATCAGCCATAGGTTTAAAAAAATCAAAATTTTCTTGTGCTACCCAATATGCAATTTCTGTGTTCGATGCTTCATCGCGAACCCTCCACTGATAACATTTATATCCTTGAATATATTTAAAATTACCAGTGTTTACAACAGTTGGTGATATTGCATTTGACATTGCCGCTTGCCGTTCTATAGGCATATATAGTTTGCGATGCGGATTTAATGCAAAAATTGAACTATCTTGTAAATTTAATATGAATGATTTTTGAAGAAGCTTGTATTTATCGTATTCATCTATTCGAATATATGAATTTTTTATGTTGTAGCTAAAATAAACAGTATCAGTTAGCGTTCTTTTAACCATATCAATCGTTCCTTCGAACTTTTGAGCGTATGAAAAAACACTGCTTATTAATAAGCCAAAAATCAATAAAAATCTCATACATTTACTTTTAAAAAAAAGTTAAAGCTAGTTTTAAATATAAGCAAAAATAATCATAATTACAAGTGCAAAAAAAGGAAAAATCAGAATTAGGTCGCTTAGGAGAAAAAATTGCGTATAATTACTTAGTAAAAAAGGGATTTACTATTAAAGAAACAAATTGGAGATTTAAGCATAAAGAAATTGACATTATATGTATGTATGAATCAACGCTTGTTATTGTTGAGGTTAAAACAAGAAGCAATCCTGATTTTGAACGCCCGCAAGATGCTGTAACTCGCTCAAAACAAAGGCTTTTGGTTTCGGCTGCCGATGCGTATATACAAAGTTCTGATTTCCAAGGTGAAGTTCGTTTTGATATTATTTCAATTGTTAAAAACAAAACAACCGAAATAATTGAACATATTCCCGATGCGTTTTATCCGCTATTATAAAGCGTGTAACACATCAATTATAGATGGATAAGTTGAATCTTTTATACGTGTTAAATCAGATTTTGCCACCCATTCGGCAGCGGTAATTTGTTCTTGCGCTTCGGGACATAAAGAGTCTGATGTTAGAGCATTCATTCTATACCAATATGTTTGTTTTAATACTGGTCCTTTTCCTTTTTCATGATTATATGTGTGCCAGGTAGAACATATATACTCTTTTAACTGCACTTGTAAAAGTCCTGTTTCTTCCATTACTTCGCGTATTGCCGCTTCGGGTGGAGTTTCATGTTTATCAAGTTTTCCTTTTGGTAAATCCCACACGCCTCGTCGCATAATACATAAAATTTCGCCTATTTCGTTTTCAACAACACCTCCCGCAGCTTCTATATATAAAAAATGTTTTTTTACTTCATCTAATAATTCTTGAAAATTGGTGTGGAATAGAGTAAATACCGTGTTTGTGTGCTTTGTAAACATAGTATGAATAAAATCTATATCCGAAAAATCTTTCCAATTACTTGTAGGCACAGAATTATTTGTATTTTTACAGTCGGTAAGAATTAGTGAATTAGAATCAAAATATATTGTAAGTTCCATGAATATTATTGAAAAAAAAATTGCTGAATATTTATTGCAAATAAACGCAATAAAACTTCAACCTGCAAATCCTTTTACGTGGGCAAGTGGATGGAAATCTCCTATTTATTGCGATAATAGAAAAACGCTTTCGTATCCTGCTATCCGAAAAGTACTTGCACAGTCGTTTGCTCAAAAAGTAAAAGAAATGTATCCACACACACAGGTAATTGCAGGGGTGGCAACGGGAGCAATTGCAATAGGAGTTCTTGCTGCCGAAGAATTAAATCTTCCGTTTATTTATGTGCGTTCATCGTCAAAGGCACACGGACTCACAAATACAATTGAGGGATATTTTGAAAAAGGACAAAATGTGGTTGTTATTGAAGATTTAATTTCTACTGGAGGAAGCAGCTTAAAAGCTGTTGAAGCTCTTCGTGATGCAGGATGTAATGTTTTAGGTATGCTTGCAATTTTTACGTATGAATTTGAAATAGCTATGCAAAATTTTAAAAAATATGCCTGTGAATTAACAACTTTGAGTAACTATTCGGTGCTGTTAACCTTAGCCGAAGAAAAAAAGTATATAACTCCTCATCAAATTCAAAGTTTGCAAGAATGGAGAAAAAATCCTGATACCTGGAATCAATAACATATAAATAAATTTTATACGCTCTTATGTCATTGTCAATTTCACAACTTACAAAAAAATATGGTTCTCAAAAAGCTGTTGATGCTATTTCGTTTGAAGTATCGTCTGGTGGAATAGTTGGATTTATTGGTCCAAATGGTGCCGGAAAATCTACAACTATGAAAGTTATTACTGGCTTTCTTTCTGATTTTGAGGGTTCGGTTTCGGTTCTTGGAATAGATGTACGCGAACATCCTTTAGAGGTGAAAAAAAGAATTGGATATTTGCCCGAACATAATCCGTTATATGTGGATATGTATGTACACGAATATTTACGATTTATTGCTCGTGTGTATAAACTAACAACTCATGTTTCGTCTCAAATTCAATTGGTTATTAAACGTACTGGTCTTGTAAAAGAACAACATAAAAAAATTCATACTTTATCAAAAGGATATCGGCAACGGGTTGGATTAGCGGCGGTGCTTCTTCATAATCCAGATGTGCTTATTCTTGATGAACCAACAACTGGTCTCGACCCAAATCAAATAGTGGAAATACGAAATATTATTGCAGAAATAGGAACGCATAAAACAGTGTTGCTTTCAACTCATATTATGCAAGAGGTTGAGGCTATATGTAATAGAGTTATTATTATAAATAATGGGAAAATTGTTGCAAATAATGATTCGCACGCAATAAAAATTGAATCGCAAAAAAACACAACCACAGTTTTTGTTGAATTTATTGAACAATGTTCGATTGAATTGTTGCAGCAAATACCGCATGTTATTGATGTTGTGAATGTTTCAGAAAAAAAATGGCTTATATCATCATCTCAAAATGACGATATTCGTGAACATATTTTTAATTTTGCAGTAGCACATAAACTAACTGTTATTGCAATGCAAATACAAGAAAAATCATTGGAACAAGCGTTTCACGATTTAACAAGATAAATAACGATGAAAAAATTACCTTAAAATACAAAGTTGCATAAAACTAATTTTTGTTGGTTATTTGTACTATTGCTAATATATAAATTATGAAATTACTTTTATCTGTTTTTTGTGCTTTGTGTTCTGTTGTTTGTGTCAACGCACAAAATTCCGCTCCACAAGATTCTATTATAGACACTACGTTTTCGGCAAATCTTGACGAAATGATAAACTTGTGGTATGTGCAAGCTGCTGATACGTATAAATATAAAAATCGTCCAGAGACTGTTGATACGGCATTTGTTCCAACTTTTTCGCGAGAACAATATGCAGAATATATTGCAAATATGCAGTCAATAATTCCTCTTACATATAATAATTATGTGCATTCATATATTCAAGTATATGGATTTAGGTATAGAGAACGAGTTGAAATTATGCTTGGACTTGCAGAATATTATTTTCCGATGTTCGAAGATATTCTTACGAGTTATGATATACCTCAGGAACTAAAATATTTAGCAATTATTGAATCTGCACTTAATCCGCGAGCACGCTCAAAAGCAGGTGCAATGGGCTTGTGGCAATTTATGCCCGCAACTGGAAAAATGTTTGGACTTTCAATAAATTCTTTTATTGATGAACGCCGCGACCCTTTTCAATCAACGCACGCTGCGGCACAATATCTTAAACAATTACATGGTATTTTTAATGATTGGATTCTTGCAATTGCTGCATATAATTGTGGTCCCGGAAATGTTCGAAAAGCAATTACTCGTTCGGGAGGAAAACGCGATTTTTGGGAAATTTATGCACATCTCCCTCGCGAAACTCGTGGGTATGTGCCTGCATATATAGCTGCATTTTATGTGTTTGAACATCATGAATTGCATAATTTATATCCACGTGAAGTTCAATATCCTTCGGCTATAGACACTATTATGGTACGCAATGCAATCACATTTAATCAAATTTCGCAAGTAATTGATATGCCGCTTAAATTATTAGAAGATTTAAATCCTCAATATAAACTTGCAGCTATTCCTACTACAAAACAGGGATCAACTTTGTATTTACCAGTTGAATATATTACGCCGTTTTTAAAAATGCAAGACGCAATTATTGCGTATCGCGATTCTGTACATCAAGATTCTGTAAAAATAGCTGAGGTCAATTCTATTGCATCAAATGCACAAACTGTTGTGTATTATACTATTAAATCGGGTGATAATTTAAGTTTAATAGCAAGTTGGTTTCATGTGCGTGTGAGTGATATTCGTACGTGGAACAATATTAAAGGTAATACTATTGTTGCGGGGAGGCGATTGCAACTCTATGTGCCCGAACATAAACAAAAATATTATGAAGCTCTTAATACTATGAGTTTTACACAAAAACAACGTATTTCGGGAAATATTTCATCACCTCAAAAAACGCAAGAAACAGCAAATTCTGGTTCGTATGAACTGTACACGGTTCGTTCTGGCGATACTCTATGGGATATTGCCAATAAATATGAAAGTGTGTCTGCCGAAGATTTGCGAACATTAAATAATTTATCAAAATCAAGTAAAATTCATCCGGGAATGGTTTTAAAAATCCGAAAATTCTAAAAGTGGTATGTGTGGCATTGCGGGCTATTATTCAATAAAACAAATTTTTGCTTTTGATGAATTAAAACTCATGGCAGCTGCTATTACACATCGCGGTCCCGATGCTGCTGATTTTTTTTCTTCGTCTTATTGCGGTTTAGCACATCAACGTCTTAAAATTATTGATTTTTCAAATGATGCAAATCAGCCTATGAAATCGCATAGCGGACGATATGTTATGGTGTTTGATGGTGAAGTTTACAATTATAATGACCTTAGAAGAGAATTTCAAATACCTGCCCGCACTACATCAACTGCCGAAATAATTTTAGAATTATGCGAACAGTTTGGAGTTGAACATGCTATTTCATTATGTAATGGTATGTTTGCTATTGCTTTGTATGACACACAAACCAATATGCTTACTCTTATTCGAGATAGAATGGGCATAAAACCGCTTTTTTATTATTGGGACGGGGAGCATTTGGCATTTGCTTCAGAAATTAAGTCGCTTTTAAAACTTTCGTATATTCAAAAAAACAAACAATTACACACAAATGCAATTTCTACATTTTTGCATCTTGGATATACAGGAACAGAAAACACAATTTATACAAATATTTTTAAACTTCCGGCAGGCTCGTATCTTACAATTCATGAAAAAACCATAAAAATCACCTCTTATTGGAACATTCTTGAAAAAATAAAACCTACCTGCACAACCAATTTTATTGAAGCTCGTGAAACCTTGCGTGATTTGTTAGAACAATCTGTGCGATATCGTTTGCAAAGTGATGTTGATTTTGGGTGTTTTTTAAGTGGAGGAATTGATTCTTCGCTTGTGACAGCTATTGCACAAAGAAATAGTTCGAATCGTTTAAAAACATTTACTATTGGGTTTGAACAGGCAAAACACGACGAACGTGTACATGCAAAAAATATTGCAACTTTTTTAGGCGCAGATCATCACGAATTGATTGTAACAGAGAAAGATGCACGAATGTTGGTTGAAAAACTGCTCACGGTATATGATGAGCCGTATGCTGATTCTTCGGCTATACCCACTATGTTGGTGTCTGAGCTTGCAAGTCGTTCTGTTTCTATGGTTCTTTCGGGAGATGGTGGCGATGAATTGTTTATGGGATACGGTGCGTATTCATGGGCGGAACGACTACATAAACCGTTTTGGCAGATGTTACACACACTGGTTGCTCAGCTGTTAAAATATGGAAATAATAGACACAAACGAGCGGCTGCTGTATTTCAATATCCTTCAAAAAATCATATTCCAAGCCATATTTCTTCTCAAGAACAAGGATATTTTTCTCGTCGCGAAATACAGTCAATTCTTCGTTTTCCAACACCTATTATTGTTGATGAATATCCACAACAGTTGCCGCGTGTATTAACTCCCGCCGAAAATCAGGCTTTGTTTGATATGCGTTATTATGTATGCGAAGATATACTTACAAAAATTGATAGAGCAAGTATGCACTATTCTATTGAATCGCGTGTTCCCTTGCTCGATTATTCTATTGTGGAATTTGCTCTTAATGTGTCTCCACAATTAAAACAACATCAAGATATTTCAAAATATGTGTTAAAACAGGTTTTATATGAATATATTCCTGCAGAATTATTTAATAGACCCAAATGGGGTTTTTCTATTCCGTTAGATATGTGGCTTTTAGGCGATTTTCAATATTTAATTCATGACTATCTATCGCAACAAAAAATTGAAAAACATGGCGTTTTTGTGTGGAACGAAGTGCAAAAACTTATATATAGATTTTTACATAAAGGACACCATTATTTATATAATAGAATTTGGTTGTTAATTACAATGCAACGATTTTTAGAAAAGCAATAATGCACATGAATGTTTCTGTTTTATATATTTCGTATGATGGCATGACCGATAATTTAGGTCAGTCGCAGGTAATCCCATATTTGATAGGATTGCAAAAAAAAGGATATGCTATACATATTCTTAGTTGCGAAAAACCAGCAGCTTTTGCAGCACGAGAAAAACATATATCAAAACTTCTTAAAAAATACAAAATTCAGTGGCATCCAATTTCGTACACATCAAAACCAGCAGTGTTTTCAACCTTGTATGATATTCATCGTATGCAAAAAGAAGCTCGTACTATAGTGCAAAAACATGCTATTTCTTTTGTGCATTGCAGAAGTTATATTGCGGCTCAAGTGGGAGTGTATCTTGCAAAAAATTTTTCTATTCCATGGATTTTTGATATGCGTGGTTTTTGGGCTGATGAACGAATTGAAGGAGGCATTTGGGATTCGTCAAAATTTTTATACCACCGTATTTATTATTATTTCAAACAATTAGAGAAAACGTTTGTTCGTTCTGCATCTCACATTGTGAGTTTAACTCAGGCAGGAAAGCAAGAAATAGAGCAGTGGACAATTTATAAAACGTATAAAACACCCATTCATGTTATTCCGTGTTGTGCTGATTTACAATTATTTTCGCCTACAGCTGTTTCGGAACGAAAGAAACAAAAACTAAGAAACGAATTATATATTACTAAAAAACAATTTGTTTTGAGTTATTTAGGTTCATTTGGCACATGGTATATGACCGAAGAAATGTTTGATTTTTTTAAAGTTTTACATTCTTTTGATTCAGACGCAATTTTTTTATGTATAACAGCTGACGAAAAAGATACAATTGAACAAATTGCTCGCAATAAAGATATTCCTCTCGATTCGTTACGTGTTGTTGCTGCAAATCGCGAAGATGTTCCAGCCTACGCATCGCTTTCGCACTGGTCTATTTTTTTTATATTGCCCGTATATTCAAAAAAAGCATCTTCGCCCACAAAAATGGGGGAGTTGTTAGGTTTAGGTATTCCTCTTATTTGCAATGATGGAGTGGGAGATGTATCGGCTATTATGCAAAAATGTGTGCAAGGTAAAGTAATTACAACACACAATCAGCAAGAATATGCCCGTGTTGCTCAGGAAGTACTGAAAGACACCGCAGATTATAAGAATGAATTGCATGCAACTGCTTGCGATTTTTATTCTTTAGATATGGGCATTGAATTGTATGCTTCTCTTTATAAAGATTTGGCAGAAAAAACCAAACAATCTTAATCAAATGAAACAGCCTCTATGGGGCTTAGTTTTGAAATAAAAAGTGCAGGTAATAAAAGCATTATCATTGTAATGCACAGTGTTCCAATGTTAAGCAAAAGAATAGCAGGCACCGAAAATGAAATAGGAACAAACGACATAAAATATGTTTCGGGATTGAGCGGAATAATATGAAACGCATATTGTAAAAAACAAAGTCCTATTCCAATAATATTTCCCCACAACAAGCCTTTTGTAATAAGCAATCCACCTACATATAAAAACACTTTTTGTACTTGTGTGTTTCTTGCACCTATTGTTTTTAAAATCCCTATCATATTTGTTTTTTCTATAATAATTACAAGCAAACCCGTAATCATATTTAAGCCTGCCACAAGTACCATAAGAAAAATAATTACCCATGCATTCATATCAAGAAGCGAAAGCCAGTCGAATATTTGTGGATTTATTTCTTGTAAACTTTGTGTTTTTAAATACTCCTTGTCTTGATATATTTCATACCCCACAATATCTTGAATGTTTTCTTTGTCATTTTCAATAGTTTTGTGCGATTTTAGAAATATTTCATATCCCGAAACTTGTGTGCTATCCCAATAATTTAACGATTGTATATGCCTCATATCAGCAAGTATAAAACGCTCATCAATTTCTTGCAGATTTGTTTCAAAAATACCAGAAACTATAAATCTTCGTTTTCTCGGTCGTTTGCCAGCTTCATTGGGAACAAAGGTTGTAATAAAAGAATCATGTACCGATAAGTTGAGCAATGTGGCCATTTCTTTTGAAATTAATACGCTATCGGTAAGGGCGTTGGAAATAGAAAATGGAGAGCCTTCAAGTATGTGTGTTTCAAAAAAATCCCATGTAAACTGCGTATCAATTCCTTTTACCACAACCCCTTTTACTGCATTGTTTTCTTTTATAATTGCGGGTTTTGTTGCAAAATATTGCACATGCGACACCGCTTTACATTCCAATAATTTTGAAAAAAGTATAGAATCTTTTGTAATAGGAACTGTTTCAAACGAAGTGTTTGCATCATAATTTACAATTTGAATATGCGATGCAAATCCAAAAAGTTTTTGAGAAATAGTAGATTTAAATCCAATTATAATTGATACCGCAACAATCATTACCGCCAAACCCAATGCAATTGCAAAAACTGCGATACGAACAATGGGTTTTGAAATATTTGCCGTACTTTTATGGGGTAATATTTTTTTTGCTATATATAATTCTACATTCATATGCACAAATATACATGTTTTATACGTACAATAATCTCTTGTTTTTGTATTGTTTGTTGTTTCTTAGAAAGTTTTTCACAGCAACCGCTTCGAGTGGGTGCCGAATGTACCGAAGATTATATACCATATATACAAGACAAACGTGTTGCGGTGGTTGCAAATCAAACTTCTGTTGTTCAGGGAGTTCATCTTGTTGATACACTCATGCGGTTAGATGTGCCAGTAAAAAAAATATTTTGTCCAGAGCATGGTTTCCGTGGAAATGCTGATGCAGGCGAGCATTTGCAAAATTCTATTGATAGCATATCTGGGCTTCCTATTATTTCTTTATATGGAACACATAAAAAACCGTATGCCCATGATTTAGAAAATATAGATATTATAGTATTTGATATTCAAGATGTGGGTGCGCGATTTTATACCTATATTTCTACTATGCATTACATTATGGAAGCATGTGCCGAATTATCAATAGAATGTATGATACTCGACAGACCAAATCCGCATGGATTTTATATTGACGGACCTATATTAGAGTCATCTTATACTTCCTTTGTAGGAATGCATCCAGTGCCTGTTGTTCATGGTATGACAATAGGTGAATATGCACGTATGATAAATGGCGAGCGATGGTTGAAAAATGGAATACAATGTGATTTAACAGTTGTTTTATGCGATGGATACGATCACTCTATGCGATATCAATTACCTATTCCGCCTTCGCCAAATTTACCAAATATGCAGGCAGTGTATTTATATCCAAGCCTATGTTTTTTTGAAGGTACTGTGTTTAGTTGTGGGCGAGGAACTGATTTTCCATTTCAACTTGTGGGTGCTCCTGAATATTCAGATACAAGTTTTTCGTTTATGCCGCGAAGCATTCAAGGAGCAAGTAAAAATCCTCCTCATAAAAATAAAATGTGCTATGGTATTGATTTACGAACCTATGCAATTGATTCACTTGCCGAAAAAGGACTGTTGTTAGAAATTCTTGTACAAGCGTATGAAAAGTATCCTCATAAAACAGCGTTTTTTATACCATTTTTTACAACATTAGCAGGAACAAAATCTTTGCAAAAAGCTCTTGTCTCTCAAATTTCTGTTTCGGAAATCAAACAAAGCTGGCAACATGATTTGCAGAAATTCAATGCAATACGAAAAAAATATTTGCTCTATCCTGATTTTAAATAGTCGATTATTTTATCTTTGCACATAATTAGAGATTAGGGTACAATATATATGATACAAAATTTACAAGAAAAAAAAACCAAACTTGCAGTAATAGGTTTAGGATATGTAGGATTACCACTTGCACTTGAATTTGCAAAAAAATATTCAGTAATAGGATTTGATATAAATCAAAATCGTGTAGAATCATTACAACAACACACAGACCCCAGTGAAGACGTAGATGAAAAATCGTTTGAAAACACTGACATACTTTTTACATCACAACATAAAGACTTACAAGATGCAACAGTGTATATTGTTGCAGTACCTACTCCTATTGATGCATATAATATTCCTGATTTACAGCCTTTAATTTCTGCTACAAAATCTGTGGCTAAAGTACTTAAAAAGGGCGATTATGTTGTGTATGAATCAACAGTGTACCCAGGTGCTACCGAAGAAGATTGCTTGCCTTTACTCGAAAAAATATCGGGTTTAACATTAGGAGAAGATTTTAAATTAGGATATTCGCCCGAACGAATAAATCCAGGAGATAAAATAAATACCTTAACTAATATTTTAAAAATAGTATCAGGAAGTGATTCAGAAGCATTGGCATATATTGCTGAATTATATGGCTCTATAATAACTGCAGGAATATATAAAGCAAGTTCAATAAAAGTAGCAGAAGCTGCAAAGATTATTGAAAACACGCAACGTGATGTGAATATTGCACTTATGAATGAACTTTCTATTTTGTTTAGTAAGATGAATATCAACACATTTGAAGTGTTAGAAGCTGCTTCTACAAAATGGAATTTTTATAATGTAACTCCTGGTCTTGTGGGCGGGCATTGTATTGGTGTTGACCCATATTATCTTACATATAAAGCAAATCAATTAAAACACCATCCAAAAATAATTACATCAGGACGAGCTATTAATGATGAAATGCCTATTTATTTAGCTAAAAAAATTATTAAAGAAATTAATAGAAGCGGAAAAATATTAAAAGAATCTCGTGTGCTTATTTTAGGTGCTACATTTAAAGAAAATGTAAGTGACATTAGAAATTCAAAAATTTTTGACACAGTACAAGAATTAAAATCATATAGTATTGATGTTACGGTTGTTGACCCTTATGCTTCAAGCGAGCAGGTTAAAGAATATTATTCTCATGATTTACATCGTGAACCGTATGGAACGTATGATGTGATTGTGTTAGCGGTAAAACATAAAGAATTTTGTGATTTGCCTGAATCGTATTTTGTAAATCTTTCAAATAAAGAACTTATTTTTTTCGATTTAAAAGGAATTTACCGAGACATGTTAAATGCACATATTTATTTTAGTCTCTAATAAAAAACTTTGCAAAAAACAGAAAGAACTCTATATTTGCAAAAATAATGTTGATGTAAAGAATTAACATTTGTTGAAACTATGCCGAAGTGGTGGAATTGGTAGACACGCCGGACTCAAAATCCGGTGATAGCAATATTGTGTGGGTTCAAGTCCCACCTTCGGTACTTTTTTATAGCTGCTTCAGAATACCTTCGTCTTACAATTATTCATTTATAATAGTGCCTCGTAATGTGGCAGAATTGGAGTCGGTAATGTGTACCGATACATAATCACCGATTTTCGCGTGTTTTTTGGGGAAAATAATTGTTTTATTTTGAGAATTTCGTCCTCTAAATTCTTCTGAAGATTTTTTTGAAATGCCTTCAACAAGTACTTCAAATATTTTTCCTTCGTCTTGTTTGTTTTTTTGTGCTGATATTTCGTTTTGTAATGCTATTATTTCATTGAGTCGTCTTGTTTTAACCTCTTCGGGCACGTCATCAATATAATCGCGAGCAGCTATTGTACCTGGTCGTTCGGAATATTTAAACATATATGATAAATCATATCTCACCCATTTCATAAGCGAAAGTGTTTCTTGGTGTTCGTTCTCGGTTTCGCCACAAAAACCAGATATGATATCTGATGTTATTGATGCTTCGGGAATAATATTCCGAATTGCCTCTACTCGTTGCATATACCATTCACGATTATAGGTGCGTCCCATACGTTGTAAAACCGAACTGCTGCCACTTTGTACGGGTAAATGTATCCATTTACAAATGTTTTTGTGCTTTGCTACCACCTCTAACAGTTCATTATCCATGTCTTTGGGATGTGATGTGGAAAAACGAATACGTGTATGTGGAGCAATGCGTGCAATATGAGAAAGTAAATCAGGAAAGCGAAATATGGTATTGTTTTGTGTAAGCGAATATGAATTTACATTCTGTCCAAGTAATGTAATTTCTTTATATCCCATAGACACTGCATCTAACACTT
>Ga0265293_10001925_pt1 | contig 43695 bp, 56 predicted proteins | sample Munlanlewell138R_FD_192505 | JGI IMG/M metagenome (GOLD analysis project Ga0265293, IMG submission 192505) | Leachate microbial communities from a municipal landfill in Southern Ontario, Canada - Leachate well 138R | ecosystem: Engineered > Solid waste > Landfill > Unclassified | place: Canada...
GATCAGCCAACCGATCAGCCAACCGATCAGCCAACCGATCAGCCAACCGATCAGCCATTCCCTACGCTAGGGAATGCCCGGCTACAACATTCGACGCGCGTAGTCAAATTAAAAATGCCATTAGTCGTCGAGCGACTGTACAGTTTAGTAAAACTAAACGCTCTAACATAGAAAGTGACTCTACAGCGTAGTAAACGCGAGTCACTCGACACCGACAAGGATTGCAGGGACGTAGTTTGACTAGTCAACTAGTCATTACAAGCTCGTCAAAGCTCTCAAAACGCTACACAATGCCAACCACTCGACAGGTCACTGTCGAGTGATTTTCCGCACGAACCGCCACGAAAGTTAAATCTGTACTCGTCTAGCCAGATGAGCGTTTGAAAGTAGGTTTCTGAGAGCGCTGCAATCCAAGTCGTGACTATTTGCCACCCGAATAGCAACGCTGACGAACTTTGAACGAGGAGAAAAATGTAAGTTATTGATTTCTTATATATCTAGTCAAATAGACAAGTAGTCAAATCAAACATATCATCTCTTGCAGAACTCTACTTTCGGCGGGAATGAGAGCCAGCGTAGAGCCACTGGATAACAACGCCGAAAGTAACGTTCTGAAATCCCTGCATTCCCTGACGTTACTAGCTTTACTAGTAATGCTAAACGCTTTGGATTCAATGACTTAACCTTAACTAAAATGACTCTACACTTTACTATTTTAACTAAACGCCCCAAAATCAATAACTTACAAAGTGTATAGTGCTTACACAAGACAAGCAGGGATTGCAGCGCTCTCAGAACACTACTTTCGGCGCCACCCTACAGGCACTATACACTTCGCCAGCCACTCGACACTTCGTACAACGCCTACACACCCCTGTCGCGTGGCTCTACGCAAAGTAGCTCCCTGAGAGCGGTGCAATACTTGTAATGACTACTTGACTAAACCTCGACTGAGGCTTGACATAACTTCCTGCTGTGTCATAATACGCCCTGAAACCTCGACGGAGCCTAGAGCGCCGTTCCCTACGGTAGGGAACCACCAGCACCCTACAGACCAACAGACCGACAGGAGAACCGCAACATGAAACTCACCAGCGACGAAAAAGGCCTGATCCACCGACTGGCGGTCGCCGCCTTCAACCGGGCTCGCCCCGGCTACACGGCCCACTTGTGGTGGACAGCGGCCTGCTACACCGGGGCGCGCTGCGCCCTGCGGCGCCGCGACTTCGCGGCCGCCCGTAACTGGCTGCGGTCCATGTGACCGCAGCCACCACCACCAACAACAGGAGCACTCCCACATGATCCGCGCCCTGATCCTGGCCGCTGGTATAGGCGCCATGATGGCCCTCTCTATTCCCGGCGCGTACCACACCGTGGCCACCCGCGACTACGTGGTGAACAGCCAGCTGGAGGAGATCGTCGGCCCGGTGCCCTCTGGCGCCACTATCCATACCTACTGACCAGCCGCCGTTCCCTACGGTAGGGAACGGCCCAACAGACCAACAAGAGGGAGACAGCCATGGCCACATGGCACCAAGCCAAGAACCAACTGGCGCTCGCCCTGTTATGGGCGCCCGACCCGGTCCGGTGGAAGTGCGTCAGCGACAAGCACAACCTGCCGGCCAGCGCCATAAAGTTCGACACCGAACAAGAGGCCCGCGCATACGCCGCCCGCACCGGCGACGTCGTGATCGCGCCGAGACCGCAACCCACACGAAGGAGCGCCTGACATGGGCACCCGCTACCGCGTAGACCGCAACGCATCCAGCACCACCACGCCGTTGGGCATGAACTCCCTCCTCTATCTGGGAGACAGCCACCGCGCCGCGCTCAAGGCCTACAACGCCGCCGAGCCCGGCACCGACCCGTGGGACCGACCCAACGACACCTACGGTGTCACCCTCGCCGAGTGGCGAGGGCCGGGCAAGTACGACGGCGACTATGTCGTCACCCACGCCAAGTTTCCCGACCCGCGTCCCTAACCTAGGGACGCCCCAGCACCACCGCCACTACCAACCAACACGTTTACAGGAGCACCACACCATGATTCAACGCAACTTCACCGATCACCAGTTCGCCGCGTACCTGCGCAGCAAAGGTGCGATCGACAACTTCCACCCAGTCCCCGGCGTGCCTGCCACCGCGTGGTACGCCGGCAACTCCCGCCTCGTGGCGGTGGCCGTCTACAACAACGCAACCTGCGAGAAAGCCATCTTCACCGAGGACGGCGCCCCGGCGGACGAGTAACCGGCCCGCCGTTCCCTACGGTAGGGAACGGCCAGCACCACCAGCACCCCTACAGACCGACAGGAGCACCACACCATGGCACGCACCACCACCTACCATTTCACGCAAGAGCAGTACATCGCACTGGCCACCCAGTGTCAGGACGACCTGACCGCGGCCTTCAACGCCCTGCTGGAGCAGCCCGACGCGCGCCACAAGGCCGCCCGCCTGCTGGACCGTACCGGCTTCGACCACGTGAATGACGCGCTGGCCAGGCACGCCACGTGGGCCATAGACGCCGACAAGTACGCCCACTGCGACATTTACCTGCAGCTGGACAGCCAGCCCGAGGTTCGCGCCGTCTACCGCCCAGCCCCGGACGAGCCCGTCGCCTACGTGATCGGCGCCGTCTGGCACGGCACCCACTTCGGGTTCCATTCGTGAGCACCAGCACCCCTACAGACCAACAGGAGCACCACGCCATGACCGACCGAGTGAAAACCACCTTCAACCCCAGCACCCCGCCGGCACTGCGCCGGCTGCTCGACGCGCTGCGGAGCAGCGGCGACGTCGTGCGCATCGTCTGCGGCGAGACGCACCCCAACGACCCGGACGCCGGCACCGCCTGGTTGGAGGAGCACGACGTGGTGGGAACCATCGGGCGTTCCGGCGGCCAGCAGCGCGTGCCGCTGCTGATTCCCTCCAATGGCGATGGGATGTGCGGTCCGGCCCTGCTCGACCACTGCATCCTCGGTATCCAGTCGGTACCCGACGGGCGCTGGCTCTACCTTGACAAGCGCATCCGCTGGCCCCAGCTGCGCGTTGACGGCACGACCGTAATGGAGAGCATCACCCGCCCGGACGGCACCACCCACGAAAGCGTCGTGGCGAGGTTCCCTACCGTAGGGAAAGCTCAGGCGTGGGCCGCCTTCATGCAAGGAGAGATACCCTGCCTGCCCCAGCACTTCGAGCCGGAAACCGACACCGACACCGACACCACGGAGAACGACCAATGACCACCCCAACCCACTTCGCCGCGCTCCACAAAACCCCGCTGTACGTCAAGGAGCTGCCCACCGGGGACTTCTGCACCCACACCGGCCACCCGACCGACAACCCGGCACGGGCCTATGTATTCACCGACACCGCCAAGGCGCCGCCCGGCCCCCCTCTGACCACCTTGCGCCCCGTCCCGGTCGCCCGTCTGCTCGCGCTGGAGGCGTGCGGCACCGGCGCCGACCTGTCGACCAAGTACGGCCCCGACGGCGAGCACCCGCTGTTCCCCCGCGCCGAGTGGCGCCGGGCGGTGGCCGAGGACCGCACCGACGAGGGCTACTGGTCGTGGGCGCAGCTGCTGGTCGAGGCGCACTGCCCGCTCACCCCGGGCGAGTATGTGGGGCGGTTCGGCAACCAGTGCCCGCACTGCCGCAGCGAGGACACCCGCGACGGCGACTTCGACCCCGACTCCCTGAGCAAGGTGCTCACGCAGAACCGCGAGTGCCTGGACTGCGGGCACCAGTGGATCGACTACTACAAGCTCGACCGCATGGAGCCGGTTAACGTTGGAGGGGGGTGCCTGTGAACCCGGCAAACAAACCCGCAACCGTCCACGAGTACGTCGAGCGTAAGGGCGTTGGTTGCCCCTACTGCAGCTGCGGTGACGTGGTGGGCGCCCACGTGGAGATCGAGGCGGGCCGCGCCAGTCAGGAGGTCACCTGCACAGGCTGTGCCCGCTCGTGGGTGGACCTCTACGCCCTGACCGGGTATCTGCCGCTGGAGGAGTGACCGCGACAAACCATCAACCATAGACCGACAGGAAAACAACATGCGATACCTGACATTGACCGCCCGCATCGACGGCGCCACCGGCGAGCTGGGCTACGTGCTGGACGACATACCCCACAACGACGAGCTGTTCATGGTGGCGACCGACGGGCTGACCATCGCCCACGACATCACGGAACACGTCAACGGGCTGCGCAACATCGGCACCATCCACGACGAGATGGAAGCCCTCGGCGGGATCTGGTTCGTCCGCGGCCAGACCGGCCAGCTGCGCCGCGACAACATCGGCAGCGCCTATACCGTTGAGCAGAACTTGGCGGCTGACTTGGTACGGATGTGGGGGGAGTGGCAGAACGAAGCCGCCGAGTTCCGCCCCTACCGTGGCCGCCCTCCGCGCCCGCGCGGCGACTACTACGAGGACGTGGTCGAGACGGCGCAGAAGATCAGCAGGCACGCCTTGGAAGGCATCCGGCGAGAGCAGGAATACCGACAGGACAACGAGCCGTTGGACGAGCAGGTCGTGGCCGACTACCTGGCGTCGGCCCGGCACTACTTCCTGACCGGTTACCGGAAGGCGCGCCGGCGCTACGACGACCGCCCCGTCTACGCCAACCACATGTTCTGGCTGATCGCCGCAGCGCTGGACAAGTGGGTGAAGCATGTCGAGTACGAGGGGCAGCGGCTCCGGCTGGGCTACAGCCGCGGCAAGGCCAGGGTGTGGGAAATTCTCGACGAGGGCTACTGACGTGCCGGAGTTCGCCCTGTTCCTGGCCATCACCAGCCTGCTCATAGGCTACGAGCTCGGCACCCGCCGGGCGTCGCACGACAACACCAAGGGAGATAGACCTCATGATCGTTGACGTTATCAAAGGCCACCGCCTGTTCGAGGTGCAGGTGCCGGCGCACGACCACACCCCTACCCATCCGAGCTATGACCTGCGCCCGCACACCGCCAAGGTGTGGCTCGAGGCGGAGCAGTGGTCGGTGACCATCACCGACCGGGCCGGCGTCATCGTCGCCACCATGGGCGGCGAGCGCACCAAGCACGACCCGCACCAGCGCAGGGTGAACGAGGCCGTCGCCGACTACCTGCTGACCCGGGAGATCAACAAGTTCCGCGCCCTGAAAGCCGCCCTCGCATGAGGGTGGCTCCCTACGGTAGGGAATCAACCAGCTGACATACCAACAGGAGAGCACCGCATCATGAGCAACGTCCCCAACCTCGACGCCATCGACCGAGACGCGCTGCAGGCGTTCGCTGCCAAGTACAGCGTGGCCACCGCCCCGGTCGCCGCCGAGCTGTTCCCCGACAAGCCCCGCAAGTATGCCCGGGTGGCCCGAGACCTGGCCGAGTACGCCACGCTGCGCCTCGCCGCCCTACGCCACCGAGAGCTGGGGCGGGTGGCCAAGGCCGTCGCCTTGGAGGCCAGCTGCGACCGTATCTATAACACCCTGCCGGCCTACGCCCGGTGGTAAGGAGACGACCATGACAATCGGCAGGGGGTACATGCCCAACAAGCAGGAGCGCGAGCTGTTGAAGCAGCACCATCTGGTGCGCGCACCCCACAACAAACAGATCGCCAGAATTGCGTGGCACTTCGGCGCGTGGGAGCGGGCGTCGGTAGCCATCGTCGCCCTGCGTCGTCCCGGGGCAGGTCTCAAGCCAGAGATGTTTTCCGCGCCCTCATATACCCGTGGGCCCCCAAGTCCCGCCGTCGGGAGCAGGAGTTCCCGACGTTGACCGCCGCCATCACGTGGCTGGCATTGGAAGGCCGGCTGCCGTGACCCAACACACCAACCGAGAGATGACATGACCGACAGCAAAGACACCGACACCCAAGACACCAAGCCCGCGCGTGGCTTCGCCGCCATGCCCGCCGACCGGCGGCGGATGCTCGCCCGCAAGGGCGGCGTCGCCGTCCAGCGCATGGGCAAGGGCCACCAGTGGACGAAGGAGACCGCGGCGGAGGCCGGGCGCAAGTCACAGGCCAGCCGCAAGGCGCGCCGATGGACAACAGAGGAGGCTCGTGCCGCTGGCCGCCTGGGCGGCAGGCCGAGAAAGAATCCATGAGAACGATCAGCGCACCACCAGCCACCCCGCAGGAGCACCTTGAGGGGTACCCCATGTTCAAGGTGAAGGTCCGCCCCACCGCGCACCCGGGGGGTGTCACGTTCGGCCTGTGGCACAGAAACAAGCTCGGGCTGGCCCCCGCCGCGGAGGTTACACGATGGCCCACCGGCTGGGTGGCGTGGGTCAACCCGCGCCTCGTGCCCAGCGGCGTCGACGTGCAGTCGATCAACGGCACCAGCCCACACTTCGTCGATCGCCCCGTGTTCCCCACAGCGCAGGCGGCTGCCGCAGCCGTGCTGTTGACCGGCGTCAACTACGACGAGGGCGCACTACTATGAGCGACCTGGCGGAGACACTGGGGTTCGTCAACTACGGGCTTGGCATGTGGGAGCGCCCCGATGGCGCGTTCCCCGACGTGTACCAACGCGGCGGGGGCAAGAAGTTCGTGCCGCGCTACGTCGCAAAAGTCGAAGGCAAGCACCGCACCGTGGTCGACGGCCCGACGTTCGACACCCTCGACGCCGCCCTCGGCTGGCTACTAATGGAGGGACACATCACCCCGAATACCTGAACTGAGGCTTGACATAGTGTATAACTACTGTACAATAGCAGTTGTCAAATCGAGCTGCATCCAACCCTGTTCCCTACGGTAGGGAACTCACAGACTGACAGGAGTAACACCATGAACTTCAAAGAGACCGTCGCCCACATCGAGCTGGCCGCCAAGGCCACCATCTACGAGGGCGAGAGCATCGTGCCGATGGTGTGGGGCGCGCCGGGTATCGGCAAGTCCGCCGCCCACGAAGTAGCGGCAAGGAATATCGCCACCAAGATGGGACTGAAGGGGGTGTGGCTGTTCGGCGACCCCATCCCCGAGAACGGCGAGAACCCGAACTGGGCGCGGGAATACTTCGGCGTGATAGACAAGCGCGCCGGGCAGATGGACCCGGTCGATGCCGGGGGGTTCCCTCACTACGACCGGGTGAACAGCTCCATGCGGCGGGTAATGGACGCCTGGTACCCCGCCTATGACCGCGCCGACATTCCCGACTACGGCATGGTGTTCCTCGACGAAATCACCAGCGCCGCTCCGGCGGTGCAGGCCAGCCTGTTTCAGCTGCTGCAAGACCGCCGCCTCGGCGACAAGTCGATGAAACCCGGCTGGTTCATGTCGGCGGCGGGCAACCGCATTACCGACGGCGGGGTGGTGTTCAAGATGGCGACGCCGCTGCGCTCACGGATGGTGCACCTCGACATGGAGTCGGACCTCGATGGCTTCTGCGAGTGGGGCATGGACTCGGAGGAAATCCCCCTGTCGATGGTCGCCTTCCTCCGCTTCCGTCCGGACCTGCTGAACACCCACGAGGAGTTCGTCAAGAAGAAAAGCAAGGGCCACGCCTTCGCCACCGAGCGCACCTGGCACAAGCTGGCGAAAGTGGAGAAGCACGCCACCGACGACGGCATGTTGGCGAGCTTCGGCAACGGCTATGTGGGCGAGGGGCCGTGCGCCGAGTACCTCGGCTTCCGCAAGGTGTGGCATCAGATGCCCAGCATCGACGGCATCCTGCTCGACCCGGATGCCAGCCCGGTGCCCGAAGATGCGGCCACCCTGTACGCCGTGAGCACGGCGCTGGCCGGACGCGCCGACCCCAACAACATCGGGGCAATCGTCAAGTACCTGGATCGCTTCGAGCAGAAGTCGTTCGCTGTCATGTGCGTGAGGGACGCCACTCGCAAGAACCCGGCGGTCCTGAGCTCGCAGGCGTTCTCCCTGTGGGCCACGCAGAACTCCAAGCTGTTCGGCTGACCACCCACCCAGGGAGCGGCACCTCGCCGTTCCCTACCGTAGGGACGACACCATGAGACAACACCGACTGATCGACCGGGCCATGACCCGGCTTGTAATCCTCCATCCGTTCTACGCCACTATCGCCCTGAACCTCGACGTCAAGCTCGTACCCAGCGCCGAGCTCCACACGATGACCGGCGGACGCTCCGACCTCGCCGCAACCAATGGCGAGACCATCTGGTTGGGCGAGGAGAAGTTCAACGCCCTCACCCTGGAGGAGGCCGTGGGCACGCTGCAGCACGAGTGCGAGCACATCGCCAGGGGCCACCACTTCCGCATGGGGGACCGAGACCCGGGCAACTGGAACTACGCTTGCGACGGCGTCATCAATCACTCCATCCGCAAGGAGGGCGGAGTGCTGCCCCGGGGCACGGTGGACATGCCCGCCTCCATGGTGCAGGGGCAGAGCGAGGAGCAGGTCTACAACCTGCTGCCCCCGCCTCAGAAGTCCGGCCAGTCTGGCGCGGGTGGCAAGAACAGCGGCACGGGCAAGAACAACGGCGCGGGCAAGAACAGCAGTCAGCCCACACCCCCGGGGAGCGGCACGCCGCACGACGCCATCCTCCCAGCCCGCGATCAAAGTACCGCTGCCAAGGCGCAGCACAAGCAGCTGGTGGCCAAGGCCGCCGCCGTGGCCAAAGCGCAGGGCAAGCTGCCCGGGGATATGGCCCGACTGGTGGAGGAGATTCTCAACCCCACCGTGGATTGGCGGGAGGCATTGCGTCAGTTCCTGACCGAGGTAAACAGCGAGGACTACTCGTGGCAGCGCATTAACCGTCGCTTCCTGACGCAGGGTATCTACCTGCCAGGCATCGCCGGCGATGGCCGGGCGCGCAAGTTGGGCTTTCTGTTTGACACGTCCGGCAGTTGTTTCGACGAGATCGAGCAGTACCTCGGCGAGCTGACTGCGGCGGTGGAGGACTGCAACCCCAGCCAGTTGGTGGTCGCCTACTGCGACGCCCGTGTGCAGCACGCCGACGTGTTCGACGAACCGAGCGACGCGGAGGTGGCCGACACGGTCAAGGTCTACGGCGGGGGCGGCACCAGTATGCCGGCAGGACTGAAGTGGTTCGCTCGCCAGCACCCCGACGTCCAGGCCGTGGTGGTGCTGACCGATGGCTACACCGATTGGGGGGACGAGGACGACTTCCCGTTCCCCGTTCTGTGGGCAGTGACCAGCGAGAGAGTTCCGTCATGGGGGCAACACCTCAAGATCGACCTGAGCCAGGACTGACCCCACCCGGGGGGCGGAACTCAGCGGGCTGTTGGGACCAGGCGCGACCAACTAGCGGAGGAGTCACCATGCCTCGAGGCATCAGTGAAAGCGAGTTCAACGAGCTGATCGATCGGGCACAAGCCGCGCTCCCCCGCGGGTGGGTGCTGGACTTCGCCAACAGCTCGTACGTGCAATTCCGAGACGCCGCCGGGCGGGCCTACGTACAGGCCAACGTCGGCATGTTCCCCAACCGCTGGCACGCCCGCGTTACCAGCAGAGACTACAGCGCCCTCTACCACCTCGGGGTGTTCGAGACCCCGGAGGCCGCCGCCATCGCGTGCGAGCTGGACGGTGGCGCTGCGGAGGAGAGAAATGACAACCCAGCAACCAACATACGACCTGCCACCCGAGTGGCTCCCCGCGGGGGTGTCTGAAGGGCACCCGGTGTTCTGTCGGGAGGCGACGCAGGAGGCGTCGGGCGGATCAACTCGAACACTACCCCACATCCGGGCCTTCATCCGGTACGACGGGACGTACTGGCGATGCATCTGCGCCAGGGTAAGCAAGCACGAGACGCAGCTCGAGCAGGCGGCAGCCGAGTTCGCCTCGCCGGAGGCTGCCGCCGTCTGGTGGGAGTTGAACAACCATGAGCTCTGACCCCCGCCCCCACTTCCAGTTGCCCCCGGGGTGGCAGTGCACCGCCAACTCCCACTCGGGCAGCCCGGTATTCCGCAAGGTGTTCAGGCTGCGCACAAAGCGAGGGGGCGAGGCGACCCTGCGCGTAACCGTCGCGCAGGTATGGGGGGCGTGGATATACCACGCCGACACGAACAGCTGGCTGCGCACCCGCGCCCCGAAGGCGGTGGGCGCCGTAGCCGACTCGCCACGCTTCACCGAACCCGAGGGCGCCATCGTCGCCGTCGAACTGAAGCTGGCCGAATTGAACGAGTAACCAACCCGTTCCCTATCGTAGGGAACACCCAAACGTAGACAGGAGAACCACCATGCAAAACATCCACGCGAAAGCCATGCTCGTTGACCTCAACATCAGCCAGTGGACCGGCCGCAAAATCGACCGCCGGGCTACCCAGCAGGTGGCGCAGATGAACGGCGTCGACGTGCGCGTCGGCACCTATTACAAGTCACTGCTGGACGGCAAGGAACTGGAGCCGATCAAGCAGCTGGTCGGCGCTGCACGCAACTACCACTACCGCATGACCCTGCCGTGGTCCGACGCCGGGCCGCGCATCCTATCCTCCCAGCTGTACTTTGAATACATGGGGGAAATGCAGCTGTACCGCAGTCGCTTCGACTCGCTCTACCAGGACTTCGAGCAGCGCTATGCCCTCGCCAGGGCGGAGGCGCAGCGCACCCTGGGGCCCCTGTTCAACGAGGACGACTACCCCACGCTGGGCGCGCTGGCATCCAAGTTCAGCTTCGAGCTCAACGTGCTGCCCCTGCCGGTGGCTGACGACTTCCGGGTGGACCTCGGTGACGACGAAGTGGAGCGCCTGAAGAAACGCATCGAGGAGAGCACCAAGGCCTCGCTCGCCGGCGCCGTGTCGGACATGTGCCAACGGCTTACCCAGGTGGTGGACGCGTTCATTGACCGGCTGGGTAAGGAGGAGAACATATTCCGCGACTCACTGGTGGAGAATGCCCGCCAGCTGGCGTCGCTGTTACCCAAGCTCAACGTGACCGATGACCCGCGCATCGAAGAACTCTGCCGTAAATTGGAGGACAAGCTGTGTCAATACGAACCCCAAACCCTGCGCGACAACCCGGCCACTCGCAAAGCCACGTGGAAGGCAGCGAAGGAACTGAAAAGCGACCTGCTGGATTTCTTCGGGACGCCAGCGTGAACCCCCTGGTCGAGGTGTTGGAGCTGGTGCGGGCGATCGAGAAGCGCTTGCGCCGACTGGAGACGCGCTTCACCAGCTACGCCCACAACACCGGCGTCGACGTGCACCGCAACACGGATGAATCACTGGAAATACGGGCGCTGCCGGGCGACGTGCCCGGCCTGCACCTCACCCACCCCGAAATGTCGGTGGGCCACGTGATGTATGCGGCCCGCCTGCATCGGCTCCCCGACGGGGCGCCGGTCTACCTCAACGGACGCCTGATCTTCAGGCTAAGGATACTGGAATGAGCTTCGGATACCACGAACACAAGCGGGTTGCCGTACACGGCGACCAGATGAATTGCAAGGACTGCGGGCGGTGGTGGGATGCCAACGACCCGGACCCACCCCAATGCCCGGCAACCTACGTCGCGGAGAAGATGCGGGGTTACCGCATCGCCCTGACCTGCTGGCTGCTGCTTCTCGTTGGAATACTACTGGTGACAGGAGGACTGCTGTGGAACCCCGGGTGATTCCCTTTCCCGAACCGGCAACGAAGTCTGAGGCGGCGGCGAACATCGTCGACGCCCAGCTTCACGGGGACAAAACATACATTGGTCGGCCCTGCAAGAACTGCGGGGGCAGGCAGCGGTGCATATACAGCAGCTGGTGCACCGCCTGCCGCAAGGCGTGGGAGTTGCGCAACCACGCCCGCATCATCCAACGGAAGCGGAGAGACGACGTGAACGAAGAACAACTGGAGCTTGACCTGTCAGCGACCGAGAAATGCTGCGTGTGCCACCAGGACCGGGTGTGCCGCCCGGTCGGCGACGACGGCAAACCCATCTGCCTGCGCTGCGCCACGGCGCCGGAACGGTTACATCAAACAGCGAGGCGATTCGCAGATTACACGCGAGCGGAGCGTCGCAAGCGCGGCAGCCAGGGCGCGCCCGTCGAATTGCTGGTCGTGGACGACGGCAAGGTGAGCCTCGAGGAGCCGGACCAGCGGTCCGTGGTGGTGCTACCCAACAACGCCGAGGCGTTCGAGCAGCTGGTAGACATCGCCAGCCCCAGCATCAGCGCCCTGTTCGTCGCCTCCATGGAACACCCCGAGCTGGGCGTCCCGGCGGTAGCGATGGCCCACGTCGTCGAAGTGGATGGCCGCCCCTGCGTGGCCACCATGGCGTTGCCGCTGGCGCTGCTTCGCAAGATCGTCAACCAAATAGAATTCGAGCACGCTGCACCCCCGACAGGTGCTGTGCACTGAGTCGTCAGTGTATAGGCATTGAACACCTCAACCGAGCGGTGTAGCATCACCGCTCCCAACCCCCAAGGAGTTCCCATGACAGACCTTATTGCCACTGACGCCACGCCCCCCGAGGCAGCGAACGAGCTGCAGGTGGAGCTGTCCCGCCACCTCGGCGACCTGTGCAAGGCGGTGAAAGACCCGGCCACCTTCATGCTGATAGCCGACACCTCCGAGGCCGGCTTCTACCTGCTGGCCGGTAACCGGGGCGAGCCCTCCCCCGTCGACCACGTGGAGCTGGTCGCCGCCGCCCTGTCCGGGCTGGGCAACCTGATGCGTCCGCCCGCCGGGCACAAAATGCACAACGCCCCGGCGATATCCCTCGGGCTCGCCGTGATGGCCAACTACGCCGCCCAGCAGCTGGGGCTGCACGAGCAGGAGACCACCACCGTGGGCGAATTGACCGAGGGGGGCGAGTGATGCGGCGCTTCGCCATTGATCTTGAGACCCTCGGGACCGCTGCTGACTCCGCCATCCTGTCGATCGGTTGCGTGGAGTTCGACGAGACCGGCCCGACCGCCGGCTTTTACGCCCCTATCCACCTTGAGACCTGCCTGGCCGCCGGCCTGCGCATGTACCCCAGCACCGTGCTGTGGTGGATGAACCAGTCGAACGAAGCCCGGGCGAAGGTGCAGCGCTGCGCCAACGCCGATGACAGCCACCCGCTGGGCACCGTACTGGTGCAGCTCTCTCGCTTCATCGTGGGCGAGGACCGGTACCAGGGTTGGAACGGCGAGCCCCTCGACGACGTCGAGGTGTGGGGCAACGGCGCCGACTTCGACAACGCCATCCTGCAGACCGCTTACCGCTACTGCGGGCTCACGCCCCCATGGCGTTTCTGGAACAACCGCGATCTACGCACCATCCGCCTGGCCACCGAGCTGGCCACCGGCCTGCCGGCGCCAAAGGTGCTGCCGGAGATCGCCCACGACGCCTACGCCGACGCCACGGCGCAGGCCAAAACCATCGCGGAGTGCCTGAAGCTACTGCGCCTGCGGCATCCCTGCGAAACACCCGCACCGGAGGTGAACACCCATGAAACATAAGGTCAAGACGTGGAAAGACGTCTACGTCGGCCTCAGCAAAGTCGGATTCAACAACAGCCAGATCGGCGAGCTGGTCGGCTGCAGTCGTTCCGTCATCAGCAACATCATTAACGGCACCTACCGCCACCCGCACGAGCCCCCGTACAGCGGCGGGCTCCGGGCGCTGGTCCGGCTGCGGCAGATGGCCGAGCCCAAGGGCGTCGAGCTGGAGTGGGAGAAGGGCCCGGGCGTGCCGACGGTGCACCCCTATGTCCCCGACCCCAGCCTGCTCCCCTACGACCCCAAATAGCAGAGGAGTCCCCGTTCCCATGAGCCAAATACAGCAGGTCACCCTCGACTTCGAGACCTACTACGACGACGAATACTCGCTGTCGAAGATGACCGCAGAAGAATACATTCGTGACCCGCGGTTCGAGATCATCGGTCTCGGTATCCGCTGGCCTGGTGCCCCCACCCGCTGGCTATCGATGCCCGAGGACCAGCTGCGCGCCGGGCTGCAGCGCCTGGACTGGTCGAACAAGCTGGTAGTGGGCCACAACCTGTCCGAGTTCGACTCGCTGATCCTGACCGAGAAGCTGGGTATTCGGCCCAAGTTCTACCAGTGCACGCTGTCGCTAGCCCGGGTGCTGCACGGCGGCAAGCAATCCAAATCGCTGGCGGCGCTGTGCAAACTGTACGGGTTGCAGGACAAGGGCGACGAGGTGGTGCGAGCCAAGGGCAAGCGCCGCGCCGACTTCTCCGAGAAGGAACTGGCAGCCTACGGCGCCTACTGCATCAACGACGTGGATCGCTGCGCCGAGCTCTACGACATATTCCGCCGCCGGCTGCCGCCACAGGAGCTGCTCTATAGCCACATGCTGATCCGCATGTGGGCCGAGCCCCGCCTGACCCTGAGCCTCGACCTGCTGCGCCGGCTGGGGAGTGAGGTCACCGAGCGCAAAGAGCGACTGCTGCGCGAAACGCTGGAGGTGCTGGACAACGGCGAGGTGTTTACCCCGGAGCAGGCGCAGAAGATGCTGCGCAGCGACGCCCGCTTCGCCAAAGCGCTGGAGGCGTTCGGCGTGGAGCCGCCGCGCAAGCCGTCGCCGAAGCGCAAGGACGCCGAGGGTAACCCGCTCATGGTGTACGCCTTCGCCAAGTCCGACGCCGCCATGGAGGAGCTGCTCAACGACGAGGACGAGCGAGTGCAAACCCTGGCTGCCGCCCGTCTCGGGGTCAAGACCACGATCGAGGAGTCGCGCATCCTGCGCTTCACCGGTATCGCCGAACGCGGACTGCTGCCGGTGCCGCTGGCCTACGGCAAGACCCACACGCACCGGGCCGCCGGCTCCGGCAAGATCAACATGCAGAATATGGGGCGCGCCAAGAGCATCGACGCTAAGACCCGTCAGGGCGACCTGATGATGACGCCGCACGGCGTGCGCCTGTTTGATGCCCTCAGTCCGGACGGCAAGCAGGTACGGGCCATGGGTGCCGGCGAGATATTCGCCGCCAAGGACTGCCACAAGGTGGGGCTGCGCGACGTCATCGCAGCCCCGCCAGGCAAGCGCATAGTGGTGGTTGACTCCTCCAACATCGAGCTGCGCGTGTGCCACCTGTTGGCCGGCCAGATGGACACGGTGGAAATGCTGCGGCAGGGGGAGGACTTGTACTCGTGGTTCGCCACCGACCTGTATGGCTATCCGGTCAACAAGGACGACAACCCGAAGGAGCGCCAGCACGGCAAGGTCGGGATGCTGCAGTTGCAGTACCAGTCGGGCGCCCGCGCGTTCAAGAACGCCGCCCGGGTCATGGGTGGGGTCTACCTCACCGACGAGGAAGCGGAGCGCACGGTACAGGTCTACCGGAGCCGGTTCACCGAGGTGAAGAACCTGTGGAGCGCCGGGGAGAAAGCCATCCGCCGCATGGTCAACGCCGCTGAAGGGTACATCGACCAGTGGGGGCTGTGCCGCACCGAGCACAACCGCATCGTCGGGCCCACCGGCATGTGGCTGTCCTATGACAACCTGCGCTTCGACGTGCACCCCGACTTCGGCGAGGGGTTCATCTACGAGGACCGGGAGGCGCGCCGGGTCAAGCGCATCTACGGCGGCGCCATCGTGGAGAACCTGTCGCAGTGGTTGGCTCGGGATATCGTCTATGAGCAGGCCCTGGACATTGAGCGCAAGTACGGCGGCCCCGGCACCGGGGTGGTACTAATGGTGCACGACGAGGTGGTGGTGCTGGTTGACGAGGACAAGGCAGACGAGTGCCTGCAGTTCTGTATCCAGCGCATGTCGCAGGCGCCGAAGTGGTGGCCCAACATTCCGCTGGCCGCCGAGGGTAGCCACGGGGTGATCTATGGGCAGTGCAAATAACCACGACGAGCTGATGATCCGCTGCGTCAGCGCCAGGCCCAACGTGGCGATCCCCTGGCTGCTGATGGCCAGCTGGATCTACTACATCGATACCTGCGAGCTGCCCATCCTCAGCGATCAGCGGTACGACATGCTCTGCCGGAAAGTGCTACAGGCTTACGACAAGCTACAGCACCGCCACAAGCATCTGGTGCGACCCGAGGCGTTGAGCGCCGGGTCGCTTTTTTACCTCAGCCACCTGGACTACCCCGAGATCGTCAAGAGCGCGGCGGTAGGCCTGAGTCGGCAGCTACAAGGAACCTGATATGGCAACAATTCACCCGCTGCGTGCGGCCATTACGCCAGAGGAGGTGGCGGCGCTCGAGAAAGCCATCGCCCTGCTGGACCGGGTGGCCGAGGCGATGCCGACCCACGCAGAGACGATCAACTACCGGGCCCGGTCGCGGCGGCTGCGTGCCAAGCTCGACCGGTTCGTGACCCAGGCCCGGCGATTGGGGGTCGACGTATGAGCGCACCAGCACGTGTTATTCCCAGCTCGCACTCCTCGCTGGCCACCTTCGACACTTGCCCCCACCAGTACGAGGCGCGCTACGTCATCAAGGACGTCAAGTTCACGCAGGGGCCGGAGGCCGAGTGGGGCGACGCGGTACACAAGGCACTCGAGAGTTACGTGCGGGACGGGGTGGCGCTGCCCGCCAACATGCGCCAGTACGGGCGGTTCGCCGAGGGGATGCGCCGGCGCAGCCAGGGGGGCACGCTCTACGCCGAGCGCGCCTTCGCCATCACCATCGACCGCCAGCCCACCGAGTTCTTTGCACCCGACGTGTGGCTGCGATCGAAGATCGACGTGGTCCTGCACTTCGGGCACTACGCCGAGGTGTTCGACTGGAAAACCGGTAAGCAGAAGTCTGACCAGACCCAGCTCCGGCTGTACGCTGCCATGGTGTTCATCGCTTTCCCCGACGTCCAGACCATCAAGGCCGGCTACGTGTGGCTGAAGGACGCCGTGGTGTCGGCGCCGGCGGTGTACCAGCGGAGCCAGCTGGACGAGCTACTGGCCACGTTCGAGGAGAAGCACGAGCGGGTGGTGGCGGCCTACGAGCTAGGTGTGTTCCCACCCAAGCCGAGCGGGCTGTGCAACGGGTGGTGTGACGTGCGCCGGTGCAGCTACTGGCGACCAAAGAGGGAGAGAAGGTAATGCGAGAGTACCCACGAGTCGGCGCCCGCCCCGCCCCGGCAGAGGGGCAGGCGGGGGAGCTGCTGCAAACCATCGACCGCAAGGCAGAAGCCGGCCTGTGCCAGATGACGCACGCCGGAACACGGGAATTCCTGAAAGATATTCGCAAGCTGGTGGCGGAAGCACTCGCCGCCCAGCAGCAGCAGGGCCTGAAAGTCGTAGAGCCGGTCCGCAATCAAGCGCTACCAGGGAGTCGCGAGGCGGAAATGGTGGTTCTGGAGACGGACGACGAGGGCAACCCGACCATATGGTGCGACCCGGAGATTGCCGACCTAGTGCGTGCGCTCAACGTGGGCGGGCTTCGGACGGTTGCATCCTGCAGCGGTCACGGCGAAAAGCCTTTCGGCATCGTGACGCTCAAGGACGGTCGCGAACTGCTGGTGTTGCCCGACTTCGAAACAACGCGCATCGCAGAGCGAGCGCTCGGCGTGGCCCTCGCCGCCCAGCAGCAGGAGGGCCGGGGCCGTGAGTAAGTGGACCTGCACCAGGTGCAAATCGATCAACGCGCAGTTCGCTCCACGTTGCCACAACTGCGGGACCACTCCCGCCAGCCGGCTGAGCGAGATGAATGACGCCCCAAAGAGCGAGATGGTAGCAATGGCGGTAGGCGCATTCTTTTCAATGCTGAAGCGCGACGTCGGCCTGACGAATGACGAGATCATGCGCACCTTTGAACCCGACAGGCTGAAACAGCTGTTGGAAATTTTGGACGGCGAGCAGCAGGAGGGCCGGGAATGAGGGCAACAGCAGTCTGGGGAATGTTGATCGTATCGAACGTATGGCTGGCGACGGGCGCAGCAGCACGAAACGCGCCAGTCGCTATCTGCGGATCGTTGCTGCTCCTAATTTCGCTGCTCTTGATCTGGACCGATCTTGAGTGGAGCCGCAAAGAGGACCAGGGCGATGAGTGACGCACTTCGCGCCGAGTTCGAGCGCATCTATGGCAAGAACAAGCAGACGAAAGAAGGCGAGGGCTTGGACATGCACCGGCTGCCGCACGGCGGCTATCGGTCCATGGTAACGCACTACGCTTGGGACGCATTTCAGCGAGGCCGCGCCCAGCCAGCGCCGGGGGAGTGGATTCCAGTCTGCGAGCGGCTGCCAGAAATAGGAATTCCGGTACTTGTTTATACGCCGAGGACCGAGTACCTCCAGCACGCAATTGACGAATGGGTGATATACCGCGAGGCCCCGGTGCCATTCTCGTCCGCGACTATCGAAACTGGTGAGGGGTGGGGGGACCACGATTACGAGGATGTCACCCACTGGCAGCCGCTGCCGGAGCCGCCGAAGGGAGAGACGCAATGAGTAAATTTCTGATTGAGGTTGATTTGTCCGGGTGGCCTTGCGAGAAAATCACGGCTGTTTACGTTGCGCGTGAGGACGGGCAACAGCATCTGCCGGACTTTCGTATTGTCACCCAGCCGAGCGCGGAGCCGGTGGCGTGGCTCACTGATGAGTCGCTTCGCCGCTTGTCGCGTGGCGGCAATTCTCGCGGGTCGGTACCGGTTCATGCGAGCCGCAGCTACGTCGCAAAAACGCCGGTTTATCTCCACCCCTCCCCTGCCGACGAGGCGGTGAGGCGGGATGCTGAGCGGCAGATGATCGAGCGGTGCGCTGCATTGTGCGATGAGCTCGATCAGGACGAAAACACCGATGACTATCGGCATGCCGCGAGATGGTGCGCGGAGCGAATCAGGATGATGGGGGACGATGTGGACGCCGCCATCGACGCCGCCATCGCGCAGCGCGCAGAGGAGACAGCACCAACCGCGCCCCAGCAGGCTGAGGAGGAGTGAAACATGAACGAAGGTAAACACCTCGGTGCGATCGGCACTCTTGCCGTCATCCTGTGGGGATTCTCGCTCGCTCCGTTTGCTGTCGTCTGCGGCATCCTGCGAATGGGGTTCTCGACTCTGGTAGTGATCGGCGAGGCCGGCGAAGGTTGGATGGGAGTGATTGAGCGCCCGTTCCATTGGCTGCTGCGCGTTGGTCCGCGAGCACAGCGGCAGGACAAACTGTGATGAACAGAGCGCCCCAGCAGGAGGAGGGCAGCAATGGCAACGCCTGAGTCCAAGGTCAAAGAAAAGATCAAGGCGCTGTTGAAAAAGCACGGCGCCTATTACACTCTCAACGTGAAGGTCGGGTACGGCAACAACGGCGACCCGGACTTCGATGTGTGCCACGCCGGGCGGTTCGCCGGGGTGGAAGCCAAGGCCGGCAAGGGGAAGGCCACCCAGCTGCAGATCGTGCGTCTGAAACAGATACGCGCGGCGGGCGGTGCTGCCTTCATCATCAACGAGAACACGCTCTACCACCTGGAGGCGTGGCTCGAGGATCAACAAAGTCTGTTCAGGAACGGGAACCTCGCCTTCCTCGGTATCGAGTGAGCCCGAAAAAGCACCCGGCTCGCGCCGGGTGAAGCTCCCCGTTCCCACGCAAATACTACACCACAATTGGGAGTTGGTACGGATATGCTCGTCCACAAAAAGTCGAATAGCCTGATACTGGAGCTGCCCGACCCCACCACGGTAACCGCTGCGATACCCAAGTCGCGCGTGGTCGAGGTCAACGGCAAACGCCTGACGCAAGTGCGGTTCGGCGTCGACGAGGTGCGCGTGCTACGCAACCTCGGCATCAAGGCCCCGTCCCCCATCGGCTTCATGTACGACTGGCCCAGTCGTTACCCGGCGCCGTTCATCCACCAGAAGGTGACCAGCGAGTTCTTCACATTGAACCGCCGGGCCATCTGCCTGAACGACATGGGCACCGGCAAGACCCTCAGTGCGCTATGGGCCGCCGACTACCTGATGGACCAGGGCATGATCCAGAAAGCGCTGATCGTCTGCCCCCGCTCCACCATGAACAGCGTGTGGGCCGACGAGATCATCACTCACCTGCTGTACAAGCGGCGCGCCGTGGTGCTGAGCGGCGACCGGGCCCGGCGGCACAAGCTGCTGGAGGAGGACGTCGATTTCTACATCATCAACCACGACGGGCTGAAGGTGATCGCCGACGCGCTGACCAAGCGCACCGATATCAACCTGAAGCTGATCGACGAGGCGGCGGCCTACCGCAACTCGCAGTCGGCGCGCTTCAAGCTGCTGCGCTCGCTGGTCCGCCAAACCGACTGGCTGTGGCTGATGACCGGCACGCCCTGCCCCAACGCGCCCACCGACGCCTGGGCGCTGGCCCGGCTGCTGGACTCGCCGGCGGCGCCAAAATACTTCAGTGGGTTCCGCAACCAGACCATGCTGCAGGTCACCCAGCACAAGTGGGTGCCGAAGCACGACGGGCACCAGCAGGCCTACGCCATCCTGCAGCCAGGTATCCGGTTCAAGAAGGAGGACTGCATCGACCTGCCGCCGGTGAGCTTCCAGTCCCGGCTATGCGACCTGACCCCGGAGCAGGCCAGGGCTTATAAGGACATGCACAAGCACCTGGTGATGACCGCCGGCAGTGCGCCGATCACGGCTGCCAACGCCGCGGTGAAGCTGGCCAAGCTGCTGCAGGTGTGCGTGGGCACGGTCTACGACGAGCACGGCGCCGTCCACTACCTGGACAGCAAGCCGCGCATCGACGCCTGCGACGAGCTGATCGAGGAAGCGGCGCAGAAGGTCATCGTTTTCGCGCCGTTCAAGGGTACGCTGGAACTGCTCAATCGGCACTACGCTGACAAATTCCACCGGACCGGCGACCCCCGCTGGAAGGCGGCGATGGTGCACGGCGACGTGGGTGACACCGAGCGTAAGGATATCTTCCATGCGTTCCAGCACAGCGACGAGCCGCGCATCCTGCTGGCCCACCCGGCCACGGCGGCGCACGGGCTGACGCTCACTCGGGCCGACACCACCATCTGGTACGCGCCGATCTTTTCGCTGGAAATCTACGAACAGGCCAACAACCGCATGAACCGCCCTGGGCAGAAGTTCCCGATGACGGTAGCTACGCTGGCGGCGCACCCCATGGAGGTAGCCGTCTACCAGGCGCTGGGCGGCAAGGCGCGGATGCAGGACAGCGTGCTGCAGCTGTACAAAAAGGAGCTGACGACATGAAAGGAGGGTATTGACACAACTGACACACTTGATATACTAGCAACACTTGAAACGAATAAGCCCCGACCCCACAGGAGGACATACCCATGTCGGAACCCACCAAGTTCGAGAAGGTCGTCGCGCACATGATCGAACTGCGCGACCAACTCGACGAGAAGAAACGCGAGTACGAGGAGGCGATCAAGCCCATCAAGGACCGCATCGCCAAGGGCAACGCCTGGTTGTTGGATCAGATCAACGCCGCAGGCGTGGCCAGCATGAAGTGCTCCGCGGGTACCGTCTACATCAGCGAGACGCTGTCGGTCTCCGCCCCCGATAAGGCGGCCTTCACCGACTTCATCCGTCAGACCGGCGAGATCGAGCTGCTGGAACTGCGGCCCAGCAAGGCCGCGATCAAAGAGTACATGGAACGTAACAACGGCGAGCTGCCCCCGGGCATCGCCACGCGCACTGAGCGCAACCTCAACCTGCGCCGCCCGAGCGGCAAATAACCCCACAGTGGAGAGCTAGAACGTGAGCAACCTTCCCGAAATTTTCCAGCAACAACTGCCCGCCGCCCTGCGCAACATGTCGCGCGAGCAGATCATGCAGCAGAACTCCATGGCAGCCACTGGTACCGGTGGCAACAGCATCAACAAGATCAGCATTCGCGGTAGCCGCTTCCGCCTGGTGCAGGGAGGCAAAGAGGTGTTCGTGGTACCGAACCCCGAGCTCGACGTCGTGGTGGTGCTGGCCAACCCGGGCATCAACAAGGCCTATTACGCCAAGCAGTACCAGCAGGGGCAGGAGCCCGAAATGCCGGACTGCTTCTCTGAGAACGGTCAGTACCCGTCGCCGGAGTCGCGCGCCAAGCAATGCGACACCTGCGCTGCCTGCCCGCAGAACCAGTGGGGGTCGAAGATCAACCCGACCACCGGCAAGAAGATCAAGGCTTGCTCCGACAGCAAGCGCCTGGCCGTAGTGCCGCCGAGCGACCTTGACGGCGACATGTACCAGCTGGCGATCCCGGCGGCGTCGATGGGTGACTTCGGGTCGTACCTGCGCCTGCTCAACGCGTCGTCGATTCCGGTGCCCTACAACGCGCTGGTCACCAAGGTGAAGTTCGATATCGACGCCAACTTCCCCAAGCTGGTGTTCGAGCCGGTGCGCCCGCTGACCGACGACGAGTACGCCAAGGTCATGGCCCGGGCGGGCTCGGAGGAGGCCCGACTGGTGAGCGGCTCCGGCGCCGCCGGGATGCCCCCGACCCAGCCGCAAGCTCCGGCCCAGCCGCAAGCTCCGGCCCAGCAGCAGGAGGCACCGGCAGCCGCAGGCGCATGGGGTGCCCAACCGCAGGCTCCGGCCCAGCAGCAGGCGCCGGCCCAACCGCAGGCGCCGGCCCAACCGCAGGCTCCGGCCCAGCAGCAGGCTCCGGCCCAGCAGGAGGCACCGGCAGCCGCATGGGGTGCACCGCCCCAGCAACAGGCGCCGGCCCCGCAGCAGGCCGCCCCGGCGCCGCAGGAGGCACCGGCAGCTGCAGGCGCATGGGGTGCACCGCCCCAGCAGCAACAAGCGGCAGCAGCCCCCGCCCCGGCGGCGGAGCAGGGTGTGGTGATCGAGGGCGCTGCTACCGAGGTGGCTGGTAGCGAGCTCGACGACGTGTTCGGCAAAGGGTGGTAAGCCCCAACGTGTAGGAGACAGGGGCGCTACGGCGCCCCTCGTTATCTGGAGAGAGACATGAACGCTATCTGCAAAGAACGAGAAGTCATCGTGCGAGTCCGCGACTTCGCCGCGTCCCTCGGCCTGTCGTGGGCCGACGCCGCCCGGGTGCTGGGCGTGAGCACCGCCTCCATCAGCCGTTGGATCAGGGCCCTCGACGGGGTCGGCCCCAACGCTTCGCTGCCCGTGCCGTGGATGGCCAACGCGGTAGCCGCTAAACTGGACCGACTCGATGCAGCCAACGCCCAGTGCAACCTTTACGCCAACCTGCAGGAGCTGAAGCGCGCCGACAAAGTGGCGCAGCTGAAAGGGGTGCTTCTGGACCCGTTGCCCCAATAACCCCGAACCTGCGGAGCAATCGCTGTGGATACACGCCAGTTCCTATCGCAGGTGTGGCCCAGCTCCGGGCCGTACCTGCTTGCAATCCCCATAACATGGACCGACAAAGAGACAGGCGAGAAGCGTAAAGGGTTCCGCCACTTCCCCCACGATGCGATCGATGACGCAGTGGCCCATGCCCACGCCTTGGCCAACGACCCGGACGCGCCGCAGGACGTCTACTTCGCGCTGGGCTCCATCAAGGAGAACCGCAAAAAGCACGTCCGCAAGGCCGAGAACATCGCCGCGCTGCGCGCCTTCTGGATCGACCTGGACGTAGAACCGGGCAACCCGAAGAAATACGACAGTCAGCGCCAGGCGTGCGAGTCGCTGCGGGATTTCTGCCAGGCCATGCAGCTGCCCATGCCGCACGTAATTAACAGCGGCGGCGGCATCCATGTCTACTGGCCCCTGCGTGACGCATTGGACGGCGACAAGTGGTTCCACTACGCCAGCCTGCTGAAGCAGATCGCGGCCAGTTGGGGGCTGAAACAAGACCCGTCGCGGACTGCCGACCGCGCCAGTGTGCTGCGCCCGGTCGGCACCTACAACTGGAAAACCGGTCAGCCGCGTGAGGTCAAGCCGGTGGCGGTGGGGCAGGTGCAGGATACCGACGCCTTCCTGGCCAAGCTGGCGCACCTGTCGCAAACCTTCGCGCTGAACGCACCAGCGCCGGCGCCCAAGTCGGTCATCAACATCGCCGCAGGTCTGCCGGCAGCAGCGGCAGCAGCCGGCGCCGCGGTCAACCAGCAGCTGGCCGACAGCCTGGCCACCAACGGGCCGCCCAGCGACGCCAAAATGGTGGTGAGCCGGTGCCAGCAGCTGAAGTGGCAAGCGCTCAACCAAGGCGAGGTGGACGAGCCCCAGTGGTACGACATGGTCGGTTGCCTGCGCCACTGCGCCCGGGGCGAGGAGGCGGTGCACCGGCTGTCGCGGGGGCACCCCAACTATTCGGCGACGGCCACCGACGACAAGATCGCCCAGCACCTCGCCGGCGGGTACGGCCCCACCCTGTGCCAGACCTTCGAGGACCACCGCCCGGGCGGCTGCGCCGGCTGCCCCCACGCGGGCAAGATCAAGTCGCCGATCCAGCTGGGCAAGATGATGCCCGCGGCGCCGGCGCCGACTGCGCCGCAAACCTTGGCCCTGGCCGAGGAGGAACCGCAGCAGCTGCCGCCCCCGCCCTACCCGTTCAAGCGGGTGGTGAACAGCCACACCGGCCTGACCCAAATCGTGGTGGCGTCGTTCGACAAGGACGGCACCCCCAGCGAGGACGACCTGGTCTACGAGTACGACCTGTTCCCTTCGCGGATCACCTTCGATGAACGGGACAACCATTACGTGGTGACGGTGTGCCGGTTCCTACCGAAGGATGGGTGGGCGGAGTTCGAGCTGCCGATCGGCAAGCTCTACGACCGGAAGAACCTGGCCACGACCCTTGGCAATATCGGGGTGGTCCCCGACCTCCCCAAAGTTGAATATTTGGTGCAATACATGATCGCTTACATTCGTGACCTGCAAAAGCAATCCGCAGCTGCCACGGTCTACGCCCAGCTGGGCTGGCGCCCCGACCAGCGGGCGTTCGTCCTCCCGACCCGCCTGCTCTCGCTGGGTACCCCGCAGCCGGTGGTGACCAACCCCAACGTGGAGCGCGCCTTGAGCTGGCAAGAGCCGCGCGGCGATATCAACACCTGGCGGACCATCGCCTCGGTGTTCGAGCGCCCTGGCATGGAGGCCCACCAGTTCGGGCTGGGGGTCGGGTTCGGCGCGCCGCTGCTGCGCTTCACCAACTTCTCTGGCGTGATCGTCTCCATGGTGGGCGAGGCCGGTTGTGGCAAGAGCTCCGTGGCGGAGCTGGCCAACACCATTTGGGGGCACCGGCGCATGGGCTGGACCGATGCGAAGAACGACACCCGGCTCTCTTTCTACAACGTGCTGGGGGTACTGCAGCACCTGCCGGTGACCTACGACGAAATCACCAACCTCGATCCGGAAACGCTGTCCGACCTCTGCTATGCCGTGAGCAAGGGCTCGGGTCGGCGCCGACTGCAGGCCGACGGCACCGCCAAAGAGAACTACGGCGCCTGGCAGACCATGATGCTGACCACGTCCAACGCCAGTCTGCACGCCAAGCTGGCCCTGGCCAAGGCCGACGCCTCCGCCGAGTCGGTGCGCATCTTCGAGTACCGGGTGCCGCCCCGCACGCTGGCAAAGACCGAGGCTGACGCCCTGTTCAGCCAGCTCAATGACCACTTCGGACTGGCGGGCCCGATCTATGTCCAGTACGTACTGGCGAACCTCGACCACGTGCGGGCGCGGGTGATGCACTGGATCGGTGAGGTGGACGTGGCGGCGCAGGTGGTCAGCAGCGAGCGGTTCTGGTCGGCGGCAGCCGGTTGCGTACTGGCCGGGTTCGAGGCGGCCAACGCCTGCGGGCTGACCAATGCCGACCTGCCGCGGCTGATGGCGTTCGCGGTGGACTGCATCAAGAAGATGCGCGGCGTGGTGCAGGAGACGGTGCGCACCCCCACCGCGGTGGTGTCGGATTACCTCAGCGTCAATATCCGCAACACCATGGTGATCGCCAAGCAACCGGAACCGGGCAAGCCAACGCTGATTGCCCGGGAGCCGTCGGCGGAGCTGCGGGTACGGTACGATGCCTGGGCCGAAAAGCTCTACGTGGACCGGGCCCACTTCCGCAAGTTCGTCGCCGAGCGGATGCTCGACCCGACGCAGGTGTGCGAGGAGCTGGAGCGCGCCGGCGTGATCCTCGGCACCACTCGCGGGGTCATGGGCAAGGGCACGGCGTTCAAGTCGGCGCAGACCTACCTGCTGATCTTCAACACCGCTCACCCCGAGCTGGGCGGGTCTGCCGTGGCGCTGGCCCCTTCACCCGTCGCGCCGGTGGCGAGCATCGCGGGAGGTAACGGCGCCCTGTAGGGGGAGTGACAGCGGGGGATCAGGACGCCCAGCCAACCCCCGCTTGAACCTGAATCGGTTCGCCGGGGTCCACCCCCTCCACCTCCACGGTGAAGCTGATCCACGGGCCGTCAACCGAGTAGGTGTAGTCGATCGGCGCCGTGTTCCACTGGCCGTTGTCGTTGTCGAGGTAGAGCGGCGCCCTTTCCCCGGTGGTGCCGAAGGTTGCGGTGGCAGTGAGGGGCGGGCGGATATCTTCGTTCACTCGCGCCATCACCATGGCGATGAAGTTGTCGTAGGTAGGCGGGTCCGGGTCGGCCAGTCCGGGCTCGATGACGTTGAATGTCGAGCCGTTGGGCACCGTCCAGTAGTTTTCGACCGCGTTGTAGGTGCCGCCTTCCACCTCCCACACGCCATCCCCAACAGGCGCAGGCGGCTGCGCCGCGACGACCACCACCGTCAGCTCGCCCTCTCCCGTGAACGGCGTCGGATCGTCGGTATACCAGCGGAGCCAAGTTTCGATCGTCTCGCTGCTGTAGGAGATATCCGCTGCGTGTACGTCCAGTGGGTAGCTCGCTTCCCCCGCCTGTAGGGCGATCGAGTCCAGACGAAAATCCTGCTCGGTGTAGGGGAAGTCGAGGTCGGCGTACCGGAAATCACCGCGCAGCACAATACAGATCGACGCCGGGCGGCCCTCGTCCTCGGGCTCCCAACGCGCCACCCGGAGCACAGGAGAGCCGGCCACCAACGGGCCTTCGTAGCTCACGAGCTCGCCGAGGCCGCTGCGGTGATACCCCAGGGCACCCCAGTCCGCTTCCTCCTGCTCGATGACGAAACGCCAACCCTCCGGTTCGGGCTCCTGCGGCGCTCTGGTGCCGGTGTCGATGATCTCGTAGGCGCCGCGGAAGTTGGTCCAGAACGGGGCGACTTCCGGCTCCTCACCCAGTACGAACGGGCGGGGGTACGCAACGACGAAGTAGTCCGCGATGTCGATCAGCGTACTACCAGAGGCTACGTCGATAACCAGCGTGCCGTCGCTATCGTCCGTATCGGCCAGCAAGAGTTGGTTGTCGGGAGAGAACCCACCCTCCGTGGGGAATTCGAGCGCGTCGAGCGACAGTTCCACCGCCAGCGTCGCGGCGTTCAGGACGCGGAACTCGTCCTCCGTCCGTAAGGTCACCCGAGAGCCGTCGGGGGACAGGGTAGTGCCCCGAACGTCATCATCGACGGAGCTCCATTCTCCGACCAGCGCGAATCCGCTCCCGAAGTCCTTGTAGAGCCGGTGAACCATTTCGTCCGAAGTGGGTGAAATCCATACGAGCACCGTGCTGCCGTCGTCGGATACCTGCAGCCGCTCCCACCTGTACGCCTCGAAGTCGCCGAGGATACCCGTGGCTACCGGCGCGCCCCCCGCTGCACGGGATACCCGGTGCACCTCGTCTACCCCGGAGGAGCCGGAGCCGGCCACGAAATAGACATAGGGATCGCACACCGCGATGACCTGCGCCGACCCCGACCGCCCGACGAAGGGGGGCGTACTGAACACCTCAGACTCCCCGTAGCCGGCGTCGAGCCGCTGGCGCCGTAGCCGGTAGAACACGAACGGGTCGTATTGCGACTCGACCAGATAGTGGTAGGTGTCGTCGCAGCCGTACTGGTGCCGCGCCCAGTTGGACGCCCCTTCGTGGTCGAACTCGTTATCGCGCAGGGCCAGCGTGCGCTGCGGCAGATTCATTACCCACGGGGGGTAGCCCGGTTCCTTGGAGACCACGACTGAGCCGTCGAAAGAGCTGTAGACCTTCGTGTCAAACACGTTGCCCAGTTCTTCCAGTGACGGCCCCTCGACCAGCACCTCGCCCGTGGTTGCGTCGATAACGTCGTAGGCGCGGGTACCGCCGAAGTCCCGGGCGACAAAGGCGTACGTCATGGCTGTGCCCTCCGAATCAAATGCCGCGGCTCCGGCACGAACGCCGGGTTGCCGCCGTAGACCACGCCGCGCGGCGACCCGTAATTAATCATCAGGTGCCAGGTCTGGCACGAATCGTAGGAAATGTAAGTGCGGCCTGCCCGATTGTCCTTGTCGGTAGCCTGCAGCCCGTAGGGGCCGATGGTCGCCAACACCGTGGCGTGGCGGGTGATCTCGCCGTTCTCGTCCGCCAGCTCCGCCTGCACGCAGCACATGCGCCCGACGTAGAGGTTCTCGGAGACCCACTGGTTGTTCACCATGAGCGCTCGCGGCCCCTCCAGCGTGCCCGCGAGCGCCAGCGAATCGGCCTCGGCGTCGTAGACGGCCACGCTCCAGTCGCACACATAGTCCGGTGGCCCCCCCATGGCGATCGACACGGGGAAGGCGTACTTGTTGTTGCCGATGTACTCGACCGCGCCGATGGTCTGCCCTACCCCGTTGCCGTAGTGGACGAAGCCGGGGGCAAAGTAGGACTTGGTCACCGCCCCGTTGGCGGCCACGCGCACTACCCCCCAGCTATCGCCCGCAGTACCGTGGCAGCCGACAGCTACCGCGGTGCCGTCGCCCGGCGAACCGATGCCAACGGAGTTGGCGAACACCATATCGGCGTGGCTGTTCTCGACCCCGTCTGCCAGCGCAACCAGGCTGATCACCGTACCTGTCTCGGTGTCCACCCGGATCAGGTCGGCGGAGTAGTAGGCCACTGCAGCCCCCTCGGGCTCCGACACGCGGCGCACGTAGAACGCCCCGTACACCAGCGCGGTCGTGTCGTCGATGAATGTCAAGTCGTAGGGGACGTGGTAGTTCTCGCGCCACTCGTTGCCGTCAGCGTCGAACTGCGGCTGACGCAGCACGTTGGCGTCGAGCAGGTTGCGCCGGTGGTGGTCGCCCATCAGGTAGACGCCAGGGGTGTCGACAGCAGGGTTGTTCACCACCACGAAGGTGCCGATGTAGACCCCGCGCTCCCCGTAGAAGTCGGTCACCTGGTTGTTCTGCGCCGTGGTGTGGGTCGCCACCAGCCACTGCATCACGCCCGGCTCCCGGTGGCGGGCGATGGCCATGCACCACGGCTTCTGGATGTTGCGAAACTGCTCGGCCTCCGCGGTGGGGTTATCGCCTGGGGTAGTCGGCAGGTAGTACCGGCCGCACAAACGGGCACCGGTGCGAGCCGTTACCGTGGTCTCCGTGAGCCCCAGCCCCAGCCGGCCATTGAGGCTGGTCAGCGGCTCAATACTGGCGACGCCACCTGCGGCGCTGCCGTGCGACTGCGCGATGCTGCGCGCCGTGCAGGCATTGAGGATCATGTCCCCCGGCCCCAGCATGTCCCACGCTCCCACCCCGTTGATCGCCTTGGCTACCGTGGTGTAGAGCGCCACGGTGTCGGCGTGGGTGATGAAGTTCAGCGGGGTGCGATCGGTATTACCGAGGACGCTGAAAGCGGTGAACAGTCCAAAGCTCGACGTGTTGTAGACCGCGGCGCCATTGAGCAGCTTGTCGGGGAGCGCATCGGAGAACAAGTCCGTCTCCGTCAACAGGGAATCCCGCGCCACCACCTCAAAGTACGGGCTGACTACCAGCCCGGCTTGCGGCCAACCGTAGGCCGCGGCGTCGACTCCGCCGGACCACGCGATGCGGTGCGGAATGTCAACCAACGTGCCCGTAACCCGCCCGGCCACCTTGGTCGCCCGCAGGAGGAACCCATCGAATAACTCCGCCATGGACCCCACGGTGCCGGGGGCGCGGCGCAGGGCTTCGCACAGCGCCTGCAAGCGCCGGCGGGCGACGGCCGCATGGCCTGACCCCACACGGATAGAGGGGTACGGCAGGCTCACTAGATCGCCTCGATCTGCGCCACCAGCGTGCCGGCGGCATTGGCAGCCGCAGCAGCGATGCTGGAGAACCCGCTCGAGGCTGTGGCCAGCGCGGAGTTCGTGCTGGCGTTGGCGCCCTGCATCGAGGCGCGGGTGCGGTCCACGTCAATGTCGATGCCTGCCTCGGCCTCGGCGGCGCGCAAGCGCAGCTGCTCGAACGCCACCTCCATCTGGTAATAGCTGCTCAAGGCGCCGGTGAACGACGCCAGTGCGCTGGCCTTGATCCGCGCGCGCTCGATGTCCTTGTCAGGCAGGGTCATCCATTTCTGGTAGAGGTCGGCGGCCAGCTGCATGATCGACGTCTTGTAGCGCAGCGCCTGCTCCTCGGCGAAAATCAGCATCTGGTACTTGATCTCCACGTCCTTCATCGCCTGCTCGCGGTTGACCTCCAGCGTCACGTCGCTGGCGCGCTGGTAGGCCTCGTCCACGGCGGCCACGTAGGCGCCGGGGGGCAGCGAAAACCCTCGCTGGGAGAACGTCGCGTCGAGCCCCGCCACCTCGCTGCGACGGGTGCGCTGCGCCCGGTCGCGGGCCGTGTGCCACGCCAGCTCGAAGTAAGTCTGGCTGTAGCCCAGCGGCTTCACTCCGCTGATCACGTCGCACAGCCAGTCGTCGGGGAGCGTCTTGAGGCACTGGGTGATGTTAGGGAAGAACTTGCCCAGCCAGTCGTCCATCATCCTGTCCAGCCACTGCTGGGTGGCCGTGGTGGTGTCAGTGCCAAACAGGTCACTGAACTTTGGCGGCGGGTCGATGACCGGCTTGTTGACCTCGTGGCTGAACCGCGGCGCGCGCAGGTTCGGCGTGGGCAGGGGGCCGATGCGGCTCTCGGCGTTGTTGGCCTCGCGCATGGCTGCCTGCGCCTGCTGCTTGAGGAAATCCGTCGTCGGGTTGTACTCGCTGGCCATCGTCCCTTACCTCGTCCACCGGCGGGAGGTAACCTCCACCGCCCATTCAATGCCATCGAAATCCACCTGCGTGGCGTCGACGAACTCCAGCACCGTATGCCACTCGCGCGCGGTGAACCCGCGCGACAGGTTGGCCCGGCTCAGTCCGTCGCGGTGCAGCACCCGATAGACGTGGTCGCAGCCGCCGTCGCCCGCCATGCGCACGTAAGCGCAGCCGTCGGTACCCAAGCCGAGGAACACGGCCGGCACGTGTTTGCGGCGGCTGGTCTCGAAGTCGGTGGCGCCGAGGTCCAGTAACGCGTTGAGGCGCGCCCCGTCGTCGGTGTCGCCGCCGATCTCGTAGACCCCGTCGGGCCGCCAGCCGAAAGTGCGCTTGTCCTCCAGCCGGGTGAAACCGCGGAAGTCGAAGTTCTGGTAGGTGGTCAGCGCCCCGGTGGCGAGGTTGACCGCGTACTGTAGCGCCGCCTGCCGCGTAGTGGACACGCCACTGTGCAGCGCCAGCCGGTCGTTGATAACCGCGTCGAGCAGCTGTTCCAGCGAGAGCTCGTCGGTCAGGAGCAGGCCGTCCATGAAGCCCGCTTCGAGCACCAGCGTCAGCACCATAGTGGTGCCCAGCTCCAGCGTTTCCCGAATCTCGGCGAACACCACCGGGTCGGTGAAGGCAAAGTCGACCAGGTAGACGAACTCCATCGTGCCGTAGGTGCCGGGCGGCGGGCCGTCGTCGAAGTAACCCATCGGGTCGAGGGGGAACGTGCCCTGCATCGAGGCGTATGCGCGGTCAGCGAGTACCCCCGCCAGCGGTAGCCGCCCCTCCAACTGACCCTTGATGCCCATTTTGCCAGTGAACATCCCGATCGCCGGCGGGGTCACGGTGTCGAGCAGCGCGACGTTGATCCGCGGAAAACCGCCATCGAACGCGCCGGTGAGCTGCGGCAGTCGCCCCTGCAGAGCAGCGTACCCTGCCCGCCCGAACGCACCGGCAATCGCCGGCAGACTGCCGCGGAGGACGTTGGCCGTACGCCCGATGAACTGACCAGTAATCCGGGGGGCTACGCCATCCAGCTGGGCGAACGCGGACTGGCTGAACACGACGCGCAGCGCCGGCAGCGCGCCGCTCAGCGCGCCGCGGTTGGTCCACCCCTCCAACTCCGACAGCGGGCCGATGCGTGGGGTGTCCACAAAGTCGCCGGTGGCGTAGAGGGCGGCATCGAGGAACACGGGGCCGACCGACTGCGAGGGACTGCGCAGCTGCCAGTCACCGACGAGGTAGATCACCTCGCCCTCCTCCCGCACGATCGTCAGCAGCGGGTCGCTGGCGGGGGATACAGGCACCTCCGCCAGCACCTGACCGCGCTCCACCACCTCGATCTTGCTGCCGTGAGCGTAGAAAGCGTGGGTGGCCTCGTTGAAGGCGGCCGACTCGTCGGTAACGCCGAAGCCGGCGACCACGCCGGTGGGGCGTAAGGGCACCCGGAACTGCACGAAGCCGTCGCCGGAGATCGCAGCGATACTGCGGGCGCCGCCGTTCCACCCGAGGACATTTTCGTGAACCACCTGCGCCGGCGAGCCCTGGACGCCGGGCACCTCGGGGTAGCAAACCACGCCGCCTTCGTAGTGGGTGGTGACCGTCGGTGAGGGGGTAACCGTGGGCGGCGAGGTGCCCGGCACTTGGATGCCGGAGTACCCGGGTGGTACGACAGGACGCCCGGCATAGCCGTAAACGATTTCGCCGGTGAGCTCGTTGTAGTAGGGCGTGGTGCGCTGCGAACCGGAGTACGGGCTACTGAGGCTGGTACCGCGGGAGCTGTAACCTACCCCGACGCGGGTGCTACCGCCGCTGCCGCTGCTGCTACCGCCGATGCGGGGGCCGGCAGTGTGCTGCTGCGATCCAGGCGCCGGCCCGGTCTTGACGCAGTACGCCGGCACGGCCAACCGCGACGGGACCGCCGGAACATAGGTCGTGCTGCCGCGCTTGATCAGCCGGTTCGCCATGGATCACTGCGCCGGGATGGCGATGGCACCGTGGTCGATCACCTGCGGCGAGCCGCTGATGGCAGTGAGGCTGGAGAGGTTCAGGTCGCCGCCGGCCAGGCGAACGTTGCCCTGCACCCGCAGCGCGCTGGTGCTGGAGTCGCCGCTGTCGGCCAGCGTTTCCAACCGGAAAAACGTCGGGGTGCCGTTGGCGATGTACTCCCCCTCCCACGCCTCGCTCGAGTCCTTGAGAATCGTGCCGTCGTTGGCCGCGTTCTCCCACCCGAGCGGGGTGGAGCCGTCGTCGTCCACGGTGATTGTGCACAGCAGCGTGGCGCCGCCGAGCGCATCATCCGCGGTGGCAGGCTCGGGGCCCGCGTAAATCTTCATCACCAGCGTGGTCAACGCGGCGCGCAGCGAGCCGGTAACCGCCAGATGGTTGCGGATACCAGTGGAGAATTTAAGCGACATGGGACGCTCCTCAGATCAAGTTGGTCGGGACAAGGGTGAGGCCGGCAGCCACGCGCAGCTGCGCGCCGGCATCGACCGCGCGGGGCGAAGCGAAACGGGCGATGGAAAGCAGCAGCCCGGTGTTGCCGCCCTTGGCGCTGTTCGATACGAGAAACGCTCCATAGATGGTGCGTGCCGCGTTGAAGGTAAACACCGCACGGTTGGCGACGTTGTCAATCACGCCCACGCCGTCGTAGGCGTTCTGCCACAGGGGGCGGGTCGCCTCCTCGTAGGCCTGACTCTCCTGCGCGGAGGTCTGCAGGTCCGCCGCGGTCGTGTTCGACGTGGGCGTGTAGTTGCCTTGAAACACCCCCACATACCAGTTGGCGATCGGCGCCACGTCCCCCTTGATCAGGCCGACCACGTGGTCGACGCCCGCCCGCGGGATGACGTTGCGCACCGTCTCACCGACGTCGATGCGGCCGTCGGGATAGACGATCTCCGGGGTGTACTCGAACGTGAGTAGCAGGTCGGGCTTGTGGTTCATGGGTAAACGATCTCCGCGTCAACATAATCCCCGATGGTGAGGGGGTTGCTTTTCGGTAGCCCGCGCATGGTCGTCACCACCATCTGGTTGCCATCGCGCTCCACCACTCCACTGGCTGCCTGCGCGGCGATCAGCGGTACGTAATTGTCTCGGGTCTTGAACTCCAGTGCGCCGCCGGGCGACCCAACCACCAACCCGTCCGGGCCGAACCAGCTGGCACTCCCGTCGGGCAGTGCCGTGCCCGAACCGTGCGCTGCCCCACCCGGATGTATCTCCCGCTGCTGTGGCTGATCCGTCTCAACGTCGGTGAGCCAGTAAGTGTGGTCGGCCACCACGTACACGCCTCCATCGGTGGGCTGCACCACCGCGATCGGCGCCGAAAATTGGAAGAACCCGCGCGCCGGATACACGAGGTGGGGGCGCAACGGGTGTGTGAGCCACAACACGTTATCAACGGCTTGGAGTATAACGCCGCGGTGAGACGCCACCAAGCTCGCGCCGCCGACCGGCGGCTGGGCGAACTGCGTCTCCAGCGTGGCGGTGTCGTCGACGATACTGGTGACCACCAGCGGTCCCGCCTCGGTCGCTTCGCCCTGTAGGTACAGCTCGGTGCTGGAGACGAAGCCGGCGTAGAGGCGGACACGCCCGCCGACGGGTGGAGGAGGCAGCGCGAACACCAGCTGGCTCTGCTCGTTGACGGTGACCACGTCAGCGCGGGTCGTGCCGCCCTCCTCGCCGTCTGCGGAGACCCACGTGGCGGCGAACTTGTATGCGCCCGCCCGCAGCGCTCCGCCCGCTTGTACGGCTACCGCGGGTTGCGCAGTGACCGCCGGTACACCCCACGCGCGAACGCCGGCGCCGGGCCGGTAACGCAACGTCTCGTGGCCGGCGCAGAAGAACAGCTCGTTGTTGTGGACGCACCCGGCGAAGGCGCCGCCGGGGATCGTGCGCAGTACCTGCGACGCGTTGGTGCGCGTGTCGAACGCCACGAGGTCGGTGCCGTCGGCGATCAGCAGGGTCTCGCCCAGCGACAGTACGCCGCGGACCTCTGCGCCCTCGTAGCGGCGCTCGTAGCCGGCGCGCAAGGACATGGCCCCGCCGTTGAGCGGGTTGAGGTTGACCGCTTCGCGGAAAAACCCCTCGGGGATACGACCCCGAGGGTAGCGGTTGTTGGCACCGCGGGAGAAGTCCCCGCGCTTGGGCATGTCAGCCATCGGGGTAGGCCTCACGATCCAGTTCAAAGTGGACGCCGTCCACCAGCGGGCGCCGGCCCGCCCGGGATTCCCGCTCGACGTAGCGACGCGTCGCGGCGCGCAGGTCGATGGTGTCGTTGAGCGTCTCCCAGCACGCGCCCCACACCACCGGCACCTGCAGCTCGCGGGCAGCGCCGGCGAAAGCCTCGGCGATATGGAAGTAGAAGGGGTCGATGTTCCAGTTGACGCCGCCGTTCACGTAGGCCACCACGTCGATGGCCAGGCCGGACAGGTGGCGACTGCGCAGCGTCTTGGACTTGCCCTGGGCGTAGAGCTCGCGCTGCCGTTCGGCGGTGCGCAGCCCCTCGGTGATGGCGAAGTCGACGTCAGACAGCGCCAGGGCGCGGTGCGCGACGCGGACCAGGTCGGGGTGAACAGACTGAAGGTTGCGCACGGACCGCGAACCGAACACAAATTTGGTCAACTCAAATTCTCCGAATCTCGGGCATCCGTCGCTCGAGGCGTCGTGCGCGGAACTGCGTATATTGCCGGATAATACCAGCGTAGACCGCGCCGTTGCAGGCAGCGAACCCTATCCACAAGGAGCTGCTGGGGCCGGGCGAAAGCTCCAGCGCCCAGTGCACTAGCTGCATCATCAGGAATATCGCGCTGGTTGCCGTAAGCATTGCCACCACCTGGCAGTCCGCCACTCGCCCGCGGGCGTCGACGAGAAAGAAGGTGGCCCCCTGGTAAACCACATACCCGTGGAGCGCCAGCGCAGTGAGTAGGATTACCAGCATAGCGACCTCACAGTTTTACGCGACCGAGCACCTGTTCGATCGTCCCCTTCACCCGGACCTCGAGTGCCTCCAGTAGAGGGTATGCGAAGAACCCGCACAACATGATGGCGCTGTCTTTGTGCGGCGAGTCACCCAGCAGCGCGCCCATCACGTTGCCGACGAACGCGGCGACGATGACGTTGCAAATGAACACCCCCAGCCGAAAGACTTTGCGCTTGTGCGCCACCGAGAAGGCGGTACTGGCCACGGCGCCGAAGGCACCCAGCAGTCCGAGTTCCGCCATTTCCTGCAGCTTCTGGAGCGCCCGGCTGATATCCACTTCGAACATTATGTAGGCCCCTCACCGCTGCAAATTCAACGAGTCTAGTAGGGAGGGCCCAACCCGGCGACCGGTGACCACTCCGTATTGTTGCGCGTTCTGCTGCGTGACGTAGCGGGAGCGGATTGCCCGCCGAATGTCCTGCGCACGGATAGCGTAGTCGGGGTTGCTCTGGTTCCACTCCATGATCTTGTTCTGTGCCTCGGCTACCAGGGCGCCGTCGCCGGTGGCAGCGCCGAGGGCGAGCCGGGTCAGGTACCGTTGGCGCACCACGTTGGCGTGCTTGCTGGCCTGGTAGCCGGCGCCGCGAATCTCCTCCGCCTGGCGGCGATCGCCACTGCGTAGGCCCAGCATCCCCAGCGTGGTGTCCCAAATGCCCGGGTCGAAGTAGGTGATTTGCTGCGCAGTTTTGGCGCCATCAGCGTCGTGCCACGCGGCCACCAAGTCGGCCATCGGCTTGGGCATCATCGCCTTGGCGGCACCCTTGAAGTCGCCGTCCATCAGTTTCTGCGGGCCCTCGAATACCACGCCGGAGAGCAGGCTGGCCCACGGTCCGATGTTGCGCGACAGGTAGTAGGCCGCGGTCTCGGCGCCGGTGGCGTCCTTGGGGGCGAAGGCGCGGTCGCCGAGGATCGGCAGTAGCGAGCCGGAGTCCAGTCGGGACATGTCAATGATACCGGAGAGCAGTCCGTGAGCCATCCACTCGGGTACCGCGCGGGAGAACTCGGTGCGGCTGTCCAGTAGGTCGTCGTCGTCACGGAAGGCGTCAGCGATGGCGAACACGATCGGCGCGATCACGGTGCCCGCGGCGCCGGTGAAGGCGAGCTGGGTACCCATCAGCCACGCCAGCGTGCGGCGGGCGATGGCCTTCTCCTCCGGTGTGCCGTTCCAGGCGTCGCGGATATCTTTGTACATCATCGCCAGCATGTTGAAGCGGTATTGCTGGAACTGGAACACCAGTCGGCGGAACGGGCCTTGCATGATCGCCGCCTTGTTCGCCGTGGAGTAGTCGAACTGGGTGGTCTTGATCGCGCGCCGCGCCGCCTCGGTGATGGACTGCAGGTCGGTGTTGCCCGCTTCCAGCTCCAGCTTGGCGGTGGCGAAAGCGGTGACCTGCCGGTTGAATACCTCCGAGGCGTGCATCGCTTTCGAGGCCCACTCCAGCATTACCCGGCGGCGGGCCGACATGCGGCTGTAGTCACCTTCGGCAAGTTGGGTCACGTCGTGGGCCAGGGTGAAGTCGAGCTCGCCGGAGTCGTGCAGCGCCTGCAGTACCTGCTTGATGGTCGGGTCGATGTCCGCCTCGGGGTGGAGGAAGTCGCGCTTGCCGCCCACAAAGAACCTGGTCATGCCTTCGCGGATCGCGCGCATGGCCGGGCCCGACTTGTAGATGCCGGCCAGCCGCGGCAGCGCCACCATCGGGGTCTGCATGGCGTTGATGAACATTTGGCTCGGCGAGGTCATGTACATCAGGAAGCCGGCCTGGCTGAGGGCGTCAGCCAGCGGGCTGTGCTCGACATTCATCGACGCGGCGTGCTGGCCCCGCACAGCGTTGAGCACTCGGTCCATCTTCGCGGTGTTGGTGCGCCGCCCCGCCCCGGTGGCGGAGTCGCGCACCGCCTGGGCCATACTGAGGAGGTCGCGGCTGATTTCCCCGTCGAAGCCCACGGAGGCGATGTTGCGCGCGGCCTTGATCGCGTAGTCGTTGAAGGCGCGGAAGGCGTCAAGGTTGAAGCCCTCCACCCCGGTGCGTGCGTTGGCGTGGTTCAGCAAGCTGTGGCCCGGGAGGGCTGCCAGGTAGGTTTCCATTAGCGCGTCGCGCAGCGCCTTGCGGAACGCCTGCGTCGCCTGGTCGTCGCTCGACTCCTCGACCGGTACCACGGTGTCGGCGGTGGCCTCCAGCTGGGTAATGAGTTGGTGGTTAATGCCATCGAGCGACTGCTGGAACTCCTCGCGCTTGCTCACGCGGGTGTTGTAGGTGGTCTGCTGCTCAGGCGTCAGCGAGTTGAACAGGTTGGCCTCCGCCGCGACGGCCTGCGCTTCGGTGTCGTAGGCGGAGAACCACACGGCCTTGCCGGCGGCGTCGCGGACGGTGACGAAGTAGTCGCCGTAACGCGTCAGCGGCGAGTAGGGCCCGGCCTTGAGCTGTTTCATGGCGGTGTCGATGCGGCTGCCCACCGCCTGGCGGTAGCGGGGCTTGTCCTCCGCCACGACCTCGCCGTTCTCGTCGGTGCGCAGGCCCAGCGTCTTGACGATCTCGCGGCGCAGCACCTCGAAGCGGCGGTGCCACAGCTGGTCGTAGAGCGCCTGCGACTGTTTGAAGATCGCCTGCCCCTGGGTGCCGACCCGGCCCCACAGCTTCTGCAGGTGGGCGTGCGCCTGCCGGCGCTCCTGCTCGGTAAAGCCGGAGGCTTGGTAGTTGACGCTCGCCTGCTGGTCCCAGCCGCGGTCCGGCCACACCTTGTAGTGGGTGGCGTATTGCATCAGGACGTTGAGGTTGTCGAACGCCGGGCGGTTGCTGCGGCTGAACTTCTCCCACACGCGCGACAGCGACAGCGGCGAGGTGGTGAACTTCTCCTCGCCCTTGGGCCCGCGGTAGACCACTTCCCGGTCGCGGGTCAGGGTCTGGTTGGAGTCCGCCTCCTTCGCGCTCTTGTTCTGTACGAAGCGGCGCAGCGGGTTATCCGCCAGCGACGCGCCGCCGAACATTTTGGCGTAGGTCTCCTCAATCCAGTTGAGGGGCATCATGTCCATTGCCAGCTCGCGGACCTTATCCTTGATCGAGGACAGGGTGCTGCTGGCGGCGGAGCGGGTGGCGTCATAGACGCCTTTGGCGCTGTCGCTGAAGTCTGCGGGGGTCTCGTCGGCGGCGCGGTCTACCGTAGCAGCCAGGTGCTCCATCGCTCGGGAGAAGCGCGGCACGCTTTCCAGCGCACCCGGGTCGCCCAGCATCCGGTCGAGGGTGAGCCACCTGCGGTCGTCACGCAGACCATCGGAGCCGGTCACCGGGCGACCCTTCATATAGGCCACGGTGTCCTTGAGCAGGCGATCGACCTGCGCGTCGGAGACGGACAGGTCGCCCACGCCGATGAAGCTGTCGAAGCCGGCGCGGACCGCACTGCGAATCTTGCCCCACACGTCGCCGGTCAGCTTCTCGCCGGCGACGACCATGTCGACCAGCACCTCCTCCGCCGCCAGGTTGCGGCTGAGGCCGTTGCGCTCGGCCTTGTTGCGGATGCGCTTGCGGATCGCGGCGTTGGCTTGCAGGCGGTTGAGCACGGCGGGGAGCCGGTCGCCCAGCAGGCCGCCCAGTCCCTCGTGCGCGCGCTCGTGGTAAATGACCTCGCCGGCGTGGCTGCGGTCCCTGATGTTGGCGGCGATCACGTGGATGGAACCGTCGTCGGCGAACACCCCCGCTACGTCCGCCGGGGCCGGAATGCCGGTTGCTTCGGTGAAAGCCTCCACCGTGTCATGCAGCACGATCGGCGGCTTGCCGGCGCGGCGCGCGTTGGCCCGCTCCACCAGCTGGCGCAGCTGCACGGGGTGAATGCCTTTGCCCGCCTTGGCCGGCTCGCCGGAACGGTAGAAGCGCCCGGGCGGGCTGAGGTTCTCGTAGACCTGGTCGAACCACGCGGTCAGCGCCGCCTTCTCTGCGTCGGACAACGAGGCAAAGGACTCGGTGTCCTTCATGGCGCCGAACTGCTCGGCGGCTTCCTCGGCGCTGGAGGAGTCGGCCAGCATGTCACGCATGGCGGCGAAGGTGGCGTTCTCGTCGGGCTCCAGATCACGGGCCATCTTGCGCGCGGTGGCCCGAATGCGTGCGTCGGCCTCGGCGATCTCCGCGTCGACGGCGTCGGCCACCGGGGGCTCGGGTGCTGCTGTCGCGGCGGGCGGCGGGGTGATCGCCTCCTGTGCCGGCTCCGCGGCAGCAGCGTTCTCGATCGGTGCGGGGGGCGCGGGCTCGGGCTCCGCGGCAGGCGCCGGAACGGGCGCGGGTTCCACGGCAGGTGCCGGAACGGGCGCGGGTTGCTCCGGCATGTACTTCTCGCCCAGGGCGGCGGCAAAGGTCGAGGTGGTAGTCTCGTCCGCGCCCAGTTCGGCAGCCATGGCCTCGAGGAACGGGCGCGCCTCGGGGGAGCCGGGGGCCACGCCGGCGGCGACGGCAGCCTCGGAGAAGCGAGCCCACGCCTTGCCGGAAATCTGGCGCGGGGTGACTTTCAGGTCTTTGGCGAGGAACTCGCGCCAGCCGCGGGTCTGCTCCGCCGGGATGCCTCCCAGTGCCATCGACCGCTGTTGCGGCGGGACGGCGGCGGGTGCCGGGGCAGGCGCTGCGTCAGCAACAGGGGCGGCGTCTGCCAGCGGCAGACCGAACAGGTCGCGGCTTTCGGGCCCGACGATCGGCGGGGAGCCGGTGACGGAGGACACCAGGGCGTCGATGGCCTGCTGCAGTGGCGTGGGTGCGTCGAGCGGTAGCCCCATCTGGTTAGGGGAGGTCGCGGGCGGCGAGGCGAGCGCCTCGGGCGCGCGGCGCCCAAGGGTCGCCAGCTCCTGCGGGTCGCCCAGCAGGTCAAGGCCCTCGCGCAGGTTGTAGGCCATGGTGCCGCGCGGCTGGCTGGCGATCTCCGCCACGGCAGGGAGCGGCAGGCCTTCGTCCACTTGCGGCAGAGGAATCGAGCCGTAGTCGGCGGCGAGCTCCTCCACTTCGGGCAGCGGCGGCGTGGGCGGCGCTTCGGAGACGCCGCGCAGCTGGTTGAGCAGTCGCTCGAACTCGGACTCGGTGGGCAGCGCGGTCTCGTCGAGGACGATCTCCTCGGGTTGCGCGGCGACCTCCTCCACCTGCGCCAACGGCAGGTCGAGTCGCACGGACAGCGGACGTGGGTCGGCGCCCGCGGCGGCGCCGGTCTGGTTGAGCAGTTGCTCGCCCTGCTCCCGCAGCGGCGTCCGCCGGCGCGGCCCTGCGGTGGCGGCGCCCATGCCCGCACCAATTGCGGCGCCGGCCAGTAGGCCCAGCGCTCCCGCCTGACCCACGCCGTCGGTGACCGCAACGCCGGGGGCGAACAGGTTGGCTGCGGCCTGCTCGACCATCGACAGGGGCGCTTCCTCCGCCCCCGCGCGTAACGCGCCCAGCCCGGTGCTGCGCACCAGCCCAGGGGTGGCGCCGGCGGGGCCGGCGAGCGGTCCACCCATGAGGCGGTTGGCGACACGGGCTTCCAGCGCGCCGGCGCCGGTCAGACGCCCCAGCGCGTAGGTGGCCGGAGCGACGATCGCGGCAGCGCCGAGGCCGCCGATCTGTTGCAGGTTTTCGCCACCGCCCGCCTCGCGGATGGTGTTGATCGCATCCACGTTGGTGGCGCCGGCGGCCTGGGCCGCGCCGGTACGCAGGGCCGCCCGGGTGGCGCGCTGGCGAATGACGTCGGGTGCGGCTTGGGCGGCAGCGGCCACGGTGCCGGCGCGGCGGGCTGCGGCCACGGAGGGGATCAGCGACGGCAGGTTGGATACCACCAGGTCGCCCATCAGCGACGGGCTGGATACATATGCGCCGATGCCGGGGAGGATGCCCCGGTCGAACGCCGCTTGCGCGGAAGCGAGGTCGCGGCGCAGCGGCGCCGAGCGCGCCTCCTGCAAAATCTGCTGGGTGCGCGCAAAATTTTCAGACAGGCCGATACCGCGGTCCAGCAGGCCGAGGGTGGCGACGTTGCCCAGCCCGTAGGCGGCCTGGCCGAGACCGACGGCGCCGGACAGGAGCTGGACGCCTAGGTCGCCAACGACCTCCCCGCCGGTACGGGAGCGGGAAGCCTCGTGCGCGGCGAGCAGGTCCGCAGTTTGTTGGCGGTAGAGCGCAGCGCGCTGAGTCGGGGTGACCGCCACGGATTATCTCCTGGTCTGCAGTTGTTGCTCGACCGCCCGCAGTCGTAGGTACGCACCGAGGTCGGTGTTCTCGTCCAACGGGATGGCACCGCCGGGGCCCATCAGCCCCACGACGTTGCCCGTGGCGTCGAGGATCGGCGTTGCGTTGCTCTGCTGGCCGGGACGCGAAAGCGCCGCCAGGTCGTGCAGGCTGTAGCCCGCCTCGCGGGCCTGCTGCACCAGCCCCAGTCGGGTGAGAATCTCGTTCGCCTGCGCCGCCCGCAGCGCCGCCTGGGCCGCGTCACCTTCAGGGTCCGCCCCCAACTGCGCGGCGTAGGCGCGTGCGTTGGCAGCGAGCCGGGCCGCCTCGATGGTACCCGCGGCACCAGCCTGCCGGCCCGCCAGGTTGTACTGCCCGGTCAGGTCGGCGGTGGCCAGCGCGCCCTGGTTGGCCAGCAGGCGCTCCTGCAGCGCCGCCTGGGCGGCGAGGGTCGCCCGGCTCATGTCGGCGCCGGCGCCGATCTGCGCAGCAGTCAGCTTCGCGCCGGCGTTGATATTGGCGACGTCCAGCTGAGTGCCGGACTGCAGCTGGCCAAGCGCGAGCTGGTTGTTAAGCGCCTGCGCCCGGGCCGCCGCGCGGAAAGCGACCGGGTTAAAGTTGCGGCTGCCGGGACGCAGCGCGCCGTCGGGCATCCAGCCGGAGTTACCCACGCTGATGACCTGCGGGCCGCCGGCGGGTGCGGCGGTAGCGGGGCGTGCGCCAGCGCCCCACGCGGGGGCGGTCAGCGAGGCAGGCACCGGGATCGACGTGGTGTTCTGGTTCGGGAGCATGTACCGCTGCGAGTTGCTTATATCGAACGCGGTCTGCCGCTCCGGCGCGGGCGCCGGGCGTGCGGGCGTCGGGAGCGCGGGCGCGGCGACACGGTAGACGTCGGTGTCAAGCAGTGCCGGCGGCTGCGCGACGGCGGCGCTGGCCGCCGGTGCGGGCGCCGGCGCTGCCGCGGGGGTCGGGGTCGCAGGGGCCGGGGTCGCAGGGGCTACCAGCGGGGCGCGGGCGGGGGTGGCGCGGGTGGTGCCGTCCACAGGCTCCGGCGCTCCGGTGAGGCCCAGCCAGAAGTCCCGCGCCGCCGGCGCAGCAACGCCGTAGGCCGCCGCGGTAGCGCCGATCGCGTTATCGATCGCACGCGGTACAGTGCGCAGAACAGGTACCTGGTAGGTAGCAGCGTCGATCACCTGCCCTGGCAGGTTGCGCACGGCGGTGCCGGCGCGCCGGGGCAGCGAGGCGCCGGGGGCGGCGCGGGATTGTTCGGGGACCGCCCCCCGCAACCATTCGGGCGTCGATGCGCGAAGCAGTTCTTCAACAGTTGCCACTGGAGCGTGCCCCCCTCAGTCCAAACTGCACCGGACGGCGCAGCAGGCGTTTCATGTGTCGCTTGTAATCGTCGACCGCGGCGTTGAATTGCGTCTTGTGCGCGCTCGCCTTGGCCATGTTCTCGCCGTCCACGTCGTGGTTGCGCAGCGCCCGCCACGCGGCCCACTCGAGGAGCTCGAGGTGGAAGTCCTCGTCGATCTCCGGCTCGTTGTTCTCGGCCAGGGAGAGAGGCTTCAGCGGAAGCCGGGCCACCGTCAGCTGCAGGGTGGCGCCAGCGAAATCGGCGTTGGGGGCCGGGACGAGTCGCAAGGTGCGGTTGGCCTCGTCCACGACAAAGAGCCGGGGCCGCCCGGGAGCGACCACCGCATTACGCGCTGGCTGCAGCGCCACGGCTGCGGGCCAGCCCCGCGTCGACGGGTGCGAGCTGGACACCACCTCGGTGCCGTTCACCTCGCCGTGGTACACCTC
>Ga0265293_10001926_pt1 | contig 43634 bp, 52 predicted proteins | sample Munlanlewell138R_FD_192505 | JGI IMG/M metagenome (GOLD analysis project Ga0265293, IMG submission 192505) | Leachate microbial communities from a municipal landfill in Southern Ontario, Canada - Leachate well 138R | ecosystem: Engineered > Solid waste > Landfill > Unclassified | place: Canada...
CTCCAATTATTTTTCCTCCGATGCTTTTTGCATTTTCCGTCGCAGCATTCCCAACATTACTTGCAATACCGGACACTTCGACAAGAAGATGATCTATTTTCTCTCCTGCGAGATATAGGGCGTATAATTGGTCTTTTAATAAATTAATTTGCCTTTCTGCAAATGAGGGTTTTTGAAATTGAAATTCAGGGACATAAGAAGGAAAATCAATTTCAATTTTAGGCCCTTCTTTCCATATATACACTCCATATTGATTTTTTTCTATAGCCCCGCTTATATTTACAATAAAGGGAGATATATTATCTATTCCTCCTGTCCACTGACTTCCTGCGGTCATCGTGGGTGTTTCAATTTCCCTTGAAGAATAAATATTTATTTCAATTTTATTATTTTTCGGGTTATAAAGCAAAATAAAGGGAAAACTGACATTTTCAACTTTTCCAGTATAAGTTTTGTAAGAGAAAGGGAAATTCCCTCCTCCCGTTCTTAATTCGTTCTTTAGTAGCCACTCTATAGCATATTTCTTTGCTTCATTAGCTCCCATTTCCCAAAAAGAAGAAAAGCCAAAATCAAGGAAAATGGGAGCTAATTTAGTTCCAGTTTTAACAAAATCCCCCACTATTTCCTTTGGCGCTTGAGTTATTAAATAATTAAATGAGTTTAATTGTATCCCTCTTCTAAGAAGAATTAAAATAGCTTCTTTTTCAGGTTTTGAAATGGGCGAAGTAACTACCTTTATCCATTCATTTGTTATTTTTTGGTTAAGAGTACTAACTATTGAATTTATTTCCTTTTCAGGAAGTTGAATTTTATATTCTTGTTCTAAAAAATCTTCTTCATTAGAAGCGTTTATTACAGAACTAAAAGGGAAAAACAGCGATACTAAAACCAAACAGAAAATAAGCTTTTTTACGTTTTTTTTTCCGCAAAACATTAAATTTTATATTTCTATTGAAACTTTTTCTATAAAATTATCAAAAAAATCAACACATTTTTTGCTATCTTTTGTAGAAATATAAGTTTCAAAAATGTATATTTTTTGCTTAATTGGTATTTCAATTAAAATATAAAAAAATGATGATAAATTTTGGGCAAGTTCTTCTGATTCGCCATAAAAGTTTTTTAATGCCTTATAATTACTTATGCTAACTACTTCTTCATTATCGCTAATGCTTCCAGATCTTAATATTGTTTCTATATAATTAAATCTTTGTTCATCGTTTTTAATATAAACATTAATAACGCACCCCTGTATTGGAATAGGTACCCAAGAAGAATTTGGATTTAATTCTATCTCTGGAGTTGATAATACTATCCCATATTCATTTATCCCTCCTGACCATGTAATTTCTTCTGTTTCTTTTACCCCCCACCCCTCCGGAACCATAAAACTTAACCCAGCATTTTCATTCACAACCACTTTCCCTTCTTCTGTTTCTATAATTTCATAATTATCAGTACTTTCATATTCTACCTGACTTGGTATCTCCCAGTAGCTTTCTCTTATTTCTTTCTTATATCTCAAATAATCATATATAAGATATGATATTAAGGTGAAAGAAAACAGAAAAAGGATGAGAAAAAAGATGATTTTATTTCTTTTATTCATAAATTTATCTTTATTAAAACAGTAAAATCGCCATAATAATAAAGGCGGCTAGCGATTAGGCTATTCTAACTCTTTTTGAAAAAAATAGAACTGTGGAAAACTAAAAATTAAGAAATTTAGCATCTTTATTTATTATTCCAATTCCTTTTTAATAACACTATTGACAGTATTATCTGGTGTGGTAGAATTAAACCACAAAATAAAATATTAAAAATATGTCTAAAAATTTACAAAAATTTGGAAAAAACCTTAAGAACTTAAGAATAAAAAAGGGCTTAGGATTAAGAGAGATCTGTAAGCTTGCTAATTATGATCCCAGTAACTGGAGTAAAATAGAAAGAGGAAAAATGTCTCCACCCTCTGAGGAACTGATTTTGCAAAAATGGGCAAAAATATTAGGACTAAGAACAAAAAAAGAAATTCAAAAATTTATTGACGAAGCAATCATATCGCAAGGCATAATTCCTCAAGATATTTTATCTCATACCAGCGCAATTGAGCATCTCCCGGCTTTTTTTAGAACTTTGCGAAACAAAAAACCAACAAGAGAAGAAATTGATAAATTGATAGAATTGATAAGAAATGCTTAATAAAGATTTTAAAGCTCCCTTTTTAGGAAATATTGAAATTAGATATAGAACAGAGACTTTTAGAAGAAAGTTCTGGAATAATTCAATTCCTGTAAATATAGAAGATATAATAGATATAACTCTAAAAATAAATGTTATTCCGGTGCCAAATTTAATTAAATTTTGCGATACAGATGCATTAATTGCTTCTAACTGGAAATCTATTTACGTTGATAAAAATAAGTATTTAGATGAAAGATACACAAACCGTCTTAGGTTTTCATTCGCTCACGAAATAGGACATTTTGTTTTACATAAGGAAATTTATAAAAGCTTTAGCATAAAAAGTTTTGAAGATTTTTATAAATTAATTGACCAAATTCCTCAAGAACAATACGGATATATTGAAACTCAGGCAAATAAATTCGCAAATTACCTTCTTATACCAAGAGATATACTGTCACTAGAGAGAAACAAACTTATAACAAACGAAAAAACTGTTGATCAAATAATAAAATCAAAAAAAATAGACGATAAAACAATAGATTCCTATATTGCGATACCGCTCTCAAAAATATTTTGTGTTTCAGAAGATGCTATGGAAATTGCTTTAAGCGATATTCGTTCCTAGTGTTATTGTTTTTTTTACAAAAAAATAACTGAAGAATAAAAAACAACAATTTACTAAATGTAATCTGGATTTTTTATCAATTTCTTCTCTTGCTGTTTTTTTGTTTCGCAAGGTTCTAAAAAAAGCCGCCTGCAAGCGCAAGCGACAAAGAAAGAACAATTTAAACGGATGAAAAAATATTCCAATCCTCCCTGTCTTTTGTATATCTTATAAACAAGTTTTTAGAATAACCACTTAAAACTATTTTCACCCGATAACATCCAAGCAAAAGCAACTTATAAACAATTCTGGCAACTTTTTCCTCTTTTTGTTGCCCTAGGGCGCTTAAACAATATTTGACTTCAGAAGAAGAAAGAGGAATTCTCCTCCTTCGCAATACTCTTAATATAAGCATCAGAGGATCTTTATCGTTAAAATCAAGCGATTCACGCCACTTATCAAATCCTTCTTCAATTCCAAGATTCTTATCCCACAGTTCTAAGAAATGCTCAAAGGACAAAAAACATTTAAGACGGCGCCAATAAAGGCATTGAAAAAGGCAAGAAGAAAATTCTTCTTGCTGATTTAAGGTAAGTTCCTGCCAAAATTTATTGAATGTAATTTCTGCAGCGTCTTTGGCATTTTGCCTGAAACATGGCAAGCGGTTTCGGCAAGGCCTGACTTCAAGCATCCTATAAAGAGCAAGAATTAAAGCAATACTCATTCCGGAAAGAAGATTATCCGGTTTTGACATGATTTTCTCCTTTGCTTTTGCTTTTTCAGATTGAAAAGACAGTAGTTTTTAAATGTTCAACAAAAGAGCTACAATTTAGAATAACCCATAAGCAATATTTTACAAGAGAATATTATTGACTTAATTTAACGGTTTTGCTAAAAGTACAGCAGCACTCTTCTACCCAAGGAGGAACACTGTGGACAACAAGCAAAAAAAATTAAACCAATGTTTGGGATTATTAAACGGAGAAAGGTGCAAAGAAATGCTCCCTAAAGGAAAACATTTTTGCAAACAATGTCTTAAAATAAAAGATTCAGCATCCGGAATTGACGAATTTAATTTAAGAACGGACGGGGTCGTAATAAGAAAAGGGATTCTTTCCATTTAATATTTCTCTTGGGGAAAACAAAAAAGCGGCTAAATTCTTAAAAACAGCAACAGCTGTAATTGAGAGTAAAGCCGCTTTCTTTTTTTGCAATAAATTAATTAAAAACTTTCAATAACAATCCAGATTTCTCTGCCTCTTACAGAATTGTAATAGAGTTTTTCTCCTATAACAACCGGACTGTATACTTTCCCAGGCTCTTCTATTTTCTTATTGCCTACTATTACCGTTTGAGAATATCCCACTCTTGAAAGATAGGAAAGCTTGTTATCAGGCCCGAAAGATAGATAATCTAGTCCATCATATCTTTCCTTTTCTTCTCCGTTTAACACGACGAACTTTCTTCTTGGTAATCTCGCTATATAGCCAAATTCTTCTCCGTTTTCATTAAAAGCCAAATAACTTACGCTTTCATATCTTTCGTGCTCTTCTCCGTTTAAAACGACAAGCCAATCATTTCCGATTTTCGCCGCATAAGCAAAATTATTATTCGGTCCGAATGTTAAAAGGTTTACACTGTCATACTTTTCCTTTTCTTCTCCGTTTAAAACGGCAAACCAGCCATCACCCTCTTTTGCCGCATAAGCAAAATCGTTATTTGATCCAAAGGTTAAAATACTTGTACTCTCATACTTTTTCCCTTCCGTTTCATTTAAAACAACAAACCATTTTCCGTCTTCTTTGGCGTTATGGGCAAAGTTTCTTCCGTCAGGACTAAAAGTAAGGCGATTGACGCTTTCATATTTTTTCCTTTCTTCCCCATTAAAAACAACAAACCAGCTATCGCCCTCTTTTGCCGCATAGGCAAGATTGTTATTTGAAGCAAAAGTCAAAAGACTAACACTGTCATATTTCTTTTCTTCATCGCCATTTAAAATAACAAACCACTTTCCGTCTTCTTTGGCGTTATGGGCAAAATTTCTTCCGTCAGGGCTAAAAGTTAATTGATTTACGCTTTCGTATCCTTTTTCTTGCTCTTTCCCGTTTAAAACGACAAACCACTTTCCATTTTGTTTTGCCGCATAGGCAAAGTTATTATTCGGTCCGAATGTTAAAAGACCTACGCTATCGTATTCTTTCTGCTCTTTCCCGTTTAAAACGACAAACCATCTTTCATCCCAAGTGCTTGACCTATAAGCAAATCTTTGGCGATTATTATTAAAATGGATTATAAAATCACCCGTATTGTTATCTCTTTCCGGCCTGTGACTTTCCGGAATCGTAAAAAGATTTGTTGTGGAAATAACATCCCTGGGAACTTCTTGCCTGAAAAACCAAAAATAGAGAGCGGGAATAATTAAAAGGACAACAATAGAAACAGCAACAATAATCGCAACAAACTTCGGATTCTCTTTTTTTGTCCTGTCAAAACTTTCGTTAAAAATATTTTTTCCTTCTATCATGGATTTTTAAAATTAAAATTTGTTTACCTATCGTATTATAGCCAATTGCAATAAACATTGTCAACAATAAAAAAGTATTTAAAAGGCAAATATAAAATTTTGAATTAAAAAGGAAAAATGATATTATCCACCAATGCAATTATGTCCAAAAAAACAACCATAATTTTTATCATTGTTGTCATTCTGTTTTCCTTTATTTTAAGAGTTTGGCAATTAAACAAACCTTCTCTTTGGATAGACGAAGGATTTACAATAAACGCTTCTTTAACAATTATTGAAAAAGGAGTGCCAGTTCTTGATTCAGGACTGCCTTATAAAAATGGAGTATTTTACAACTATCTTGTCGCCGGACTTATGAAAATAAAAGATTTTGATCCTTTTTCCCCTTGGCAAGCCCGCCTGCCTTCCGTTTTTTTTGGAGTCCTTTCTGTTCTAGTTGTCTATTTTTTATCAAAACATCTTTTCAATAAAAATGTCGGGCTTGTTTCCTCTGTAATCATGGCTTTCAGCTATTGGGAAATTGCATGGTCAAGACAAGCCAGAGGATACGTCGCTTTGCAGTTTTTTCTGCTTCTCTCTTTCTATTTTCTTTGGAAATGGCTTGAAAAGAAAGATTTCAAATTTCTTGTCTTTTTTTTCCTCTCCTTGTTTTTTTCCTTTTTAAGCCATCATTTAGCGGTTGTTTTCATCCCCGGATTTATTTTAATCGCTTTATTATTTCCAAAAAAAAGAATTTCTTTTAGGCAATGGATTTTTTTCTTTTCCATTTTTGCTATTTCCCTATTTCTGTTCCGGTATATGGCAAGTATCCCAAAAATAGATTTTTATAATTACTTTCCCCATTACAATCGTTTTATAAAAAATGAATTATGGATCTTTTTCTTAGGCACGCTAGGCGGTCTCTTCTTGGGAATTTTTGACAAAAAAAAATATGCCACCGTTTCTCTTTTTTTGATTACTATTTCCTCTTATTTTTTTATTGCCGGATTTATAAATGTAATCCATTACAGATATCTTTTCCCTCTTTTCCCCTTTGTTATTATTCTTTCCTGCTATTTTGTTGTAAGGTTTTTTCAAATAATTCAAAATATTTTAAGAATAAAAAATCCTCTTTTTAGCTTTATTCCTTCAATAGTCCTGATTGTTTTCCTTTCATTCCCTCATCTCAATTTTATTCCAAAAGAAAACTATCTTCTGGAATACGGCTCTCCTCAGCCAAACTTCAAAGAGGCATATCTTTTTATAAAAGAAAACAGAAAAACAGACGATATGATAATTTCTCCCTATACCCATCTTAGTAAGATATATCTTAATGATGAAGGATTCTGGCTTCCAACAAGCTTGTCGGGCAGGAAAGAAGAAATAGAAGGAAGAACAATAAATGGAAGGGACTATTATACAAACGCTCCCATTGTTTCAAATGATAAAGAGCTTTTGGAAATTATCAATTCAAAAAGCGGCTATATTATCATTGACCAAATGGCAAAAAACAGAATCAATAAAACAGTAATCTTGATAAACAGTCATGAAAAAGTTGAGATAATTTACAAATCCGAAGCCCCGAAAATGGGCAATATTTGGGTTTACAAATTTTAATCGTTCTCTATCAGCTCCTTTATATGATAAGGGCCACCTTTGCGCGCTTTGTAATAATTTTTTAAAGCAACATCCATAAGAAGTCCGGAGGTAAAAAAATGGATGCCTATAAGTATCATAAAAAATCCTGCCATTGGCAAAATTGAACCGCTAAGATAAATAAATCCAAAAATTCTTAAAAAAAACAAAAGAAAAATAATAAAAAGTCCAGAAAAAGAAATTAAAGCTCCAATTCCGCCGAAAAAATGAAGAGGCCTTCCTGAATACTTGCGCCAAAACCATAAAGAAATCAAATCCAAAAAGCCCTTTATTATTCTTGTAAAAGTGTATTTTGTTTTTCCGTTTTTTCGAAATCGATGATTGACTTTTATCTCTCCTATTTTAAATCCCTGCCAGCGAAGAATACCCGGAATAAAACGATGAATCTCTCCATAAAGATCAAGATCATTAAAGCATTCTTTTTTGTATGCTTTGAGAGTGCATCCGGAATCATGAATACCGTCTTTTATAAGAATCTTCCTGAAAAAATTTGCAAAAAACGAAGCCATAATTTTGGAAAAGCAATCTTTCCTTTTGCATCGCCAGCCAGAAACAACATCATATCCTTTTTCGATTTCTTTTATTAAAGAAGGAATATCATTGGGGTCATTCTGATTATCGCCGTCCATTGTTATTATAATATTTCCTTTGCTCATTTTAATTCCAGCATCCAGGGCGCAGCTTTGGCCGAAATTCTTCCTGAAGCTTATAATCTTAACCGGCTTTAATTTTGAAAGAACCTCAAGAGTATTGTCCGTAGAACCGTCGTTTATAAAAATAATTTCATAAGAAAAACCAAGACGGCTTAAAACACCCTTTGTTTCTTCATAAAGGTCTTTTACGTTTTTTTCCTCGTTATAAACAGGAATAACAATTGAAAGGTCTTTTTTGTCCTTGTCCATGGAAATTAAGGTTCCACTTATCCTCTTTTTATAGTATAATGGTATAATAAAAAAAGAGATTAATCAATAAAAAAATGAATTTTGAACAATCAATTTTAACGTTAAAAGAACAGCTTAAATGCCATCTTGAGATAAAAAACAATAAAGGCATCAAAGCTGAAAACTTTGTTTTAGTCGGAATGGGCGGATCTGCCCTTGCCGGCGGAATTATAAAAAGCAACAATCCCAAAATTCCTCTTGCAATCCATAAAAGTTACGAATTGCCGTATATAAAAGAACCTCAAAAAACCCTTGTTATTTTCAGTTCTTATTCAGGAAACACCGAGGAAACTCTTGACGCTCTTATTGAGGCCAGAAAAAGAGGATTAAAAATGGCCGTCATTTCAAAAAACGGAAAACTTCTTCAAATTGCTAAAAAAGAAAATCTTCCCTATATTGAAATTCCTAATCTTAACTTGCAGCCAAGAATGGCTCTCGGCTTTAGCACAGTATCTCTTATTCAAATTTTAAACTTAAAAAAAGAATTAAAAAAACTAAAAGAAACTGCAGAAAAGATTGACTTTTCTCTCCTAAAAAAAGAAGGAAAATCTCTCTCAGAAAAGCTAAAAAACCTTGTTCCGATAATATACGCTTCCGATAAAAATATAGAAATTGGGTATAACATGAAGATAAAATTCAATGAAAATGCCAAAGCGCCTGCTTTCTGCAGTCAAATCCCGGAATCAAATCATAATGAAATATCTTCTTTAAATAAAAAAACAAGAAAATTTGCAAAAAACCTTGTTCCTCTTTTTTTAAAAGACGAAAGCGACCATTTGAGAATAAAAAAAAGAATGGAAATTACAAAAAAGATTTATAAAGAAGAGGGATTTGAAACAATTGAAATTGAAATTAAAGGAGATTTTTTTGAAAAGTACTTTCTTGCCGGGGTTTTAACCGACTATGCGACTTTCTTTCTCGCGCAACACTACGGATTTGACCCTTGTTCTGTCCCAACGATAGAGAAATTAAAAAAAGAAATGGAAAAATAATTATTTCAGAAAAACAAAAAAGCGCCTTTTTTATTGGCGCTTTTTAGAATCACGCTATTTTCCTTCTTTTGCTTTGTTGAAGTTTTCTCCAACTTTTTCCCAGTTAATAACTTGCCAAAAATTATCAATAAATTTTGCCCTATCGTTTTTATAATCCAAATAGTAAGTATGCTCCCAAACATCAAGAGCCATTATGATTTCCGAATTCGGATATAAAAAGAGGTTATGTTTTTCTATTTGCCCTATCATCAATTTTCCTAACCTTTTTTCATAAAGAAGAACGCCCCATCCCGATCCTTCGACCGAAAGGGCGGCTTTTGAAAATTCTTCTTTAAAACGTTCTACGCTTTTAAATTCATTTTCAATCTCAAAGAGAAAATCTTCTTTTAGTTCCCTCTTTTCTTTTTCAGGCGTCATGATTTTCCAAAATATCTCATGGAGAATATGCCCTCCTAAATTAAAAGAAAGAAACTTCAATTTTGATTTCATATCAATTTGAGAATCATCTTTTCTTGATTGGCTAATTTCTTCCAAAATCTTATTGGCATTATCAACATAAGCCATGTGGTGTTTTTGGTGGTGAATTTTCAATTGTTCTTCCGAAATATATGGCTCAAGAGCATTATACTTATAATCCAGTTCCGGAAGATTGTATTTTTTTTCCATATTTTTTGAAAAATGCCTAAAGATTCCTCTAGGCGCATAATCAATTATTCCATCATTTCTTCGACTTCTTCTTTCCCTTTTTCTGTTTCTTCTTTTTGCTCGTTATCAAGCATCATAAGAAGGGTTTCAAATTCCCCTATATGGGTTTTTTCTTCGCGGGCAATATCAAGAAGAACTTTCTTTATATTTTCATTTTCAGTCAAATCGGCCATTTGTTCATAAAAAGAAACTGCATCAAGTTCGGCAATCATACCCGCTCTTAAAATTTCTTTGTCTATATTTGATTTTTGGACCTTTCCAAGATCAAGCGGAAGTTTTGATAACATTTTTTTATAGCAACCATAAAAAACTTCATAGCTGCATAATTAAAGTTTATAAGCGACTTTTATGCCCTGTTTTTTCGGAAACAAGACAAACCGGACAATAATTATAGAGGCGACTTTGCACTGCTTCTTCTTTATCTTTATCATAATTTAAAGTAGAAAGCCATGCATTAAAGTTAGCCATACATAAATTGCACTCCTTTTTTATATTTTTATAGTTTTTTACTGTCTTTTTCATCATTTTTTGTTTTTAATTTTTCAATCTGACCTTTATCTATATTGGTAAATCTATTGAGAATGATTACTAATTAGATAGTATTATTAATATAGAAAATTGTCAAGAACTAAAAAAATTAAAATCTAACCGGGATTACTAATTCATCGTCATATTCCTTAAGTCCTGAAGGATTGTCTTTTAAAAAAACCAATTCCCCTTTTTGACTTTCAGGTTTTTCAAACACAATTTCCGCCTCAAAAGGAACAAAGTTTTCAGTCATCCAGTCACTCTTTGCTGTAGCAATAGCATAAGAAATAACTTCTCCTTTTTCGTCTTTCAGATAAATTGGAAAACTGGCTTCAAAAAACCAAAAGCCCCGCGCTTCTCCGCTGATAAAAAGAGGACTTTCGATTTTATCGTTTGGACGAGGATTGTTTACGAATATCAAATCGAGTTTTTCTTTTTCATTTCCAATATCTTCTGCAAAAAAAGAGTTATTATAGCTGCACTGTCTGGGATAAGTTTCAATAACAGGATATCCAGCAAGAACGCACTCTTCAAAATTGGAAATCAATCTTTCTTCTTTTTTAACAAAAAAGAAAAAATAGGTAAAAAATAATACCGATAAAAATAAGACAATTGAAATTATCATTAATACTTTTTTCTTCATATTTTCATAATAGCAAAATATTTAAAAAAATAAAAACCCCTTGATATTATCTCAGGGTTTTGTGAATATTTTAAAATCTTTAATCTAATCTATTGCCGGAACCCAAGACGGGTCCAGATTTTGAAAGGATTTTCTATCTTGATAAAGCGCCCTTCCAATTGTCGCTCTATCAACCTGATTAAGAGGGACTCCCGCCCCTATCTTTGCCCAAACATACGGGACAGGAAACCTTAGAGCGTGGCCGCCCATAATAATCTCCGTAAGAATATCCCCATCTCCCTGAGGAACAAAAACGTCACAAATATTATCCGAGCCAATCATGACAGGAACCCCTCTTTTGCACAATTCAAGCATCCTTGCTATTGAGTTGTGAACGGGAGCATTAATTGGCCGCAGTTGTCTCATTGAAATTGCCGCCGTGGGACAAATAATTATTCCAATATTAAGCTCCAAAAGCCCGTCAACAAGTTTTCCAAATCTCTCTTCAGAATATCCCGAAGGGGAAATTGAATGTATCGCCCAAATTGCAGGGCCCTTATGATCGGAAATCTGGGGCTGATCAAGCCACCTTAATCCCTCAATAAGAGTTTCTGTCCCGACCTCATTTGGGTCGTTGGCCTGGTCAAGATGAATATGAACCTCTTTTTTAAGTTCGCATCCAAGCTCAATAACTCTTCTCAAATGATTCCTAAATCCGATTTTTCCGTCTCTTTCTCTTGGGTCAAGATAATCATCTTTTTCGGGCAAAGCGGAAATAAAGTTAGCCATTTTTGCCCCTTCAACAAACATTTCCCACCTTCCGGTTCCTTCTTTAAATCCGAAAATAGGATTGGGGGCAATCTCAATTTCAATAAGGTCTCTGAATTGCTCTTTTAACTCCAGGGCAACTCTAAGAGCAAGAAATCCATCCTCGCCAATGTCGCTTGCAACATCAATGCAAGTGCAAAGACGAGTCGTCCCATAATCAATAAGACGGTTTAAAGTATTTGCCATTCTTTCTCTCAGGTTATCCTTTGTATAAGCAAGGCCTCTGTGAAGGTCGCCCGTCAAATTCTGCTTAACGGCAAGAGGTAAAAAACTGGCTTCAATCGGAGTAGTATTGATATGTTCTAAATATTCTTGCAATAAAGTATCCGCCCTATCAAGATGGGCATGGGCATTGCAAAACCCACCCAGCTTTTGAACGGATTCAAGTAATAATTTTGCATAAGGAGACAAAAACCTTTCAATAACTATAGATTTTTTTAAAGGTGCTTTTTTTCTCATTCCTTGTCCTTTCTTTCAAAAGAAATGATGTTCCTCTGAAAACTTACTCCTTTTGCCCCTTTTTGTCAACAAAAAAAGGTGGCATAATAGCCACCTTTTTTTACGTAATTAAGGAATCTTCCTTCCGTCAGGAGTAAGAGAAGGATATATTTCTTTATCTATTGTTCTGATAAAGCATTCCCTTCCCGATCCATGGGAAAAAGACCAGTTATAGTCGTAAAAATAAACCATAAACTCCTCTTCATCAGAGGCCAAATTAAATTCTGCACACAGCTCAAAAGAATCTTCTCCTTTTATAAAGTATTCATATGGCTTGTCGTTTTGAGTGTCTTTTGGAACTCTGTATCCGCTTATCAAATCTTCAAGTTCAACTAAATCTTCAGGCAAGCGCTCTTTTTTTTGAAAAAAAGAAACAATCTGCCACTGTATACCATTAAGGTCTTCTATTTTCTGACGGTCAAACCGGCTTAATCTTTCTTTCTGAGGAGACCCAGCCAAAAAGAATCCTCCAATAACCATAAGAAAAAAAATAAAAATAACTCCCGCTGCCCAATATTTTCTTTCAGAAGAACTTATTTTTTCCTTTGTATCCCTGCCATAATAAGTAAAAATCAATCCGATAACAACAAGAAGAGAAAGCGACTTAAGCATAAACCTAAGGGTTATTTCTCCGTTTAAAAACCAAAGAACAGCTGTTACAAGATTAAAAACAACAACAATTGCCCCAATAAAAAGAGTAAAGTAAACAAGCCATTTTTTAATCTTCATTTTTTCAACTGCCGGATTGTTCTTATAGCTTTTTTGAAGAAGCCATGAAGAAAGAAAGAATACCGGGAAAATAATGATTATTGATGATAAAGAAAATCTGATTATCTCTTTGTTTACAAAAGAAGATACTGCTCTGGAAAGCAAATCAGGAGCCAGAAAGTTTATATACTGAAAAAGCAAAACAATAAGGTTAACCGTAAACAAATAAAGCATTATTATCGTAAAAATATGCAGAAAAAAATGCTTTGGCGTAATTTCTCTTTTTTCATTTTCTAAATTTTTGTTTTCCATATAAATATTGTTATTTTTTATAAGTTTTAAGAGCTTAATTTTTCAGCATATCCCATAAGTTCACTGAGAAAAACTTCTGATTTTTGATGATATGTTTCGTCTTTAATATTCCCCTTTTCATCGAATAATTTCCCGATGTTTGAAAAATAAACGGATTCTCTTATCGGCAACATATGAAATTCAATTGCAACTTGCCTTAACTGTTCAACTGCCCTGATTCCGCCGAAAGCTCCGATAGAAACTCCGCAAAATCCAATTGGCTTTTTAGCATACTCTTTATAAAGCATATCCATCATTATCTTAAGCTCTCCTGGATATCCATGGTTATATTCCGGAGAAACAATAATAAGAGCATTTGATTTTTTTACTCTTTCTGCAAATTTCTTAGATTCAGAAGATTCTCCTGTTCCGTCTGTAAACCTTAATCCATAATCCTTAACGTCTATAATCTCGCTTTCAATTCCTTTTTCTAAAACTTTTTTAAGCATAAAATCCGCCGCCTTTTCAGATCTGCGGCCTTCTCTTCCGGTTCCGAGTATAACAGGGATATACATTTTTTTTTGAAATTAAAAAAGCTTAGTTATAAATCTTCTGCCGACAATAAGAAAAATGATAATTAAAACCGTTATGACAAATAATATCCTTTTCATTATACCCTTCATTCTACCAAAGATTGTTTTTTATTTCAATATTTTATGCTAAAATGAATTTCCAAGGTAAAATATTTAATTTCAAATAAAATGAAAAAGAAAATACTTATAACCTTACTTCTTCTATTTTTTTTATTCTCCTTTAAGGCCGATGCAAGCAGCGTTTTAATTGAAGAAAAAAGATTTGAATTGCTAAAGCAGATTGAATTTCTCCAAAAAGAGGTTCAACGGCTTATGCTTTTAATTTCCAAATACAACATAGAGAAGGAAATCAGCGCTCATTCCTATATTGTCATGGATATCTCAAACAATTCGATTATCCTTGGAAAAAATACAGACAAGTTATACCCTATTGCTTCTGTCACAAAATTAATGAATGCCGTAATTACCATTGAAAATATTAATACAACAAAAACAATAACCCTAACGGAAAAAATGCTTAAACCCTTAGGATACAGCCCTTCTCTTTTTCTAGGGCTTAACATAGATGTAAAAAACCTTCTTAAGGCGTCTCTCATACAATCAACAAACGATGCCGCCGAGGCCTTAACTTATTTCTTAGAAGAAGGGAAATTTTTAGAATTAATGAATAAAAAAGCAGAGGAGCTTGGAATGGACAATACCAAATTTTATGATTCGCACGGATTAAATCCCCTCAACCGCTCTACTTCTAAAGATCTTGTAAAACTCCTTTTATATATTCACAAGAACCATCCTGAAATACTGGAAATAGGAAAAGACGATAATTTCTGGCTCCCGGATAACACAGGAAGAATGCTTAAATTCAAAAACGTCAATAACTTTTACAATATTCCCGAATTTATAGGAGGAAAAACCGGATATCTTCCGGAAGCAAAACAAACATTGGCTTCTTTGTTTGATGTAAAAGAAAAACCGATTGCCATTGTTCTTCTTTATTCTGAAAATAGACAAACGGACACTCTGAAAATCTTAAATTGGCTAAAAAAATAAATCAGGCGCCTGTCTTAAGTTTCCTTTCCAAGAAATAATCTTGGCATAAGAAATATTAAAACAGGCGCCTTTTCCCTGGCGCAAAGCCGAGGTTTTTTCAATTAAGAGATTTTTTGAACTTCTCAAAGTAGACGATCTCATCCCACGAAAGCTCATTCCGTTTCTTCTTCCTTTCTACTCTTTCTATGGCAGCCTCAAGAACATAAGAGGGATATCTCCTCCTTATAACTTCAAGGCAATCCAAAATGGAATACCTGTTCTTAAATTGGGAAAGAAGATTCCTTATTTCTTTATTTGCAATCTTCCTTTTCCCTTCATCAAAAAGAAGCTTTTTTACTTCTTCCTCCTTTCTTTTTATCTCTTCAACGCGAGAAACCGTCTTTTTCTCTCTTTTTTTCATCTTAACCTCCTTTCTTTTTAAAAGAACAAAACTATTCTCCGCAAAGTTTATTTTAACATGGAATATATGGGAAATAAAGAAAAAAAAGCCCCTGCCTGCCCAAAAAGGCAAACAGGGGATTCCGCCTAAGAAGGCAGACAGGAATTAGGGGCGCGGGACTGCGCCAATCATCATAATGCTCAGTCGGGGTTTATCTTCTTTTTCGGGCATGGAAACCACTTTCCAGCCCTTTCTGATTCTGATTCCGCTACCTTTTAAAGAGGAGCCCTCAAAACATCCTTTAACAGAGTTCCAAAAAAGCCCACTAAGAAGCTCGAAAAATTCATGGAGAAGCTCGTGCCTCTCAAGAAGAAGAAGAGTTTTCTGATCTACTTTTTTAAGAGAATGAATGCGTTTGCATTCTTCCTCTACAAAATTATAATAACTCTCCCTGACAACAAAGAATTTTTTAAGGTCATCGGGAAGAATCCCAAGGACCTCCTCGTTTTCTTCAACTTCGCCAAGATCCGGCGAAACAGAAGAGAGATCGACATTATCGATCTCATTTAAAACGTCCCTTAGCAAAATTTGCATTGCTAACTCCTTTTTCGACCTATCTATGCCAGCTACAAGCGGGTAAAGATTCGGTCGACCTTATATGTACTGCAGACAGTTTGCATTAAAAAAGAAATTTTGTCAATAGGTGCCATTTTATTTTTTTCTTTTTATGCTAAAATAATCGAATACTTGAATTTAAAAAATACATATGGCATTTCTGAAAAAATATTCCAAATATGTCTTTCTGACCGGTTTTTTTCTTCTTATAATCGGCTCACTCAATTTCCAGTTATTAAGAAACATAGTTTTCTTAAGGGCAATACAAAATTTAATATTGCTTTCTCAGGGATATATAATTACATTAACCGCATTATTTTGTTTTTTTTCTTTTTACCTTAATAGAAAAGAGCTGGAAGAAAAATCCCAGAGAAAAGAAGAAGAAAACAAAATCAACGAGGAAAGATTAGGAAAAGAGTTTTTCTTAAAATTTCCCCGATTAAACAAAGTTCCTTTTTTCGGAAATATTGGAAAATGGATTTATAAAGAAGATTGGCAAGGTATCGGACTTATTCTTGTTTTTTTTATTTTTCTCTTAACCCGGCTTTATTACAATGATTTTGTTAATGGATCAGACAATCATAATGTACTTGCAATAAAAAATGTTTACGAAAACGGAGTTTCTTTCTACAGATATCATAAAATTACCGATTTTTTCATGCTTAAAATGGTTCAACTTTTTGGATTCAATCTTTTCTCAATTAAAATTCCCTTTCTTTTTTATAGCTTTATTACCCTTATTTTTATTCACCTCACCGGACGGCTTATTTCAAAAAAAATAGGGCTTCTTTCCGCCTTTCTTTTTGCAATTTCTCCTTGGGCTATAATTCAATCAAGAATTACAAGAGATTACTCTTTTGACTTAATGATTGGGTCAATAGCTATATATTTTTCCATTTTGCTTTATAAAAAAATACAAGAAAATAATGATTTAAGTAAACGGTTAAAACATGTTATATCATTCTGTTTTATCCCTTTTGCTATTATACTCCTCTGGAAATACAATCGCGTTCAAGTGCTTACAACAGGAATTTATCCCTTTGCGGCGGCAATTTTTATATTCCCGGTTTTCTTTTTGCACAAGATAAAAGAGAATATAAGATATGTAAAAATCGCCTATTTTATCAATATCATTTCCGCAATAATCGCCATGGCTTATCTTATTGATATTTTTTCCTTTGAATTCGGATTAAGAAAACCTGACTATACTTTTTTAAAAATGCTCTTTGATCCGCTTATTGATTCCCCTTGGCAGTGGTTTTATGGGTCAAATATAGGAATGCAATTTTTAATATTCTTTTTTATTCTTGGCATTTTTCTTTTTAATAAAGATAAAAAAAACAAAAACTGCATGTTTGTTCTTTTTTTCTCGCTGGCTCTCGGATTATTCTTCTTTATTTTCAAACATGAAAGCCATATCGATTATATTCCTTCAAGATATATATACTTTCTCTTCGTTCCGTATGTAATTATATTTTCAAGCGCTATTTTAAATTTACTTAATATTTCAGAAAATAAAATTTTAAAAACAGCCATAATAATCGGACTTCTCCTTTTAGTAAACTATACTTCCTTGCTATATTCCATAAATCCTTCTATTGCCTATAAAAGAGAAGGAATATCCAATTTAAAGATAGATAATATAGGCATTGGCAGATTTTATACAAAAGAAACGGCAAATTTTTTAAAAGAAATGGGAGTTAATAACGATACCGTGCTGGTTCTTGACGGAAGACACGAAGAATTTTCTATCTATTTAAACAGGCAAATGGACAATAAAAGAATGGTAACAAGAAAAGAAAGAACGATTTGGGGATACAATGTGTCTAAAAACGTCTATATACAATCAAATTATTACAAATACTTTGAGCTTAAAAAGGCCGTTAAGGAACATAACAAAGGAATTTTTATTTCAAGCGAAATATTTATCGGAGACGATTTAACTAATAAAAAAACATATCTTAGAGACGGCAATTTTTATCTCTACGATACTTCTTTCAAGTTTATAAAAAATATAGGAAAATATAGAATATATTCCTGGGTAAACGCCTGATTTTTCTTGCCAGATCAACAAGGCAAATTCCGGCAAAAGAAATAATATAGTAAAATCCCGTTTTATTGAAAAAACCGTAATATCTGAAATATTTTCTGGATATTTTTCTTAATTGTTTGAAATTATTCGATCTAAAACTAGCTTCTGCTTCTGCTTCTAAAAAGGACTTGTCCGTTGTTTTTTCAATATCAATGGAGAGTATTTCCATTGGATCAAATTTATCATAACTGTCTTTGCCGTATTTAAGGCGCTCTTTGTAAAATTCTCTCGCTTTTTTGGCAAAGAGATTTTGTTTTCCAACGTCTCTTCCTGAAATAGAATTCCTTCTTATTCTATATTTTACCAAAGGATAAGAAATATTTGTTATTTTTTTTCCGGAAGAAAGAAGCATTAAGAAAAAATCATAATCCTGAGCATATTTCATTTTTTCCCTGTAAAAAATATTTTCACTTCTAAACATTATTGAAGAATGACGAAGACAATTTTCTTTAAGAAGCTTATTTCTTATCTCTTCCTTATTAGTTAAAGGATTAAAAATTGAAATCAGCTTTTTGTTTTCGTCAATTTCTCTTGATCCGGCTCCAACAAGAAAAACATCCCTGTTCTTTTTTAGAAAATCATATTGAATCTCAATTCTTTCCTTTTCCGATATGTCATCTCCATCCATTCTAGCTATATATTCCCCTCTTGCTTTATTTAGTCCGATATTCAATGATTTGGTTATTCCGAGATTTTCTTTATTATCCAAAAGAACAATACGGCTGTCTTTTTTTTCATAATTTTTGATAATTTCAAGAGAATTGTCGGTTGATCCGTCATTTATTATTACAAATTCAAAATCATAAAAGGTCTGGTTTAAAACAGATTCTATCGCTTCGGAAAGGAATGTTTCAACATTGTAAACTGGCATTATTATTGATATTTTGGGATTGTTTTTCATTTATTTTCATTCAAAAAATTAGCTAGTCCTTCTCTTGAAGGCTTTTTAAAATCATCATAAATCTTATCAAGATTAAAAGCAGAAATTATTTTTTTGCATTTTTTTATTTCTTCATCTGGAATTCTTTCTTGCCACTTACAAAGTAATCTTTCTTTCCTTATATTTTTTTCACTTGAAGTTTGAGAAGGTTTTTTTAAAACCGAGAGAACATTTTTTTTATATTCAATATTCAAGTAGTAAAATAACCTTCTTATTTCTTTTTCCGGGTTGAAAATATATTCTTCGTAAAAAGTTATGAGTTCTTTTTTCGGAGTTTCCTTAATAAGAACATAGTTTCTAACACACCACCAAAGCATATTTTTTTCATATTCGCTTCCTTTTGTATAAACATTGTAAATTAATTCTTTCTGTTTTTTAAAATAATCTTCAATCAATTCATTGCTTTTAACAAAGCCGTATTGCCAGTTATTATTTATCTGGGAATCAATAACGGCAAAAGGATTTCTTATTAATGTTACTATTGAAACCTGCGGGAAATTTTTCTTTATATAGCCAACCATGAAATGGGAGCTTATATCTTTTATAATCCTTTTTCTTGAAAATAATTTTTTATTGAATTTGTTTACCTGAAAAGATTGAATTCTACCCGATAATATTTTCTCTATTATTTTATGTTTCTTTTGATCATATTGCCTAGGTCTTAAATATGAGCCATGCTTTCCAGAAAACATTTCCTTTTCAAGTTTAAACGGCTCAAACAGGTACCTGAAACTATTTTGATAGTTTATGATATTTGAAATTATAGTCGTTCCGCTTCTTCCTGAACCAATAAGCAAAATCGTATTTTTAAGGTCAGTATTTAGGTTAAAACAAAAATACCTTGAAATTCTTAAATTTTTCAGGTCAATGCTTCTTTTCCAGAAATCTTTCCAATATTGAATTATTTCTTTATCTTCTATTCTTTTTTCTTTTTTTAAAAAACTGCCGAAATAACCTAAAAAATAGACGATACCTCCGATTAAAAAAGGTTTCTTTGTAAAAGACCTCTGAATAGAAACAGCAATAGTATGAAGCCATCCTGCGCCTAAAATGTATCTGCTTTTACCAAACATAAAGATTCTTTTTGGTTTTCTCAGCGTATTTTTTTTATGGAAGACTCTGATTTTTTCCAAAGAGAGAAGTTTATATCCCCTGTTTTTTATTTTTATATTAGAAACAGTGTCAGGAGACGGAGTTTCCTTTAAAAAATCTACCTCCTTCAGAGCAGAAATATTATACAACCTTGCTCCTCCGGCTGGCATTTCTCCTTTATTGGAAAGTTTCCACCCTTTGTTTGTTTTTTCATATATTCCTCCGCTTATTATTCCAAAAGATTTGTCTTTTTGAAAAACCGAAATCAGTTTTTCAAAATAGTCAGGTTCAACTTCAATGTCAGAATCTAAAATTCCAAGATATCCTATTTCTGAATTAAAAATATTGTTTTCTTTGCAATAATCTATTCCTTCCTTTACTACCCTGCCATACCCAAGCCAATTATAATCTTTGTTGATTTTTTTTGAAATTATCTTCACAAAAGAAAAATCTTTTGTTTTATTAATAATAATTTTAAGCGAGTTGTCTTTTGAATCATCGTTTATTATAATCCAAAGCTTCGGCTTTACGGTTTGATTTAATACAGAATCAATAACATCGGCAATATGCCTTTCTTCGTCTTTTACCGGAGTTATTAGTATATAATTTTCATTTTTCATATTTTATTTTGCCTCCACAATTCTAAGACGCCATAAAATCTTTCCAAAATAAACAACCAAAGGCATAAAAGGAGGATATAATAGAAAAATTGACAATATAAAATATCTTGCTTTTTTAGTAGCTGGAACATTTTTGGTTTTACCGGCCATTATAAGCCCTTTTCGCGCTTCTTTATAATTTTTTCCCAAAATATTATAAATTCCCACCTGACAATACAAAGTAAAAAAAAGCTTGTTTTTTAAAGATTCTTCCTCTATGCCATAATCGCCCCTATTCAATTTGAATATCATTTCGTTAAGACCGCCCACTCTTGCTTTTGGATCAGACGATAATCTTGGCTCTTTTGAACTTTTATATATTTTAACAAGCACATCTTTAATTAATACAATGTTGTTTTTTTTAAGATATCTTAAAATAAGATCTGTATCTTCAAAAGCTTTTAAACGCTCGTCAAACATGTATTCCAAAAAAACATCTCTTTTTATAAGGGTTGAAATGGTAGAATAAGAAAGAAATTTTTCGATAAAACTATTGAAACTCAAAGTAATCTTTTCCTTTTTTATTTTATTTTTGATATAGAAAAAATTATCTCTCATCTGAATTTCATTGCAAATTGAAAAATCACTTTTATATTGAAGAGCCTTTGATAAATGACGCTCAATTTTTTCCGGCAAATATTCGTCATCGCTATCTAAAAAAGACAAATAATCTCCTTTTGCTTTTAAAACGCCAAGGTTTCTTGCTGCCGATGCCCCTTTGTTTTTTTGGTAAAAATATTTTATCTTCCCCTTTTTAACTTTCTTGCTAAAATTTTTAACAATTTCAGCGGTTTTATCCGTAGAACCGTCATCAATAACAATAATTTCCGTATTCTCATATGTCTGATTAGCTGCCGAAGAAAGCGCTCTTTTAATTGTTTTTTCACGGTTAAAAACAGGAATAACAATACTGACTAAAATCCTTTTCTTTTTTAAATTTAAAAAAAGCAAACTCTGCGATTTATTTTCATTTTTTAATTGAATATCTTTTAAAACGCTCTCATAAAGTTGAATATACTTTGTAATTTGCTTTTTTGCGGTAAATTTTTGTATATCTTTCAAATTATTTTCCGAAATTCTTTTTACTTCTTTAGGATTAGATCTTAAATAAGTGACAATTTTTTCTATTTTCTCAACATCGCCGGGAAGAAAAAAATAACCGTTCCTTTTTTCTTTTATTATCTCCCGCATTCCAGGAATATCGGAAACAAGAATAACAAGCCCCCTTGCCATTGCCTCAAGAATTACCATCGGAAAAGCTTCCGTATATGAGGGCAGAATAAGAATGTCATTGTCGTCATAGGTGTTTTTAATTTCCTCTCTTCCTAAAATGCCAAGATATGAAAGATTCTTATTGTCTTGCTTTATCGGTTTTCCTTCTCCCGCAAAAGAGAGGAGTATTTTAGTTTTATCTGAAATCTTAATCAAATCTTTAAATCCTTTTTCCCTGGTCAGTCGTCCGACAAACAAAAATTTTAAATTCTTTTTTAGACGCCTTTTCTTTAAAGAAATAAAATCCTCGTTTAAAAAATTCGGTATTACAATGTTTTTCGAACTATTTTTTATCTTTTTGGGAAGGAAATTACATATTTTCTCTTTTTGGGAAAAAGTTAAAAAAATGTTTTTTGTCGATAAAGGAACAAATAGTGAATAAAGGATACGAAGCCTTAAATATTCCACTGGCCATCCAATCTTTTTAAAAAGAAAATAATTTGTTTCAATAAAGTTTCCATGATATGTTGTGACTATTTTTTTCCTCATTATTACCGATAAGAAAAAAGGGGAAAGTTCCCATATTTTAATCGGATTAAAATGAACAATTTCCGCTTCCTTTATGTACTTTATAAGAGAAAAAAGACTCTTTGGCCCTATTATGCAAAGGCCGGGCAAAATCCTCTTTATCCCCAGACAAATTTCATTATCAATCCCCTTCTTTTCTTTCAAATCTCCTTTTTTAAAAAGGGTTATAATTTTAACCTCGTAATCCAAATGAGAAAGCAGCGTTTCAATATATGTAGAAACGCCTCCATGACGGAAAAGAAGAGAGTGAAAAGAAATTAAAAGAATTTTCCTCTTTTTGCGCTTTATATCGCTTTTCATTGTAAATTTTGTTCTATTGTTAGAAGAAAAACATCTAAATATCAATTTTCACTATATCACAAAAGAGAGATTTTAACATCCCGATTAAGTTTTTGGTAATTCTATAACCTATTCAAGAATTAAAATATTTAGTTAAGAAGCCAAATAGAATAATTAAGATAAGCTGCAAAGCTTATCCAGAGAATATATGGAATCAAGAGCCAAAATGCCAATCTGGAAATTTTAGCAAAAGAAAGAATCGTTGCAAGAACGGCAAACCAAAGAGCGATAATTCCAAAAAAAGCGGCAAAAATATCCTTAAATCCGAAAAAGAAAACGGACCAAAGAATATTTAAAAAAAGCTGAAAAAGAAAAACCTTTAATGCAGTCCTTACTTCCTTTTTTTCCAATCCTTTCTGCCAAACTAAAAACATGGCAATTCCCATAAAAATGTATAAAATCGTCCAAACAGGGCCAAAAACAAAGTCAGGCGGATTAAGAGCGGACTTGTTAAGATAAATATACCAATTAGAAATAGCTGAAACAGTGAATATAGAACCAATTGCTCCCGCAAGACCCGAAAGGCCGAGAGAAACCAATAATTTGAAAAAAAGATTATTTTTCATTTTTTTTGTTTATTTTATTTTCCTTTCTTATTCTATCATAAAAGAAAAATTTTAAAAAGCTACTCTTATATTTCTTAATTAGAATGATGCGGTAACACATATATTTGTTCCCCCTTATTGACGTAATTTATTATTCGTGTTACTATCATAAACTATTAAAATCTTGCTTTGCAAGATTAAAGGACTCGAATCTTTTTGTGTCATATTAAAGGCCCATTACAGAAATCGGGTTATAATAAAAAATATGACACATTCAAAGCCGGCTAGTTTTACTTTTGATAATCTTGGAATTGACCCAAGGATTCTTTTAATTTTGAAAAAAAATGCATTTCTTTCTCCTACTCCCATTCAATATCAATGTATTCCTCAAATATTAAACGGAAAAGATATTGTTGGGATTGCCCAAACGGGAACGGGAAAAACTCTTGCCTTTGCATTACCTATAATACAGGCATTAGAAAAAAACAAAGGACAGGCCCTTATTCTTGTTCCAACCAGGGAACTTGCTATTCAAGCGGACGAGATGATTTACAAAATAGGAAGAAATCTGGGAATCAGAACAGCAATTATTATTGGAGGAACTTCAATGGACAGACAAATCAGAGACATCAGGAGAAATCCCCATATTATTATCGCCACTCCCGGACGATTGCTTGATCACCTTAAAAGAAAGATTTTTGACCTTAGAAATATAAAAACTGTCGTTCTCGATGAAGCCGACAGAATGTTTGATATAGGATTTCTTCCAGATATAAAACATATCTTAAGCATGGCTCCAGTAAACCGCCAAACTCTTCTTTTTTCAGCAACAATATCCCCCGCTATTGCAAATATAGCTTCCAATTTTATGAAAACTCCCGTACGGATTGAGGTCGCTCCTTCAGGAACCGTTGCATCGGGAGTAAAGCAAGAGCTCTTTATTCTCAGAAAAGAAGAAAAGATTTCTCTTTTAAAAAAAATACTTGAAGACAATCCCGGAACTATTCTTGTTTTTTCCAGAACAAAGTACGGAACCAAAAAAATTGCCAAATCCCTTATTGCCATGGGCTACAGCGCATCGGAAATACATTCTGACAGATCATTGTTTCAGCGCAAAGAAGCAATGGCTGGCTTTAAATCAGGGAAATACAGAGTACTTATTGCAACCGATATTGCCGCAAGAGGAATTGACGTTTCTCATATCTCCATTGTTGTAAATTTTGATCTTCCTGACAATTCAGAAGATTATGTTCACAGAATAGGACGAACGGGAAGAGCCGGTTCCATAGGCCGGGCAATTTCCTTTGCCACCTCAAACCAGCGCAACAGCATAAGACAAATAGAACGCCTGATAAAAAAGCCTATTTCTGTTTCGGCTTTGCCAAAGCTTCCAAAATTTGAAAACATCGCCATAGATATTCCATATTCTGACAAAAAAAAGGAAGAGAGAAATAATAAAAGAACGTTCAGTTATAATAATAGAAACAGATATGGCAAGCAAAATAAAAATAAACGCCATTTTTCATATGGCCGTGGCAGAAATTAAATCATGAATCTAAGAAATATTGCAATTATAGCCCATGTCGACCACGGAAAAACTACGCTAGTAGATGCGCTTCTCCATAAGGCAAATACAAAACTTTCCAAGGACCTGTCAAAAACAGAATTGATTATGGATTCAAACGATTTGGAGAAAGAACGGGGAATCACAATTTTTTCTAAAAATGCTTCAGTAATCTGGAAAGATACGAAAATTAACATTATAGATACTCCCGGCCATGCTGATTTCGGAGGAGAAGTAGAAAGAGTACTGTCTATGACAGACGGATGCTTGCTTCTTGTAGACGCAAAAGAAGGCCCCATGCCTCAAACTCGCTTTGTTCTTAAAAAAGCTCTCTCTTTAAATCTGCGAATTATCGTTATTATAAACAAAATAGATAAAAGCGGAGCAAACCCAGACAAGGCGGTCAACAAAACATTTGATTTGTTTGTAGAACTAGGAGCAAATGAAAAACTTCTTGATTTTCCCATCCTTTACGCAAGCGGAAAAATGGGAAAAGCGGGCAAAGAAGCAGATTTAAATAAGATGGAGGATATAAGTCCTGTTTTTGAAACCATTTTGGAAGAAATTCCAGCCCCTTCAGGAAAAGCGGAAAAGCCCTTTCAAATGCTTGTCACTTCCCTTATGCAGGATAAATTTAAAGGAAAAATTGGCATCGGTAGAATTTATAACGGAACAGTTAAAAACGGACAAGAAATAACATACATTGACCGTTCTCAAAATCAATCAAGAGCAAAATTAAGCTCGCTTATGACTTTTATAGGACTAGAAAGGCAAGAAATTGAAATTGCAAAAGCCGGAGATATTATAGCAATAGCCGGAATCCCGGAAATTACAATAGGTGAAACCATAGCAGATAAAGAAAATCCTATCGCTTTGCCTGTTTTGGATATAGACAGGCCTACCGTAAAAATGCAATTTTTAATAAACAATTCACCCTTTTCCGGAAAAGAAGGAGATTACACTACTTCCCGCCAAATTAGAGAGCGCCTATACAAAGAACTGCAAACCGACGTTGCTCTTCGTGTTGAAGACGCAAAAAACGATACATGGATTGTTTCCGGAAGAGGAGAACTTCACCTTGCAATTCTTATTGAGAGAATGCGCCGGGAAGGATATGAATTGCAAGTAGGACGTCCTCAGGTAATTACAAAAGAAGAAAACGGAAAAACTCTCGTCCCTTATGAATGGGTTACAATTGAAGTTCCGGAGAAATACTCGGGAGCCGTTATTGAAAAGCTCGGAAAAAGAAACGGTATTATGCAGCAGATGAACACGGAAAAAGGAATTGTCTATATGGAATTTTCCATTCCCACAAGAGGACTGCTTGGATATAGAAATGAATTTTTAACGGATACAAAAGGATTGGGAATTATTCATAATGTTTTTTATCAGTACGATCTAGATGCCCAAAATTGGCGAAAGCGCGAGCAGGGGTCTTTAGTTTCAACCGAAAGCGGGCAAACAAAACTTTACGGGCTTACGAATATTCAAAAAAGAGGAGTTTTATTCATTGGCCCGGGAATAAATGTTTATAAAGGCCAGGTAATAGGGCAGCATTCGCGAAAAGAAGACCTTTTTGTTAATCCTTGCAAGGCAAAGAATCTTAGCAATATGCGCTCTAAAGGAGAAGGAACTACTGAACATTTTAATACGCCAAACACTATGGACCTTGAAGCGTCTCTCCAATATATAGGAGATAACGAGCTTGTCGAGGTAACTCCCAAATCAGTTCGTATCCGAAAAATAGCGCTATAGAAAAATACAAAAACCCCTTGATCTTATCGCGGGGTTTAATAGATTTTATCAAAAAACTAGAGACGAATAGTAATTTCTTTGTCTTTCCCTCTTTTTTTGCTTCTTGATTTTTTTTTGAGCAGAATATCGTTCTTGCAAAAAAGACAGCGCCTATATTTATTTTCAAAAATTAAAATTTTCTCTGAATTTGTAAATACTTCAAAAGTCCTAATTATTGTTTTCCACCTTGAGCCGCAATTCCTGCATTTTCTAACCGGATCAAAAAAAGAAAAAAATAAAGAAAGAAAAAGAATTAAAATAACAGACAAAAAAACAAGGTCAATAATCATCTTTGGCTTTCCTTTGGGACATTGTTGCAAGGAACTGTCGTGAATATATCAAAAATAAATAAAAAGTCAAAGAGAAACTCTTTAAATGAAAATTGCCTATTTTAAGAAACCGGTTTTTTAGGAACAACAAAACAAGCGACTATATAACCTATAATAAAAGGAAAAATTCCCGTTGAAAAACAGATAAAAACAGCAATTAATCTTAAAATTACAGGATCAACATCAAAATATTCCCCCATTCCTCCGAATATTCCGGCAAAAATCTTATTATTTTCGCTTCTATAAATTTTTTTCATATTTTTTAAATTAACTTTTCTTAGTTTATATTATTAAAACAAACTCTGTCAAGAAAGATTTTTATTTTATTTTTTTATTTTATGATCTTAATTGCTTTGCCCTCCACAAGGGCTTTTGTTACTTTTTTATAAGCCAAAGATAGAATTCTTTGGAAAGTACTCTGAGAAGTGTTCATTTTTTTAGCAGCTTCAACTTGATCAAGTCCCTCTATATTCTTCAATCTTAAGGTCTCCGCTTCTTCAAAGGTCAGTTCAATAATTTCCAAATTCCTCATCGGAACCCCCTGGGGCTTGAAATAAGTTATATTCGGATTAAATTTAATTTTTCTAAAAATTTTAGGCCTTCCCATAATAATTGAAATTATTCAAAATTAATGATATGGTATATAGCAAAGAAGGTCTCCCGGCTTTCTCAAGAGAGAAAGCCGGGCTCTCGCCTTCTTTTATTTTTGGTCCTCTAACTCGGTTAAACGTTCTTTAACCGCTTTTAATTCTTCTGCTAAGGTTTCCGCTTCTTCTTTCAACAGTCCTGCTTCTTCTTTTTTAGTATAGAATCTCCTATATCCTGATCCTCTGCCTCTGCCATAACATATTCCAGAACAAGGACCAAAGCCCCTACCAGTACCAGGGCCATACCCAAAAGGGCCGGTTGCATCAAATTTTGGCATGTTTTTATTATTAATTACTTTCTAAATAAAGGAGACGACCTTTATAATTATTTCTCCTTCATTATGAGTATATACCCATAATAATATCTTGTCAAGTGCATATTTGCTATTTTAAAAATAAGAGCTGTCTTTTTTTAAAAGCCCTTTTTAAACCAATTAAGAATTTTTAAATATGCAAATGCGGGCATTAAAATATCCAAAGTATATCTCTAGTGTTCTCTGCTGTGCCGATATATCAATGGGAAATTTCTCTCATTTATTAATCTTTACCGCAGTCCCATATGCCAGCATTTCAGAAGCTCCTGCCATCACCATGGAAGTTGCAAATCTGACACCAATAATAGCATCAGCTTCCATGTCCAGCGCTTCGTTCACCATTCTATTATATGCCTCGTCTCTGGCGTTTTTTGTCATTTCAGTATACGTTTTTACTTCTCCTCCTATTATATTTCTAATACCCGCCCCAATATCCCTGCCAATATTCCTGGCTCTTACCGTACTGCCTTTGACAACCCCAAGAACTTTTATAATCTCTTTTCCAGGAATATCGTTTCCTGTAGTAATAGTTATGTTTTTCATATTGTATTTTAATAATTAATATACTACTTCTTTTTTATTTCCTCAATTTTATCTTCTTCTTTATTAAAGAAAATAGCAAGAGCTATAATAAAGAAGAAAATTCCAATAATAATGGCAAAATAATCAATTTTGGGACTATTTGCAAATCCAAGGAAAATAATAAAACAGATTGATAAAATTATAAAGCTACTACTTGTTATTACCCTGCTAAATTTATTCATTGGATTATTTAAAATTAAATCTTAATGAAATTCTAATTGAATATTAAAGATACTAAATAACCAACATAATAGGTTATAACCACAACAATTATTGCAATAAATAAATGTTCTGCAGTCGCTTTCCATGGATTCATATTTTGCTTTTTTGCAAACTGAAAGCTAAAAATTCCTATCATTAACATTCCAAAAACTATGCTTATTACAACTGCCCAAAAAAGATCAAAAATTAAAACCGGAACAACAAATATTAAAGAAAAGAAAAATTTAAATAAAAAAGCAAAAACCGTTGATTCCCATATTTCTTTTGTACTATGGCTAGATTCAAACTCCTCAGAAATATGAATTCCTAAAGCATCTGAAAAAGCATCAGCTACGGCTATTGTTAATATTCCTCCGATAACCGCCAATTTAAGATTTGTTCCTGAATAAAGCCCAACCATTAACCCAACAGTAGTTATAATTCCAGAGGTTAATCCGAATCCCAATCCCTTTCTAAAAGATTCTTTAATCATGTTTTCCATTCTATCAAAAAACCACGCTAATTAAAAGGTGGTTTTTATTTGATTCATACAATTTGGCTCCTCTCACCGAGCATTATTATAACAATGGAAGATTATGAATATATTACAGGATTAAAAGACAAATAAGAGAGATTAATAATCTAATTTAATTTCTAATTTTTCTGCAACTTGACGAATCCATTTTTCATGACGATTAAGTTGACTATTCATGGCCGAATATTCCATAGTCAAATCACTAATTCCTTTAACTAATTTATCAACAGAAAGAGATAGTCCTTGTATAGCTTCTCTTAAATCAACAATATCTTTTTTTATCTCTATAACATCTTCCTTCGTAGCAAGAACTTCTAAAAGTTTTTGAATGTCCTCATTTGTAAGCATAATTTTACTTATTTATCTTATCTGTTTCTATTATAGCCCGTTAAGGCAAAGTGTCAATTTTGGCTCCGCTTAATCCAGGCTGTTCGCAGCCAATTTATAGATATTTAAAACCTATTTTATTATCTTTATTGCCTTACCTTCTATTAAAGCTTCTGTGATTTTTTTATAAGCCGAAGATAAAATTCGCTGAAAAGTGCTCTGAGAGGTATTCATCTTTTTAGCCGCTTCCTCCTGTTCTAAATCTTTTACATTCCGCAACCTCAAAGCCTCGACTTCTTCAGTGGTTAATTCTATTATCTCAAGCTCCCTCATCGGCACACCCTGAGGTTTAAAATAAGTTATATTTGGATTAAATTGGATTCTTCTGCAAAGTCTTGGTCTTGGCATAATTATTGAAAAAAATTAAATAAATTGATACTCTTTAATTAAAGAAGGCTTCCCCAGCCTTCCCGAAAGGAAAGGCTGGGTTCTCGGCCTTCTTTTATTTTTGAGCCTTAGTGGCTAATTCCTCTTTCACCGCTTTTAACTCTCCTTCCAACATTGCCTCTCTTTCCTTTAATAATTCTGCTCTTTCTTCCTTCGTATAGAACATTCTGCCGAAAAATCCACCTCCGCACCCGCAACCATATCCTCTACCCCAACCCAATCCTTTGCCTCCACCGCAATTACCCATTCCTCTGCCTGTTTTTGGGCCTTGACCAGAAGGGCCTGTTCCATCTAATTTTGGCATATTTTTATATGATTATATTTTTAATATCAGGGGAGCGACCTTTATTCTTCTCCTCTATATTGAATATATACCCATAACTATCCTATGTCAATATATAGACAAAAAGAGGGTATCTTCCCTCTTTTAACATAGCGACGAGATTTGCTTACAATAAAATGTTTAGTGCTCTAAAAATTTTACAGCATACATAAAGATGATCCCCAGTATGAATATGCCAAAAGACATAATTGATTTTTTGAGATTACTCTCTTTTCGTATTTCTGGCATTAAATCAGAGGCGGCTATATAGATAAATCCGCCTGCGGCGATTGGCAGAAGATATGGCATTACGCCTTCAATGTAAAAAGAAGCGAAGTATCCGACGACACCACCCAAGATAACCGTTGTCGCAACAATATAATTTAGCACTAATGCTTTTACCTTATTAAATCCAGCATGGATCAAAACGCCGAAATCGCCAATCTCCTGCGGTATTTCGTGTAAAGCTATGGCAAGCGTTGTTATTACTCCTAATTTAAAATCAACCATAAAAACACTTGCTATTACCAATCCGTCAATAAAATTATGCAGGGAGTCTCCTACTAAATTCATATAGCCGAATGTATGAACTTCGCAATTCTCTTTATGGCAATGACGCCAGTGGAACACCTTTTCTATTAAAAAGAAAAGGACGAAAGCTATTAACACGATGAAAAATAGCTTTTCTGATCCCATTTCTTCAGAAGCTTCTGGCAATAAATGCAGGAAAGCGCCCCCTATCAATGCTCCCGCCGAAAGAGATACCAAAAACATTGTTATTTTAGAAAGCGTTTCTTTTTTAAAAAATAAAAATAGAACAGCTAACCAGACGCATATGCTTATTAAAAAACAAGCTGTCAGAATATTTAATAGAATCATAAATTTTATTTAATAATTTTACTTTTTAAATCTTAATAAAAAATCGTCCCAAGATAAATGTTATCTTTTATCCCTTAGGTCTCCTTCTTTGAAACCACCAATTTATGAAGAAAAGAATTCCGACTATTGCGGCTGGGCAGGATATACAAACATACCAGCTCCAGGGACGGTCAAATCCAGCTGCAAAAACATAGAAAATGGCAAAACCGAGAAAAACAATAGCTCCCACTAAGTCATACTTCCATGCAACCAAGATAATTCCCAGCAAAACAAATGAAGGGATGAGATGCATTAAAAGGGGCAAGGCAACGTTCCAGCCGCTGTATTCAGAAAAAACGTCGAGCGCAAATAAAGATAAAAATAGGACAAATCCTATGCTTAAAATTCTCGGCAGCCAATGAATAATTTTCGTAGTCATTTTACTTAATTTTAATTAATATTTTATTATTCAGTTCCTATCGGAATTTTACCGCATTTTGATTCCGCTGCTTCTACTATAGTAATTATATCATCTATCTGCGGTTCTTTGGCAATTAATTTGTTGCCATTTTTTAGTGTTAAAGTAATGATCAAGCTATGTTTTTGAAAAGCTTTTTTGACCTCGCAGTTATTAACGGCCAATAGCGCTTGCTCCCAGGTGCTGTTTGTTTCCTGAATAAAAGTTCTTCCATCGATTGTTTGGCATTGAGCTGGATTTGATTTTAATATCGGGAAACCAGCCATAACGCAAGAATCAAAATCAGTTATCTGTTTCAAAAGCTCGTCGCATTTCTCTTTATCTCCTGAATAGCTCGATACTAAACACTTGGCTAACTGGTTTGCCAAGGTGTTTTCGTTTAAGGCAGAATCCCATTTTACACTCTGAACTATACGATCCACTGTTGCGTCAAGATCAAAAGCCTCTCGCTCACTCGTGCAGGCTTGATTCTGCTCCTCGTCGTAATTAGCACAATTTGTATAGCGCAAGACAAAGCTAACTGAAACCAGTTTTCCTCTCCTGGGAGTTGTATAAACGTAAGAAGAATAGACACTCCCCGCAGCCCCTTCGTTTTTAACGTTAACGCAGTAAATCCTGTTATCGACTAATCTCTGGCTGGTAATTTCAAGCATACTGCTTTTCTCTTGTGGTGTTTCCACACAAGAGAAACTACCAGATTCTACTTTAATCGTCGGCGGCCATTCCTGAACAGAAACATATTTGGTGGTTAATTTTTCTGGATATTGGAACAAAATGCCATCCTTATTATATTCTTTCCAAAGCTCGTTTTCCTGGCTGGCAATAACCGAGATGTTAGTTATCAGCCAACGGCTGTCAAAATTATCCACGTTTATTTTCGTTACGCTAAGTTCGATCGGCCGAGAACCTGTCATGCCCGTGCTCGTCATGTCTATGATTTTTCCGAATATGTCATAAAGACCTGGCTCAACTTTCCTTATCCCTGCAATCTCTATGCTGTCTGGCCATGGGCTTGAAGTTAATCTGCCCAATGCTTTTGAAGGATCGGCCTTCCACTGGACAACCAGCTCTGGAGCAACATAATCCTTATAGTTTGTTTCAATATCCTGCGGTGCTGTCGGGGAAAGCAAAGAAACATTTTTTAGAACGTGACCAAAGTTCTCAACCAGAGAACGCACGGCCGTTTCTTCGAGCTGGCCTTTCTTTTCCCAAAAATAGAGACTAAAACCAGCTACGATGGCTACTATGATTATCAATGATATTAATATAATTTTTTTATTCATAATTTTATTATTTATTTTTTGATTTTCTTTCATTCCCCTCTAAAAGCCTCAATCCAGCATGCAAAGTTGCAAGATAGAAATAAAACATCCAACTCAACCAAATAGCTCTATCATAGTTGGTCTTTTGCTTATCATTGTGATGGCGTATGCCAAAATTATTAGCTATTTGAAATAAGTCGCCGTCGTCTTTTTGCGTAATGACATTCTGTAAATCTTTACGAAGATACTCCAAGCAATCAGCAAGTGTTCGCACAGATTCGTGTCGTTCATCGAGCGTAGAGCCGTATCTCCTAAACTTGTTTACCGCCTTCGCTATCTTTGCTTCTACATTGTCAGTATCGCTCGTGGGAATATTCGCCTTTAGCAGAGGGCGAAACTCCTCTTGTAAAAGCGCATAAATTTCTCCGTTATCTCCCAGTTCATAACCAGCGCCATAGTCATTAAGTATCTCATTTATAGCATCTCGGTATTCTTTTTTCCCTTGCTCACGGTCAAAATATTTATAGTGATAATGATTATAGAACGAGTGGTAAGAGGCATCTTTATCGATGGGAGCTGAAACGTGATCAAACAAAAACTCGATAAGGTCAAAAATATCTTCCTCTGAATAACTTTCCCAGTGCTCGTGCATTGGCCAAAGATTATCCTTTCTTAATTTACGAAGTAAGAAAACAGACACATCGCCTATTTTTCCATTTCCACCGTCCGAATCAGGACAATCGTCGTCAAGATATTCACTGAAATATGCCTTATTTGAAAACTCTTGGTAAACACTAAAAAAGATTTTACGTAAAGCATTAAAATCCATTTCGGCATTCTTTTTACCAGTCCTAATTGAATAGTATTTTCTGTCAGTTTTCATTTTTATTTTTCTACTATAATTTCTTTAATGAATCAACGAAATCAGGTTCCTGAACATACATTTTGACAATCGTTGAAACATAATTAAAAGCTTCCTCTACCAAATCGAAAATATCGAAGTCGCTATCTATTTTCCTTTCCTTTTTGATTATATTTTCTATTGCTATAAAATCTCCGTGAGCAATCGCTGATCTAACATCATAAAACAATTTAAGGCGATTGCTTGTTTTACTTAAATCAAACCCTGCCATTTTATTAAGAACAATACCTGTCTTAAGTTGAAATTGTTTTCTTATAGAATCTTCGACATTGAATCTATATGAGTTAGGATTATGTGTTAATAAAAACTCTATAATTCCAATGAGCATAAGAAACATCATTTTTGACTCAAGGTGGTGCTCATTAATACTTTTTATAGTTTCACCAATAAACAAAAGTTTTTCCGAGCGCTCATTAGAAAGTTTCTCTATACGCTTTGTTAAATCAATAATTCTATCTAAGTTGTCTGGGATGGTGAAGTAATCAAATTCATTGTGAATCGTTCTGCCGTGTGCAATACCGTTGATTTGGATCATTAACATCGTGTGCGTCATCGGTTTATCATCAGTTAGGATGATGGTCTTTTTGAGACTTCCATTAAATTTATCCAGAAATAACAAATCAATTATTGAAATAAATTTCAAAGCCCTCTCTTCTCGTTGAAGTCCTATCTCATTTCCCTCAAGCAAAATTAATCCTTTATTTTTTCTAACTTTTTTATTCTCTTTGCGGAGGGCCCTGAAAAACCCCTTATCATCAAAACGAACAATAAGCCAGCTCTTAACCAGGCAGTCGTAATAATTTCCTGTTCGTGAACGGGTAGTAAATTTTTTATCAAAAAATGTATTATTCTTATGTTGCTTCTCTAAACCTTTTAGTGAGTTCTCAAGATATTTTTGATGTAGAAGTGTCTTGTTATCGCTAACTAAAAAATACTCTTCCAGCTTCTTACTTTTTTGAAAATCAACTTTTGATTTTAGGAAATTTCTGACAAATTCAATTTCCTCTTTACTTTTTGGATTATCCAAAACAATTCCCCATTTTTCGGAAAGAATAATTTTCTTCTTTAGCGGAAATACTCCTTTTAACAAGATTATATTCATAAAATTATCGTCTGCTTTTCATACAACATTGGCAGACAATCCTGTCGTAGCCTAAATTTTGTCCCATGATTGTGTCCCGTGCGGGCATCAAAATCTACAAGGATTTTTCCTTCTTCAAGCGCCTTGAGGAAACCTTCAAAATTAAACTTCTGAAGCATCATGACTTTGGTGTATTTATAAAATTCCTTCTTACCCTTAGTCATTACTTCAGCCTGAACGTAAAAAGTATTGGGTAATTTCGTACCAGCCTTATGTTCCAGATCGTCAAACCCCCAATATGGCTGTGGATTAAGCTCTCCAAGTCCAACCCGCTTTTTAACTGATGCGAGCCATTCTTTATGTCGTGGATCAACCTTTTTTGCATTGAATGAAATTAAAATTTTGTGCTCTTTACGATCAATAACAACCATAAACCCTCTATCGCTCGGAGACTGGCCGTGAATAGTTTGCCTAAAACTCATTTCGCCCTTAGGATATTTCTTGCCATCCTCCTTATGCGCCCAGCCATATTTCGGCAATAATACCAAAGGCACGAAACGAACTGCTCGAGGAGACGGTTCGATATGGAAAAGAGTGCATAAAGACGTTGAATTTAATCGCTGAGCTTTTAGTTCCCATTCGGCGGCATTTGGTATCGGTAAATTATTCTCTTTAATGCCCAATAAATCCTCAAGGGTATTTCCGATACCGCCAGCATTACCTTTGCGAGCATTTGAAATCCAACCCATTGCGGAAATTTCTTTAAGCTTTTCTATTAAGGCCTGTTTTGTATAAATGATTGGTTGATTTTTCATATAAGTTTTTGTTGCGCTAAATGATTTTTAATTCTTTTCTTTGCCATATCGCAATACTCAGGAGAGACATCAATTCCAATAAAATCTCGCTTAAAGTTAATGGCTGAGATTGCCGTTGTTCCTGAACCCATAAAAGGGTCAAGAATAACCTTCGCATTTGTTGAAGAAACAATCCTGTTGATTAAATCTACAGGAAAAGCAGCAGGATGATCGTTATTCATTTCTTGTGTAAACTCCCAAATATCACCATGAGCATTTGCCTTAGGGACGAGCTTAAATTTAGGCTTAGTAATTAAATAAAAAACCTCGTAAGTCGGTAAAAAATATCCAGCATTAAAGTTCAAGCCACCCTTTCGCCTCCAAACAATTATTTGACGGACAGGAAAACCGCCGACTATATCCTGGCGATCCTGTAATAGGCCACCCTGAACACGCCATTTATGGTTATAGAAAATAGCGCCATTGTCTGGAATTATCCTCAACATTTCGGCCAAACAGTCTCTCTGCCATTTTACGTATTCCTCATGAGGCATGCAGTCATCGTGATTCGTATATCCATTCTGCAAGCCTGCATTTGCCCATTTTCCGCCACGGCCATCCTTCATGCCGTTACCCGTAGAGTTTTTAAGATTATAGGGCGGTGAGGTAATAATTAAATCAATAGACCCATCAGGAATTTGTTTCATGGTTTTTACTGCATCTCCACAAATAATTTTATTGAGATAATCTTTCGGAAACTTCATATTATTTTCGTTTCTTATTTTTATATCCATTCGTATTTTTTGAAATGAAATCATTTAGGTCTTTTTCTTTCACCCTCCAATAACCAACCTTAACAGCAACCAGACGCTCAGCCTCAATGTAGCGGAGAACAGAGCGCTCGCTGACCCTTAAATATTTAGCGACTTCTTTGATGGTCAAAAGTTTGTCTTTCATATTATTTTTTATTATAGACCTCAATAATTTTATTGTCAAAAGTGACAAAATCTGTCAAAATAGAAATATAAATGAAAATTACCATGAATATAGCCGAACAAAAATCTATTGAAAAAATATGGATTGTTTTGCAGGAAATCCAAGAGAAACGACAATTGCTCCAAGACAACAGTTCAATTATTGATTTTCCGAAAGAACCATCGGGTTTTTATCTTAAAGCCATTCTTTTAATTGAAGGTGGAGAAATGAGGCGAAGCGCCATTATTCAGACAAGGATAGAGGTAATAAAAGGATTTGCCAAAAGCGGGGTTATAAAAATAATAAACATAGAAGGAATAATATTGGGTAACATAAGGCTTACGGTCACTAAAAAATTTGATAGTTTTTATAAAGAAATTGAGAAAAAATATAATACTTATCGTGAAGTTGACGAAGTCAAGACGGAAATAAAGCCCCTTCCCAAAGAGACGGAGATAAGGAGAAACCTAATTAGCAGAGATAAAAATGGCGATTATTTTTATAGCGGGAGAAGGATAGAAATGAACCACGAAACTCTTTATTATCAATTATTCGATATTTTATTCCTCTACTGCGATCAAGGCGGTTTTATTTCATATGAAAACATAGAAAGAGAATTGATAAAAAGAGAGGGCACAGAGAGTGAAACAGAAACCTCTCGCAACAAAAGAGTCAATAATGCAATTTTTAATAAACAGCAAGGGCTTTTCAGATTTGCAAAAGTAAACGGAAAAAGGTTACAGAATAAAATTCCAGATGGACGAAAGCTTATTGAACTAATTAGGGGGAAGGGATTAAAAATTAATAATCCAATCGCTTAGAGAGAAAAATCTTGTAATGTCTTGTGGATAGCCGAAATGGCTATCTTTTTTTTGTTTAATTTACGACTTTTTATTGGCTTACAAGTTGAATCAAGAAATTCAAAGCATTCTTTGTATGCCCGAAAATAAAAGTAGAAATAAAAATTAAACATATGAACCAAAATAATTTTTACACATTCGATCTGGGACTGGCCACAGTCCTCGTAACAATGGGATATGAGCTTCTGGACATGGATAAATCAAACCCAAAGAAAGTTAGGTTTGAATTTAAGCGAGAAAAAAATATTGAAAAAGTGATGACAGATTATTTCGACGACAAGATAAAACTCCCAGCCCAAACATTATTCAATAATCAAAAAAGTCTTAAAAACCGCATCTATTCTGGTGCGTGATTTTATTTATGATTTCGCAGGAATCACTGGAAAAATTTAAAAAGATGCACAAAGAGGCGTTCGGCGAAGAAATAAATGACGAACGAGCATTATATTTGGCGACCAGATTATTAAACGTCGGCAGGGCGCTTTATTCTCCCAATATCTACCCAAGCGGAATCAGTAAAGAAAACGAATTAAATACCCAAAACCATGCCAATTGATAATTTAGAAAGATGTCCGCATTTTAATAAATGCTCACAGAATCTTTGCCCATTAGACCCAGAGCTTAATTTACGAAGTGGCGGAACTTCAGACAAGTGTCGATGGATGCGAGAAGCCAAGGCAATAAAACTGATGGGCAAGGAATTTATATCTGGCGGCCAGGTTATGCCGAATACTATCTTAAATTTCGTTCCTGGGAGCAATTTAAAATGGCTTAACGGATCGTCGCAGAAAGTTTGGCTCGAATCGAAAAACAAATAAAACTTTAAAAAATTACTATGAAAATTAATTTCAAAGAGCTTGTCTTCAAAATCAAGCTCGCAGACGACAAAGGATATCCCGATTTACTGGCTTACGCCTCACTTAAACTTTTAGACGAGCACGAACGGCATCTAACTTATAATGGTTTTACGATCCGCAAAAGCCAATTCGACGGCAAGCCATATTTAATGCCGCCGAGCAAAAGAATGGGAAAAGGATTTTTTAAGTTCTTGCTGGCAGAAAAATCATTATGGAAAGAAATTGAAAAAGTGGCCGTAGAACAATACGAATTTGATTCAATCCCGATAGTTGAAGAAAAGTAAACTACTATAGTAAACGATAATCTACTCCCTACTATAGTAAATTACTAAAGAATAACTATAGTCTATATCTCTTCTAAGAAAGGAAAAAACTATATAAATACTTATTTATTCAAATATTATTTAAAAAAACGGCAGCGCAAAAAATTAAAAATTATGAAAAAACAAAGATTAAAATTGACAAAAATGGACGGCGAGAATTTGAGACAATACTGGGCGTGGTTACTTTATTGTGAAATGGAGAGCATAAATAAAATGTTGCACAAATGGAAAGAGATTCGGGTAGATAAAAATAAAGCACCTGAAACATTAAAAGGCATCGAGGACAAAATTGGCAAAGCGCCGTCCAGGGCGACGATTATAAACTGGTCGAGAGAATTCCACTGGGTCAGAAGGAAAGAGTGGAAACAGAGAGTTGAGTCACGATATATTTTTGAAAGGGTCAAAAAGGCAAAAGTAGAGGAACATTTGAAATTTAGAAAAGCTCTTTCGGAGCTAAAATTAAACCAGAAGTAAACCAAAACATCACCAATACAGCACCAAAACGACACCAAATGACACCAAAGTTGCACCAAAAAACGGGTAATATCGGGGCAAAATTGGGGCAGAATTAGACCAAAAACTGGACAAAGTTGGACAAAAGGCGGACAGATTTAGACCTTAAGGCGACCAAAAGCGACCAGAAGGCGACCAGAATTTCGGCATTACTTCGTCAACGCTTCGTCAGATTTAACCCAAAATTCCACCAAAACATCGGTAAAGCATCGGGGAAACATCGGGGATTTTAAGGACAGAACATTGAGAAAATTAAAAATTCAGAGTATTATAAAAGTGCGTCCCATATTATCGACATCGTCATGAGGACGGGTGTCTCTTAAGACCCGATTGCGGGCTGAAAGGGGCAGTCGTTCCTCCACAATCGGAGTCCTCGTGGCTTCGGTAATGTGGGACGCAGGCAACGGCTGTCCCTTTTTGTTTTCCACTCATTTTAGCTTGACTTACTTGCATGTTCCGAATAATGTTGCCTTACAGAAAACAATTAACAAAAGTTGACACAATATGACAAAGCCAATTAGCACAAAAATGATCATCTTAAGCGTAAGCGGAATAATTCTGCTGACTTTAATCGCAGTGGGTCTTTTCGCCTACTTTTCCTTATTCAGCGCACCACAATCAAAAACCGAGCCAGAAAGATTTATTGTTTCGCTGGATGCAAAGAACCAGGACGTAATCCAAAAACTTCACGAGCAAGGATTTATAAAAAGTGAATGGGGCTTCAAATACGCACTCCAAGAAAATAAAAGGAATTATCTGATCCAGCCAGGCGGATACAAAATCTCAAAGAGTATGACGGCATGGCAAATCGTTGAAGCTCTCAAAGAACCATACATGAAATGGGTCGTGATCCCTGAAGGACTCCGCAAAGAGCAGATCGCAGACCTCATCGGCGATGCACTCAACTGGACTGATCAACAAAAGAACGACTGGATTAATAAATACACCGCAATGAATTATGACGAAACAGAAGGTGTATATTTTCCCGATACTTATCTTTTGCCAAAAGACGAAACAGGCCTTCAGATCGCAGATAGGCTACGAGCAAAGTTTAATGAGAAGTTCCAACCCTATGCTGATAAGTTTATAAAAGAAAACGTTAAGTGGACAACGGCATTAAAAGTAGCTTCGCTCGTCCAAAGAGAGGCAGCAAACAAATCTGATATGTCTTTAATCGCAGGCATAATCTGGAACAGATTACTTAACGATTCACCGATGAAACTGGAAATTGATGCCACTATCCAGTATGCGCTGGGAGAACCAGGCAACTGGTGGCCAAAGATAAAGCCTGCGGATTATAAAACAGAATCAGATTACAACACCTACCTAAATAAAGGATTGCCTCCTCACCCGATCTGCAGCCCAGGACTGGACGCTATCAATGCAGTGCTCAATCCAACCGAAACTGATTGCCTTTATTACCTCCACGATTCAAGCGGTCAAACGCACTGCGCCAAAACATACGAAGAACATAAAACAAACATTGAAAAATATCTTAAATAATTAATTTATCTAATAAATTTATGAACAAGAAAATTTTAATAATTATAGGGATGGCGGTAATCGGATTAGGCGTCGGAACGGTTATCGGATTACAGCACATAAAAAACACTGAGATTACGAGTGCCTCCCAACAAGATCAAAAACAATTGCTTAAATCAAAAATTGAAGAACTACAGAAAGAGCAACAAAAACAAACAGATGAAATCTGGGAGAAAGAAAGGCAGGCAGGATGCGCCGTCGCATCAACCCCGAACTGCGAAGAAATGCCCCAAATCTTGGCAGTGCTCAAAGGGAAGGAAGCACTGGTAAACGCAAACTGGCGGGAAGAAAATCAAGGATTTTCAATAATGGAATACACCTCAAAGAAGAATGATGTTTTCACGTTCTTCATCCCCGCTTCAAGAGTGAACGACACGGAAGCCATTAAAAGAATGAAGCAGACATTGGACGAGGGCGGAAAATACGAAGCGGATTCGAACATGACATACTTTGAAGACACCTGCAGATATGGAGACCAGATGCGAGCAAGGAAGGAGATACTGGCATCCAACGAGACCTGCCAAAAATTAGAGGAAGAAAGACAGAAGTTGCACGATGACTTCTCAAAACAAATAAACGATTACCGAAGGCAGCTTGACCTGTTGAACGCCAGACCAGAAACAGACCAAGAAAGCAATGGAAGCGATAAGGCAATTCAGGGAAAAGCCAGAATTGGAATTAGCCTACGTTAAAACTTATCCTCAACCGACCAAGTTCGGCATCGGCAAAATAGTGAGCCAGGGAGAAAATTCAACACAGACGGAAATTCCCGAAGGATACTCAGTGCCAGTTGAGATTTACCAGGAAAAAGAACCGATCGGCGGCGGGTGCGAGGTTTATGAATACGAGGTTGATGTTGAGACCAATAAAATTGTGGAAATGCGGATTGTCTATCCCGCAGAATACGACCAATATGAACTCAGCCAAGAAGAACAGGCAAAATGTGACAAGACCGATGAATTTCTATACCGACCGCTATACACCGAAGCACAACTGGAAGAAATAGCGATGAACTTTTTGAAAAAAAACGTGGCGAACTTCAATGAGATAAAAGACGAGTTCGTTTATCGTCCCAGCGAGGCAAGTGCTCAAAACATAGCCGACAAACGATTCTGGAGATGGACTGGCGAGAAACCAGAAGTGCCAGAGGGCTGGATGGTAGACACGCCTCCCGTGATTAACCTGCTTCTGGCTTCGAGCGGAGAGATTCTCCAATACGGAGACAACACGGATAGTTTCAGAGTAATTAAGAAAATAAACCAATAATTATGGAGCAGCAAACTGGCATAATTAAATATTTTCTATACGCCAGAAAATCTTCGGAAGCTGAAGATCGCCAGGTTGCTTCAATCGATTCTCAAATAGACGAACTACAAAAAGTAGCCGAAAATGATGGTTTGGTGGTTATTGAAATACTTTCAGAGTCTCAATCAGCCAAAGCGCCAGGACGTCCAGTTTTCAACAAAATGATTGAAAGAATCCATAAGGGCGAAGCGCAAGGAATTCTTTGCTGGAAGCTTGATAGATTGGCTCGTAACCCCGTAGATGGCGGTAGCATTAATTGGATGCTCCAGGAAGGGATAATTAGGCACATAAAGACCTATGAGCGCAATTACTACCCAACAGACAACGTTTTGATGATGTCGGTGGAGTTTGGCATGGCAAACCAGTTTATAAGGGACTTGAGCCAAAATACAAAGCGAGGATTAAGAGCTAAGGCTGATCGTGGCTGGCTGCCAGCATACGCAACGCTCGGCTATATACATAATCCTTTAAAGAAAAAGGGCGAGAAAGAAATTATTAAAGACCCAGAAAGATTTGATTTGGTAAAGAAAATGTTTGACCTGATGCTGACTGGAAACTATCATCCGCCAAAAGTCTGGGAGATAGCAACCAATGAGTGGGGTCTAATAGGCAAATCTGGGAAAAAGGTAGCCAGGGGCACAATTTACCGAATTTTTAGTGACCCGTTTTATTATGGAGCTTTTGAGTATCCACATGGGTCTGGCAACTGGTATCAAGGAAGACACGAGCCAATGATAACCAAAAAACAATTTGACCGAATCCAAGAAATAATTGGTCGAGGCAACCAAAGCCACCCGATAAAACACAGCTTCCAATTTAGAGGATTAATCCGCTGCGGTGGATGTGGAGCAATGATCACAGCCGAAGAAAAATGGAAGAAGCAGCAAAATGGCAATGTCCATCATTATATTTATTATCATTGCACCAGACGAAAAGACCCGAATTGCCACCAGTTGGGAGTTAGAGAAGAGGTGCTACTTCAACGGCTGGCCGAGCTAACCAGCAAAATTGAAATACCGCCGCAATTCTACAACTGGATGTTAGACGAACTGAGAAAAGAAAACTATACCGAAGGCCAAGATAGAAATAAAATCTTAGGCAACCTCAATAAAAGGTATTCGGAGTGTTTAGCAGAAATCGATGGCGTGATCAGCATGAGAGCCAAAAAAGAAATCGATGCAGATAGCTATAAAAGAAAAATGGAAACCCTTCTGTATGATAAAAAGAAGCTAAAGGGATTATTGGACGACACCGACAACAGAGTAGATAAGCAAATCCAAAATGTAGACGATACCTTTATTTTTGCCAGAGATGCCAAAACAGAGTTCGAAAGTGGCGACCCAGAAAGACAAAGACAGGTTCTCCTAAACTTAGGTTCGAACCTCCTGTTAAAAGACAAAATAGTCACATTTTCAACGGAAAAACCATTCCTTCAGATAGAAAGAATGGTTCCTGAGGTAAACGCCATTCATAAACAGGTTAGAACCTCCAAAAATGGCGAAAATGAACGGGAATTGAGAGCCCTCTACTCTCAAAGTCCTATGATGCTCCCGAATTAAAACCTTCGCAAACTTTTGAAATTATTTTGCCAAATCTGATACACAAATCCAAGAAGAGAAATCTGAAATGATGCGCCCC